>JAABUK010001957.1_pt1 | contig 37981 bp, 60 predicted proteins | sample 5559141 | NCBI WGS metagenome assembly JAABUK01 (sample SAMN10711869, study PRJNA513367) | rock metagenome | isolation source: Antarctica rocks | place: Antarctica: Victoria Land, Pudding Butte nord | collected 2016-01-03 | reverse complement strand
CCAAACCCGTGGGATTAGTAGACCGTATAGAGATGCGCAAGACCGACTGCTTTGGAAAGACAAGACTTGTCCCGCACGTACCTAGCTCATCATGAGCTGGAAAGCGTTGTGATTATTATTATTGGACTATGATACGTAAGCAGCGACCTCGCTTGCTGAACTGTACATGTGCGCAATGGATGCATTACTTGGACAAGGCCGTTCAATTCACATGGCCGCGGTTTCATGAAGCCTCCGCAGGGGGTTTTGCATCATTTGTGGGTGCTAGTTCAGTTAGATGCTGCAGCGGGGCGGCACACCACCGCCCTGTTTTCTTGCCCTAGCCTATCTGATGGCAGTTTGCGTGGGTTTGTCACCAGAAATTAGCGTCCTCTAATTCGACATCGCAGGTAACTTGCGACGCTTGCGTCACCACATTAAGTGCTCCAAAAGTAGTCATTGGGGCACACTCGTGAGTCACATTGCGCGCAAAATTGCCGTCGCTAAACTACACTTGTCGACCTGTCGAAAGTGACAGGAGTGTCGTTTGTCGGTCGATGGGTCATACAGTTCCGGAGACCAACAGTCAGATTTTGACCAAGCGCCAGCGCAGGAAGACCTTTAAGCTCCAGCCGGACTTGGCTCAATTGTCAGTGTCCAGCGCCGATAGCTTGGCAGACGAGCTCGAGCCTCAAAACTGCAACGAACAGCTGAGCACCTCCAGGTCGTTCCGCGACGGCGCAGCAAAAAACACCGCTTCAAACAAGCAGCTACTATCTGCTGGCTATCCCGCATCTATGCCCAGCCCGCATCCGCACCCGCACCTGCCCGCAACACAAGCAGCAGCCACAGCCACAGCGCAAGCCGTGGTGTTGCAGCCCTCCTTGGGACTAGCTGCACCGTCAACAGGGTGGCTTTCTGACTCAGTCAAAATTGTGGAGCGGGTGCTGTCCTTACTGAAGACGTATGGGGCTCTGAAAGTATCACAGAACTTGCACACACTTGGGTATCCAGAAGTGGTAGCTCAGCGTGCTTGTTTGGAGGTTCATATGGTCACCAAAAAGGTAGATGTGGACTCGTGCGTCAAGTGGATCAACCAGCAGCCAGACTTGAGCAGTGTCAGCAGGTATAGAAGGAGACAACAACTGTGAACAGCAATGCGGCCACTGCATGGAAAGCATTGTCGTGTCCAAAACCTGCATTTCACATTGTACCATAGCTGAAATGGTCGGCAAAGGTAGCATGCTGTGTGTGTTATTTGCCTTCACTCACAATATGGTGGTACTGTCCCTCCATGCATACTCTCAAAATCCTGGTGTATCTGCAGACCAATGAATCCCTTGGACCTGCTCAAATACCAGGACCTCACACAAGCAGTTACTAACCTCCTGCACAGAGTGCCAAGTATCAATCAGCAGACAGCTCAGATTGCCATCCAGCAAACCCTAGGCGATGAAGATGCAGCCGCAGCTTTCCTGAATGCAGCCATGAGTAAGTCCCACATGCCCACCTCAGGGGACCCTAACACCATGGCCTCACTCCTGCTTCAGAATCTGCCACCAGGGTTTAACCTACCAGCCAACAGTGGTGAAGTGGTGCAAGCCATGGCTGCTGCTATGGCCAAGGCCAGTGAGCTGCAGCTGGCTACGGACAGACTAGCTGTTGCTGCAATCCAGTCACAACAACAAATCAAGGTATGCAATCTACTGCCGAAAACAAGTCAAAACGTCACCGAGGTTGACAATCAGCTCAGCCAGTCATGTGACTATCACTATAGTCTTTGCCAATCAAAGCATAGTCAGTGACATATGATACAGTATCATCAGCGCTGCTAGATGTCAGCAAGCCCTGATGCATTATGTTTGCACATAGGCAGCAATGGTGTCAGGGCACTTGACTGCTATCAGTGCCCCATCAGAAGCGCAACAGCCCCTGGAGGAGCCTAGTCAGCGGGCAAAGGCAAGCACAAATGCTGACAGCTGGCAGAAAGAGCGGGAAGGAATGGTGGAAACTGTTGAAGTGCTGGAAAAGCACAAGGACTGGGCTGACAAGAAGATCGGGCAGCTTATCAAGCGAGTAACTGAAGCTGAGAGGCCTCAAAAGGATGAAGCTTACAGGCTGAGAGACGAGGTGAGACCTTCGAGCCACCTGACACATGCCTGCCGCTGATCAGAAGCTTTGCCACCACCTAGGTTTGATATGTCACCACAGTTGTGCCTGTGCGAGACATTACATTTTGTTGCTTATGATCTGCATTCAATCAATGAGCTTCCCATCGACCTGACCATTTTCTCAGTTCTACGTGGGACGCTATCCAGAGCAGGATTCTCTTTAGACACTTTGTTTTATGCTCACTCTTAAACAACAGGGAAAGTCAGGTTTAAAAAGTCTAACTTGATACCATCAGCATACTCAGCCCTCAGCGTCAGCGTGGATAGCTGCATCTGCAGGTGCACAAACTGCGCCAGGAGAAGGACGTTCTTGAAAGCAAGCTGAAGGAGTTCGAGCGCAGCCTGCAAAAGCTGAAAGATTGCACCTACCAAGAGGCGACTCAGAAGCGAGACTACGAGCGGCGGCTGCAGGCACTGCTGGCGGACCACAGAGCTGTGCAGGCTGACCTCAGAGGAGCTAGCCTGCGTGAACAGGTGAGCAGATGCCCTTTTGACACAGATCTCTGCGTTTCAGCAGACTCCCTTTGTGCCAGTAGATGCAATCTCCATGTTGTGTACTTGTTGCCACACTAAGCGCTGCAGCATGGGGTGCTTGTCATTTGTAAGTAAATCGTTTGTGCAGATGTTTATCAAGCAAGGCTGACTTGTAACCTGCATGCTGTTGACGACATTTTCTCTTGAAGTTTTTGAATTTTGAAGTTGGCAGAGGGCCTTGTTGTCTTGCTGGCGCATGCAGAACCACACATATTTTGGAACATTGCTGTGTATGTTCTGTTCATGTACCATATGCCCAAGTCAGACCCTCAGCATGTGCCCAGCAGCATCAACTGTCATGACAATGCTGATGGATTTGCTGCCTGTAGACAGAGCTGCTGTGACAAACAGCTTCTGGGCCTCTAACAAAACAACACAGGGAGATTGCACAAACTCAAATATCTGATCAGTGATCAGAATCATCCTGCAAATGAAACTTGAACAATGAGTTGTTGCTGCAGGAGCTCCAACTTCAGGTGGACCGCGAGATGTCTAGTGCAAAGACAGAACGCAAGAAGCGCGAGACCGCAGAGCGTGCAAGCAAGCAGGCTGTGGAAGATAAGGCAAGCGTAGTGAGCAAGTTGGCAGAGCATGGGCAACAGGTGGCACAGCTACAGGCTGCAGCCAGGCGGCAGGAGAGGCTGGCAGATGAGCGCTTGCTGCGGGCTGAGCACCAGATTGCTGCCATGGCTCAAGCTAGGCGGGAGCTTGATAACAAGGTGCGCCATACTTGCAGAGATGTTTGGCCTGCTGTTTGGTTGCTTTGCCAAAATGGCAGTAATGTTTTTATTTGAACTCTGGGCAGCCCGGTATAATACTTGGCTTCTCATTAAATTGACGCCGAAAGGCGTAGTCTTTTCTTTTCTTTTCTTTTTCTTTTCTTTTCTTTCCATTTGAATGCTGTACAGTCTGGGTCTGGAGCCCAGTGTGGCTAATCAGATGACCTGTTGTGTTACATCCTGTGCAGTGTGGTACATACTTTTTGTATGAAGTACGCAGCAGTGATGGTTGCTGAGTCAGGAGCTGTTGCCTTGATGGGTGCATGGTGTGCATCGCATACAGTTTGGTGCTGCGTATGAGAGATGTTTGAATACATATTGTACTCCAAATAGATGCATCAGTCATTCCCCCCTCCCCTTGTTGACAATGAAGACACAGTCGTGCTGATTCTCCAGATGAATTCCTGCTGCGCATGTTGGGAGGTGACTGCAGTAGGACCAGAAAGTCTGACTAGGTGTCTGACCAGTGTGCAAGCTTTGCATGATGAGAAACATGATCACAGCATGAGAGTCTGACAAGGCTCTACTGGTTGGTGCAGTGTGAGGTGCTGACAGCTGAGAAGGCTAGCATGGCGACAGGCCTGGAAGCAAAAGATGTGCAGATGGAGAGCATGCAACAGGAGCACAGCAATGTCCAGACCCAGCTGGTGTTGTGTCAGGAGCGTGTATCTCAGCTGCAGACTGAGCTCATGCAGGTCAGGCATTCATTTGGTCAGGCTGCATTTGTGGTGCACCTTGGTACCAAGCAACATCTCAGCCTTTCAAATGACCTGTTGGCAAGGCTTACACATGTATGGCTGGTGTGGATCACTCACTGCATGTTTGCATACCCACATTTGATGATGATGAGAAGCATAAGCAGTATGAGAATGTTTTAACCTGTAGCAAGAGAAGCTGTCTCGCAACAATACCGTACTGCATTGCTCATGTGCATCGTGGAAGAATTGCAGTTGTGCATGAAGTTCACAACATGTTTGGATGCATCAAGCATGCATTACACACTGATGCTCTAAATGCATGGGTTGTATGGGAGCAGTCATGTATGCAGCTGGTAGTAACATCCTGCAATTGTTCTGCAGACGCAGCAAGCATTGGCAGCCAAGGATCAGCAGACTTCCTTTTACAGCCATTGGAATGGTGGGGGCCTGTTTGATGGTGGGGAGATTAAAAGCCCAACCAGCACTAGCCCCCCCACCCCCCTGGCCATCCACCCCAACCCCCCGGCCTCTATAACCTCATCCCAGGAAGGGGCCAGATCTCCAGTCCATCACACAACAGCCCAGGCCAATCTCCAAAACGCCCTTGGCTCAGTTGTGGACAGCTTTCGATCGCCCACTCAGACTCGTGCTCAGATGGATCGGCCAAATTCGCTCGTTCAGTCTAGGATTGGAGGGAGGTCACCAATTCAGCATGCATCCCCAGGTGCGCAGCTGGGGGCTGGTCAGTCCCCAATCGGATCCCAGGTGATGCATCGCAAGTCAAACAGCGTGGACAGCGGCCGGGTGCCATCACCCTCGCCCCTGAATGGCTTTAGTCATCAAGCTGGTGGTAACGCCAAGGGGGCAAACAGAGGCGGGAGACCCTCCCCAAGGCCTCAGCATGCACAGCAGGCGACAGCAACCCCCCCTGGCGATGGGCCCATTGCTAGCCTGCTAGGGCTGAATGGCTCCCATGGCCTCAGGGCTGAGGGCAACGTGAGGAGTCTGAGGGCAAGCAAAAGTTTGCAGAATGGTGGTGCAGGGGCCCACCAAAACACAAGCATGAATGAACACATCATCTCTAGTTTGCTGCCCAAGGGCATTCTGGATTCAGAAGATGGCAGCAATCTGGGTATGCCCTGGGTGCAACAACAGACATCCAACCCTGATCAAATGAACCATGGGAATGGCTTCAGCTATACTGGCAATCAAGGCATGAATCAGCATTCAAACGCGTTTCAGAGGCAGCTGCATATTGCCAATGCTGGACATTTGAACCTATGATGCTTGCCAGCTGAATCTAAATAGACAAAAAGTCCTTTGAAATGAACATGATTCATTGATGTGCTTGCCCTGAATGACATGTGCAAGGGCCAGGTCGTGTGGAAGCTATGGATGAATCGTAGTAAAGGCGAAAGCGCGTTTGTTGCCGCCACCACGAGCGCGTTTGCTGCTGCTCGTGGTCGCAAAACGTATGCTCACGCTGTCTTGATCTCACACTTTACATTGAAGACGCTGCCCACATTGCACTCAAGACATACATACAAGCAAAGGCACTGTAGTGCTGCTGTCTACTGTACATGGATTGTTTGTGTGAACATGGATTGTGTGCTAAGACATGTTGGCAACAAATAGTGTCGTGATCTGAAAGCCCGATGTAGCTTCCAGGCGAAGGCAAAATCAATGAAAAGTGTCAGAAATTGGTGCCATGATGGTGCTGAAAGCACACGGAAAACACAGAAGCAGGCAAAATCATATACACCAGACCTGAAGCAGTAGCAGGAACAGGCATACAAAGCCAACGTGCAATATTGTTCATTCCCAAGAAAACCATAGGTTGCAAACATACAGTACATGCTACTCATTCTTTCTATGCATTGAGAGACTTATAATATACAAGGGTGCACTGCTAGGGCTGAGATGTTTGATAGCCTGTGTCCCCTATGACTCTTTGAACACTCAAAAGCGAGGGAAAAGCATGTGCAAATCTAAAGATTCCCACAGCGTTGCGCTACAGCCAGTGAAGTCGAGCAGCTACGCTGGCCTACCAAGGGCATCACGCATGAAGACCAGATCAGATGAAAGCCTCCCTTCAGCTGCATTGTCTTGGCAAGCTCTGTCTACCTTCACATATTTTGTAGCTATTCACATATTCTGTGGCTATTCCCATGTTCTGTAGCTATGACTGTATGTGTCTAATGTACATGCATCACACTGCAGCTGCTTGCTCTCCTACAGCTTGTTCAGCCTGGGCTCATGAGCTTCAAGTCAGCGCTAGTTGCGCCAGGAAGCTGCCAATATACAAGTCAGGTATTGGTGTACTACGCAGCAGCAGCATTTGCCGTGCTTGCTTTGCCCCTCCCACGAACAGCGTCAGCACCACTGCTGCTCCTGAGACTCCTGGCTGCTCTGCTATGACCGGTGTGTGTGCTGTCTGACACCACAGCATTGCCAGATGCAACACCATGAGTCTGATCCACAGATGGAGGCACAGGTGTGGTGTTACTTGCAGGAGCAGGGTTCTGCTTTGTTAGTGCCTCTGGTGCTGGGGCAGAAAAGATGATAGTGGGAGGGTAGCGTTGTGGTGATGCTGCTGCTGCAGCTGCGGCTGCATGCCTCCCTGCATGTACCTGCCTGCTGGGAAACTCCTCCATCTGCACCATACATCTTCATCAGCAGCCAGTGACAGCAGCATGCTTACATATAAACATGTAATACAGAGGTGGCGCATTGCCTGGAACGCAATGCAAATACTGCCTTGTGAAACCTCCTACGCACACACACACACACACACACACACACACACACACACACACACACACACACTCACTCACTCACTCACTCACACACACACACCCTCATGCCAACATCATCACAGTGTATACAAGCCTTTGCTGGCTGCCCTGCTCACTATGCTGCTGATGCAGCTTGGCGTGGTAAGTCCACATTTGGAATTCGAACCTTGACCCCCAGGCTATGTATGCGTACTGCAGCGAAACAAGCCTTTACCTTGCTCCAACTGCGTTGCTGGGCATGTGGCTGCACGCACACTTCTTCATCTCCTGCATGGCCAGGCGGCCTGCTGAGCTCCAGGAATGCAAACTGCTCATCTGCCCACAAGGGCACTTGTGAAGAAGAGCAGGTCTGGGTCTCAGCATGCACCATCCAGGCGGGGGGTGTGGCAGGGGGGGCGGCTGGCTTCTGTGGGCTGGGGCCGCCACATGGCTCCATGCTTGGCTGCATTGCCTCTTCCCTGTACAGCAATCAATCAATCAATCAATCAATCAATCAATCCAATCCTTTGATCAATCCATCAATCAGTCCATCCAATCCAATCAATTCGTTCAGGAAATCAAGTGCATGCAGCACGGCGCAGTCACAAAGTGCTTGACTGCATCATCTCCTGCCTGTCTTGCATGCAGTGGCACAGGAGGTGTTAGAGTGATGGGTGATGGGCTGTCCAAGGTTTTGCTGGCAGGGTTAGCAAGACCGGCCTTTGGCCTCAGCCGAGACATTGTGCAGTCGCTTGTCTGCAAGCTGGGTAGTTCAACACAGTGACAATAGTAACATGACAGACCAGCTTTACAAATTGTCTGCAAGCTGGATAGTTGAACAGAATGACTGTGTTGCCATGACAGACCAGCTCTCACAGCATGCTGCCAATGCCATGCTCCCACCAGTAATCCACGCCATGTAAATGTCTGTACTTCAGACTGGCAGAGACAGCGCGATGCAGTAAGACAGGCATGCAGCTCAAGTATTACTGAAAGAGGCTGAGATGCCAGCTGGTGATGATTGCCAGATAGGGCAAGCTGACCTTTCTGGCCAGGATGAGCGCCGACACAGATCCCAGCTCTCCTGAGGCTCAGCAACCAGCATGAGCACACCCCCACCTGCGCCCTCCCCATCCACCCCCACCCCATCCCTGCTGCACATCACAGCCCCCTGCTGCTTACACCCAGCAGCCAGCTCAACACAGCCAGTACCACATGTACACTACAAAATGCACATGCAGCATGAGGCAGCCTAGTCAGATGTAGTATTGCAACAAATGAGCTCAACCATCTGCATTTGCTACATCTGTCTGTGAGAGCTGTTGCCACCAGTAACAGAATGTGACTGAAAAGTGTGTAACTCAAGTGGCAAGCTAATGAAAGGAAACAGCAGGTGTGTGTGCTGTACCTGTCAGCTGCTGCAGGCCCTGCTTCTGATTGAGCCTTGGCTTGCAGCTTGAGCTGGTGGCGTACCAAACCACCACTGGCTGTCATCACAAACAGGTCCTCCTGAAGACTGCCAGGCTGTGTGGGACTGTCAACGTGGGGGGTGTGAGAGTGTGGGTCTGTAGCCTGTTGGCTTGGCCTGAATGTGGCTGCAATGTCGCCTTTGCCTGTTATCACAGAAGAGGGCAAACATGTTACAATGGCCAAAATAGCCACATTGACCCAAAATCTTCTCTTGTGAGGCTTTGTGGGGCAAAATGGCATCTTTGCGCAGAGTCAGGCCATGCAGTGTTGCTGCACAGGTGAATGCACCAATGCCACAAAGCTGATGATCAGCATGCGAATTAGCATGCCAGGCACGCTGACATAAGCTGTCGGGTGATATACCTGGATGTCCAGTGTACAGGTTGACAACAGCAGCTGCTGCAGCAGATCCAGGAAGGCTGCCATTCAGGAAGCCTCCAGCCCTTGCCCTCCCAATTGCACTCAGCCTCACAGGCTCATGGCCGGTAGAGAGCCCACTGGGTGGGCCCCCCTTCGAGTGAGTATGTGAGAAGCTGGCGGCTGCCATGTGTGCTGGTTGGCCTTCTTTTGTAGCTAACCTGTGTTTCACAGGGAGGACCTGTTGGCATGCTGGGGCGGTTGGGATGTGAAGACTAGCAGGCTTACTCATGCACAAGCAGAAGGCACAAAGTCTAAAGGCATGTGTGGCATGGGTCAAGGCCAGCTGTCTAGACTGGTTTTCTCAGCTGATGCCCATCTCATAACCTTTCATGGACTAGTGTCTGGCTTTTGCCACCATATGGCATGGCTTCCTCACAGCATGAGAGCACTGTAGCGATGCACAACTGCAGACATGGTCAGCAACATAGTCAGCACCCAGTAGAGCGTGCTTTGAAGCTATACCATTCATGTGAAAGGAGGAGTGGGAATGTACCTCGCAGCCCACATAAAGGCACATGCACAGGTATGTGTGCTATAGAACAAAGATATGATATGTGACCGAAGGTGCTGCTGGGCAACTACAGAGTACATACTGAGTAATGCAGAGCTCACCTAAAGCACAGAGTGACTACACAGTCACTACAGAACGAATACATGGTAAGTATAGAGTGGACATATAGTACGTGCAGTGCAAGAGAAAGCCCACCTGGGGTAAGAGTAGGTCAACAGTATGTATGTACAGAGTGTACAGTGTAAGAGGAGGCATACCTGAATAGGTGTGTGGTGCCGCGGGCAGAGCTGACACCCAACCAGGCACCATCCCCGCTGAAGCTCAAATCCCTGATCACCGCCGGCGTAACCCCCCGGGCTAACCTATACAGGTGCACGGCAGAAGCCAGGGGTCTGGCAGAGCCCTCCCTGGGGGCCCCTGTCCCATGCCAGGGGCAGATATGGAAGATGTGGACGTTGTGACCGTGTAATGATGCTGTTACCAGGAGGGTACCGCTGGGGTCAAACTGAAGAGCTAGCAATGGGCTGGTGTGTGCACGGAAGTGTGCCACCAGCTGGCGGTTGACCACGTCTCTCACCATGACTGTACCCACAACCTGAGGATCTGATGTCTCTTGATCTCCTGTGCATCACAAGGCATTGTCATGACTTGCCCGCTGAACCAACCTTGAGATCAGCACTCCTGCTGTATCAAACTGATTTAAGAGTCTGACTCAGGCCCATGGTGATATTGGTGAAGCCTGTGAAACATAGAATGTACCATTAATGACTCATCACATACTCTGCAGGACACTTGCAGACAACAAATGTGTAGAGCGCTGTAGGCGATAGGAGTTCCCTGCATGATGACAACACTGACACAATGTGCGGGTGACGTGTTGCATGCATTGTCAATGCCCTGAGCCACAGACAGCTTCACCAACACAATTTGCGGTGCAGCAGCAGCCTGATGATATGAGCAGCACTAACACTTGCATGGCCACATGCAGCTCTTCTCAATCCCGATACATCAAATTAATCCGAACCGTCGTCCCCACACTGGGAATCTAAACTCAGAAACGTCTGGGGACAGTAAAAAGCGTTTCTACATTGTGGACATGATTTAGTTAATGCAGCACATGCACCTCGAGGCGAGAGCCCAACAGCATCATAAGTAGCGCCGCCAGCACGCCAGTTTTCCACAGCTCCAGACAGATACTTGAAGCCAGCCTCGCCAAGCACCTTCAAATGCAGGCCTGACTGCCTGGCATAGGCCTTGGCATAGAGGGATAGGCTGTCGTAGTTGGTATTGGCGTGGCCATTCCTGGTGGTGTGTCTGCCAACCATACTTGGGTGGGTTGGTGACAAAGGGGTTGCTTGCGCTGTCATGTGTGACACTGCCTGTAACCAAGAGGACTGTGAACATGTCAGCTTTTGCTTTGCTTTGCTTTGCTGCTGTCAACAGGGCGTAAAGCAGGGCTACCAAAAGACACTGGCCAGGGTTTAGAAAGCAGTTAGGCTTGGTGTTGTAGCGATATGCCGCAAGCATGATGACAAGGTGCAAAAGCAGTGATGCGTGTGCTGTTGTGATCATGTGATGCATACACAGTGGCAAGGTTGGAAAGCAGTGATGCAACCACATGCTTCACGCATGCTTGAAGGTCATACAAGGTATCCTCTGCTATGCAGCAGGAGCTGACATAACAAAAGGACTTGCAGCTGGGCTGCTGGGTGATATATAATAAAGGCTCGAGTCCATCATCTTATCACTGGGCTTGCATGATACTCAAGGAAACTATAGCCAATCATGCAAATGCCAGCATAGAGTGCACTTTCATGCTATGCAGCAGCTGCATGATGAATGGTGTTAACTCGCCTGATTGGACGCATACGCAAGCCAGGCTGTCCCCAGTGCCATTGGTGCTGTGCTTCCACTGTGATGGCTGTCTGCTTTGACTGTTTGCAGTGCAGCAGACATGGAATAAGTGACAGCACTGAAGGTGTGCTGCAGGTTGGCTGTGTCAAAGGCATGTATTTGAGCATCCAAAGCGACCACTACAAGGCGAGGACTGCATTTCAGGCTCAGCACTCTGCTGTTGAAGCCGAGAGAATGGAGGTATGAGTGGCTTTGGAGGGAGTACAGCTGCACGCAGTGGTTGGAGGACCTGCTGCTGTGTGAAGTTGTTGCAGAATCTGCTGTGGGTGAAGGGACGATGGCTAGTACAGGCCAGGCATTGCATAAAGGGCTTGAGGGTATGGTTGGCTGCTGTGGCCAGGGCAAGGGCGCCAAAAAGCTGCAGCAGGTATGGTTTTTGAAGACATGATGGAGTGAATTCATGAACAGACTAAATGTGGAATTGGTACAAGTGACAGCAAAGGTTGCTCACCTTACAGCACCATCCCTTCTTGAGACTAGCTCTTGAATTTGGGCACAGTCTTGCAAATCCCATACTTGAAAGCCATTCTCATATCCAAGTAGCAACACTGGTTGCTGCTGCAACCCTGCTGTGGTTTTGGACTCCAGCACAGAGAACTTGACATAGAGGACATTCTCCCTGTCTGTGGGTTCACTTGTGAGATGACTGTAACCAGCTGACACCGCTTTCAACAAGCCTCTGCCAGCGTGATTTCCCACTGTCTTCAAAGACGAGCCAACAGATAGCAAAGAGCTTGAAAAGATCCCTTGCTGGTTCGAAGCACTGGGTCGTCTGCTGATGCTGGGCGCGTAAGGCATATTCAGGTCGACTTGTTCATCCCGGCAAGACGGGTCGCGACGGGCACGTCGCTTGTGTCACCATTTTGGTGCAAGCCTTCGCGGACTCGTGTCTCCCGTAGACCCACAGGGAGTAACAGGGCAGGTACAGGTCCGTTACCGTTGCGATGTCGCTCCCGTGTTTTCGTACGGCTGTTACACAATGTACCAACAGGGGCCAGCACGCACAAGCAAGCAGTGTTTGACAAAGCGAAGTTGACGATGCATCTCCAAAATCTAAAAATGTGACAAGCTCCGAGACCACCAGCACAACACCGTGTTGCCGACTCAGAAGCGTCCATCATTGATCACCCCGTGCCCAGATCTGGAGGTTCTCGGCACAGCTCGTAGTCTCATACTTTGAAACTAGAAGACACAATCAAACTTGGCGAAAGTGTGTTTTCGCTGTACTCACCTAAACCGCTGCCCAGCTGCTTGCGAGGTGCAGCGCGCCATCGTTATGGTTCGTATCGAGACAGTAGACATCCCCGGATCTGGACGAGGTTTAGTGTCCGCAACTCCTATAGCTGCCGGCGAATTGGTGTTGCGAGAGTCGCCTGTAATCTTGACCGTCACGCAGAGTTTACACAGGGCCGTCTGCGCATACTGCCTCCGATATATAGCTGGTGAGATATGGCAGAAGTGATCTTCTTCGCGATTGGCGTGCTGGCTGTGCTTGATACACGTAGTGGTGCTACTCAACAAATTCTTTGGCACTGCAGTTGGCACTGCAGACGGTGCAGCAGTTGAATGCACTGGGTGCAAGCAGGCCTCCTTTTGCAATGAGCACTGCCAGCAGAGGGCTTCTAGACAAGCACACACTGCCGCCATCTGCCAGTAAGAGTGTACATTTATTGTCCCTGCGTAGTCTGCTGTTACTGTGTAACAACAGCTTTGCGTGCTGTTGCAGCTCAATGGCTAAAGCTGGACTGGACAATCTTGACCCAGAGACAGCAGACCAGGCACGCTTCATCATCCAAGCCCAAGACTTGATAGATCCAGAACACCAAGGTCAGCACTGCCGGCTCCACGTGATCATAAAATGTACCTCCCAAGCTGGTGATGTTACTCACACAACTAGCTTGTTTGTTCGGCAACTTAGTCATGCCATATGTTGTGAGAAGGTCCTCATGCAGCCTGCATGATGCAGGTGGCGCTTTATGGAGGAAGAAAGCTTTGGCTCTGCTGCAGTCAGCAGACGAGGATCATGCTGATACTGCTGAGGTACTACAATGGGTTGAAAAGTACTTTGGCAGTGAGAAATGGCAGAAATGGAAAGGTACAACCAGCTAAATGCACATGATTGCGTCCTGAACACAGTGCCCGCAGCGCACACTATTGCTCCGTCATGCCTGCATCAGTTTGGCAATCTTGTTGTGTGCAAGTCCTGCAATAGTGTGACAATAGGGGCCAAGTTTGGCATGTTCATCCTAAGGTATAAGTGGTGAAGAACAGGCAAGGCAATGCAGCACATTGTCATCAAGTCAGAACCACAGTGTGAATTGTTGTTGCTTGTTCTCTGCAGCTGTGGCAAGGTGTGTGTGTGTTGTACTCAAGCTGCAGTGATGGCATACATGAGAGGTGTGTGCTTTGTGCAGTTGCAGCAAGAAAGCTTGCAAGTCAAGACAGGATCAACTCATATGGTATCATGGCGCCCCCAGGCCCCCATGTGAGTGTCTTAAAGCAGCTGCATAATGCAAATCAGCAGAATCAGCACACTTAGCAACAGAGGCATCTGGGCTGCATGACTTGACAACAAAGAGTTTGTGCGTCTGGCACAGAGTGTTTAGCATTGTAGCTTGCAGTTGGTAGATACTCAAGCCTGCCTACATACTTCCTGATCTGGCACTCATCTGTGTCTGTGCACCTGTGCAGCCCTTTGGCCAGTGCAGCACGCTGTGCACGACATACTGCTCAGCATGCCCAGCCCCATCTGGTTTGCATGTGCAAGATACAGCGGGTGTAGAAACAGATTAAGTGCCTTGGAAGCATCAGTCAGCATCAGGCTCCAAAACACGCCTGATGTAATGCTTATTCAACATATGTGTATTGTGCCCTTTGCCAGTGTCATTCATTGCTGACATGATGACCCACATGGTGATGGTGTGTATTGTGCACAGGGTGAGAGACGCATCAGGGGTAGTGGTGTGTACCCCATGTCATCCCTCCTGAACCATGACTGCATGCCCAACGTGGCAAGGTATGACTACTTTGATGGCCCTCAAGAAGACAACACCATTGTGGAGTTCCGAGCTCTTCATGACATCCCAGCTGACACCCAGATCACGCAAAGCTACTTTCCCCTCTCTTGGTGAACTTGCTGCTGCTGCTGCTGCTGCTGTTGCCGCTGCCGCTGTCATTGCTGATGTTGCTGCTGCAAACGATGATGCATTTGATCCCGACTAGAAAATCAGGCAATGCATCAATCCCGCCTGTCACTGCACTGTTGCGTGTCGTGCTGCTGACTCGGGTGTGTCATATGCCTCTACATACAGCTGCGGCTGAATGGCAGAAAGATGATGTTCTGCACGTACATTCAGCATGTGGGCGTTTTTTCCTCAAGTTCTGTTAGGTCCAGCATGCACAGATTGCACTCAAGTGTCATTCTGGTGTCAGCAAATTCTGTTAGCAGTCCAAAATAAACCCTCTTGGCTGCCTTCTGCAGGAGTTTTGAGGATCGGCAGCAGCGGTGTAAAGAGCAATATGGCTTCACTTGCATCTGTGATCGCTGCCAGGTATTGTCATCTGGTCTCACATCACATCAGCACATACCACCATGACCAAGGGCTGTTGTGTTTATGCACAAGCCACACAATAGGGCCAAATAGCTGGTATTGCTGCCCATTCTTTGACTGCCCTCTCACCTGCTGCCCTTTCACTTGCTGCCCTCTCACTTGCTGCCCTTTCACTTGCTACCCTTTCACTTGCTGCCCATTGTTTTGCTGCCCTCTCACTTGCTGCCCTTCCGTTTGCAGCCTGTAGGGCCTGATATGCACACACAGTCTGTCACATTGGAACAATGCATAGCTTGCTGAGGTGAACCAGGGCTCCTTATCCATCCGTTGCATATCACATCCTTATTTTCACACTTGCTGCACCATTCTATGATCCAATCGTTGCAGAAATTGTCCATTCATGCATCATCAGCAGCCACAAACCATCCACAATACAGATGACAGGCATGCATTGCTCTTCTCTCCCTGCTCAGTGCATGAACTGTCAAATAGGGCAAACAAGGTGCTCACACCCGACCCTGAGTCCAAGCCTTTGATTTGAGACTGGCTCTGTGAACATAAGGCTTAGCAACTTGTTGCAGGTAGAACAGCACTGGCAAGGAGCGAGTGATGATGATTCATCAGACACAGCTGGACCTTCAGCTGTCAATGATCATGCTGAGGGCAGTGATCAGAGACCAACTGGTGCTGATGCACAGAAGGTCAAGCATGATGATGAGGTTCAACCAGAGCCTGCCAGAGAGCTACAGCAGGAGGCAGAAGCTTGCCATCAGCACGAAAGGGCCAAGGGTAGCAATGAAGGGGGATGGCAAGAGGGTGAAGGTCAACATGGCAAGTCTGATGAGGGAGTCGACAGGGATCTGGAGGAGCCACAATGCACAAAAGAGGCCTCTCATGCAGATTCAGCAGAGGATTCTGCAGAAGAATATGAAGTTCCAGATGAAGCTTACATCATGGCATACCTGGGCAGGCATGTGTGCCCCCAAGAATTGCCAACAGCCAACGGGGAAGAAGAGGCATGCGGAGGGACCATGACGCCTGTTGGCGTCTATGGGGATACGTATGCTTGCAATATGTGTGGGTTTGAACGGCTGGAGTCAGAGAGACTGGCGGAGTTGGAAAAGATGTACCAAGCTGTTGCCCAAGAAGTGCAGCAATGAGTTATTGTGCTGTTGCAAGACATGTCATGACATGAACTGCTGGCATGTGTGTGTATACAGATGCTGTGTAGCATTTTTGCAATGGATGACCTTTTGCAGTGTTGTGGGACGAAAGTTTTGGTGAGTTGATGCAAAGCATGTAGGTTTTTGCCCTGTTAGGCCCAACAGTTAGACGTTTGTATGAATGGACAGTCTGCAGTGCAGCACTAGTGTGTCTGACCAACAGGGCCACATGATGTCACTAACTTGGTGTACGTTCATAAAAGCTTGTCTGCTCTTAGGAATAGTTGAACACATGAATCAGACACACACTTGTTGTTGGTAGTTGATTTATTTTGAGAGGGCCTGGGTGTGTGAGAACATTACTATTGTATAAGCAAGCTGCAAGAGGAAGGTGCATAACCTGGATCAGACTGATGTGCAATGACATGAGTTCTATCAGCTAGCTAGGCGCAGCATATACAATGGCATTCAGCAAACCCTGTCTAATAGCTTAGTTAGGTTAGTCAGGTTGTTCTAACTACAGGTTAGAAAGTACGACGGGCTCGAGCTCAAGTTGCATCTTGGGCTTCTCATGGAAGAAGAGCTGCTTAGCCCCAGCACAGTACAGATCCATATAAGCTTGCCAACTGATGCCAGTTGCTTCTTGAGTGAATGTGAGCACCACATCATCCTGCAACACCAACCCTTGTTCTTTAGCAGTCAGCACGAGGGCTTAGTGTCACAGTCAATTTGTTACAATCGTCTCAGCAGCAAGGGGCCAAACCTATATTGGCATCTGCATGAGGGCCAGTGCATTCAAGGTCCATGGATGCTGGGATGCACTTGCTGTTGTAATGAGCAGGTGTTGTTAATACTATGATAACAGTTTGAAAGCATCCAGTGCAGCGCCTATAATTGAGTAACACACGGCTCTTCATGTACACACTCAATAGCAAGCACAGCCTGCTGACTATCAAACAGTTTGGACCAGAATGCAACATGGTGTGATGATGTGACAAACGAGCATGCCCAACCTCAGGCTCATCGAAAACTCTGTTGAACACACAGGGCCCACATATGCATGCCAACCCATGGCTCATCAGCCTAACTGCATAACTTAAACTAGAATGCAAAATTGACCAAAAAGAAACAGAAGCAAGGGATGCAGGAGGGGAATGAGGGCGAGATGACAGGACTGACCTTTTCACTGTCAACAAGGCCTGTTGCCAGCTTCTTCTGCACGTTTGAGTCATCAAATCTGAGCCCTGTTTCACCACCGCCGTTGGACCAGGTTCTCCACACCTTCCATGCTGTCCTTACCTGCACACGCATGTGACGGCCTTGGTCACAAGGGCAATTCCAGATGGCAGACATGACATGACTACAGTCCCAATATGCACATGTGGGTTTGATTTGTACAGCGTGTGTGAGTCAAGCCAGCTGCAATGCAATAGCAGCTCGACTGAACTTTCAGTACTCCTGACTCCAACCCTGAGCTGTGTTCCTCTGCTTGCCTCCACAGCTGCATCACTGTTGACATTTAACAAGTGGCCAGAGCGATCAGTAATCCTGACTCACCCTGGCTGCAGACTTAGGGCGGCCCTGTTCTTCCAGCTGCCTTGCCAGCTGCTGCGTATGCCTGGTGCCCTGGGCCCACCATTGCTCATACTTCTCCAGGTCCTTGGTCCACTCCACTGTGTACTTGCCATCACCAAATTGGTCCTTGGAGGGTGGATCTTGCCTGTGCATGCATGCAGGACAGTCATGTCACATGTTCATTTATTCCGTCATTGGATGTATGTCTTTCCCAAGGGTCAGGTTCGTTGTGGGTAGCCCCATGTCAGGGAGGGAAATGTTTGCATCCCTTAGTGAGTCAGCCTGAAGTTGGCTGAGAAGCTCTCAACATACTTGCTGGTACATGTGTGATGCTCTACATACAGACTAGTGTATACATATGCAGCAGGACGCAGACAACATTTGTTTAAGGGAAAGGTTTGCCTGGTCACAAGCCAAGGCGTGCACATGGCCTGCAATTGCCCCTCACAAAGGCCACAAGCAATTGGCCCTGATGAGAGCCACAAGCACTTGGCCCTAATGAGGGCCACAGGGCCACAAGCAATTGACAACAGCAACCAGCATTATGACCTCTGAATGACCTATCTGGCCCTCTGCACGGCTGACTGTACCAACATTTTATTTTATATCTGGCTCAGTCACCACAGCCCACCAAATTTCTTCCCAAACAAGAAGGCTCATACCTGAAGTAATGACAGATGGAGTCTGTGAGCTGGCGCAGGGTGAGGGGGTTGCTGCAGCTGGTGCAGGCCTGGGTGATGTTGGGGCTATCCTGGCAGCCCTGCCCTGCAGCTGTGGAGGCCATGGATGCAACGATGACAGAGGAGGCCACATCTCCTGGAACCAGGGTGTAAGGGATGTCTGGGGTGCGGCTCTGAAAGGTTCCAATGCCTGCATGGCAGGCAACAGTCATCATGGCTGAGATCATGGGATGTTCGAAAATGTCATACTAGTAGGCCTTACAGGGATGCACAAGACAGGCTGCTCTGGAGAGACAAGACTTGTCCTGCACGTACCTAGCTCATCATGAGCTAAAAAGCGTTTTAGTTATTGTCATGGGACAAGGCACTGGATGAGCTATCAGCAACTAGCCTGCCTCGCGTGGTGTTGGAAGATGATGTGTGCAGTCGTGCATTGATGTGGGATGAGGATGGCTTGTGAGGCAACGGACTCTGCTACAGACTCTGCACAGATTGGGCAATACTGGAAGGTGCAAGATTGTGTGACTCACACAACAAGAGAACAGCATGCTAAGGCCAGAACTAGGGGTGCCACGTGTACAAAAATCTTGATCATGACAACAGGACAGAGCACATTGCTGCATTCTACTGTTGCGTCACAGTCATTTCACACATGTATAAGCAACTCAAGGTATGCAGGCGGCGTCGCTTTCTGGAGAAGCAAGACTGGCCTCGCACCTGCCTGCTAGCTTATGCTCACAGATATGCACAAAGAGGTTGTACAAATCTTATACAGCTAGACGAGAGAAGAAAACACCCAACAACGGTTGTCTTTTTGGCTCACAGAAACACGGTCCTGTCCAAGCCACTACGCTCAGGTTTTGGTTGTTACCATTAGCTGTGCTTACCGCAGGCAATAGACAGGATGATGCCAGTTGCTCCAGAGGTGTTGCCTACATAGCCTGGGCAGGGCCCCTTGGCTACGCAGCCCACCGAGACAGGGCGGCTGATGCAGACTGGGAAGGGCTTGTTGTGGTACCCCGCCAGCATGTGCTCTGTCAAGTTCTTGCAGAAGCCGTAGTTGGTGTGGTTGAAGCTCAGTCGCTTCATGATGACTTGTACCTGCACCACCACCCATGAAGTGCTGTTAGGCTGATGCTTTGAGGTGCTGTTTGGGCTGATGTTTGAGGTGCTGTTTGGGATGATGCTTGAGGTGCTGTTTGGCTGATGCTTTGAGATGCTGCTGAATGCATTGGCACCAGCAAAAGGCCAGCATGTAGAGCCTCACATTCTTTGTGGGAACTATATGTGACTTGACAACAAGTGGGAAACTAGCATGGAAAGATTTGCAGGTAATTAGAGCTACAGATCTCGTTGTAGGTAGCCAATTGGCCAAAACAAAGACAGCGCCGACAACTGACAGACACGCCGACAGGACAATGAGCAGGCTGACTGGCAGGCTGGAAGATAGACATGCAGACAGCCATTTGAGTTCATAAACTCAACAACCAGATGGACACAACCACAGTGCAGAAGATGATGTCAGCACCGAGGTGGTTCACCTCTTGCTGGGCTTCCTCAACTGGCATGGCCAGGAGGCGATCAACAACAGCAGCATGGTCCACTTCCCTGCCATCCTGCTCCCTCAGGGGGTAAAGCTGCTCATGCACTGTGGAGTACTTCTTCAGGTGCGCATTGGAGTAGGCTGTTGAAACGTACATGAAGCATCGCAACTTCTTCATCTGTGTCAGAAGTGGCAGATGGGTGGTCATGTGAGGTACTGCTGATGCCATGCTTGTTGAAGCTGATGTACACCCATATCACCATGAACTTGTTCAAAACATGGCAGGCATTCAAGTGTTCCCACAGCTACTTGCTACAGCAACATATCAGCCAAGGTATGCATGTGACTGATCCACGCCTTGCTTTGCCAACATGGGCAGAACACAATGCAGTCAGAAAGCAGAAAAGAGAAGCATCGTCTAGCATACAGCATGCTGCCTATGATGTATACTGGCATGTGTCAGCAAAGCAGGGTGGCTCAACACACTTGCATTGCAAGCAGACAAGACAGCAAGCTGCCATCGTAACCTCTGCCATGTCAAAACAGTGCGTCTGCTGATGCCTGGTATATGCAAGGAAAAAAGGTAGGTGACTTTTCACTGAAAGACCAGCTGTGCAGCAGCAGCAAACCCACCTTGGCTGCAAAGTCTGCAATTGTCTTAGTAGCCACATAACTGAGGGTGAGGTCAGTGTGAATGGGGTTGTCAAATTGTATACTGGCTGCTGCATGGATAACATACTGGACCTCAGGCAGTAGCCGAGTCTGGTTCTCTTCACTAATGCCACATTGTGGCTTTGCCAGATCCCCTGGGATCACCTCCACCTTGCTCATGATCTGCAGAACAGAAGTATGGGTTGCTTTTTTCAACGGGGCCTTGATGCAGAGAGACTTGCAAGGGAAGCATAATGCACAGCAAAGCTTGGCTGGCAGCTCCTGAGGCCTGGATGCTGGGTTGCTGTCAGCTTTCAAACGCCAGGCCAGATCCATTGTGGCTCATGAGAGCTGACGCGTGCTTGTGCTACATTAAAGCACTAGCATCATCACTGACACAGCACGGTCAGTAGAGCAGGTCTGGGAGATAAATCTTCTGAAACGTGTGCTGGATGTTCTTCTGCTAAATCTGGCTACCAAAATTGTACTGATGACCAGAAAACATGCAGTAGCCACAGGCAGCCCATCTACCAAAAGTGGGCATGTCATGACTAATTGCAGCTCAAGCTCAGCATCTCGAGCTGTGTCATGTGGCATGCATGCATATCCATGACTGGCAGATGCCCACTGCCAAACTGTTGTGACTGACCTGACGAAAGCTGTCTGTGCCATGGTGCAGTCTGAAAACAGGGCCCTGCAACAAAGTCTTGAGGCGCTTCTGCTGATTCTCGCCACGCTTTGTACGAATCACAAGGTAAGCCTGCATGGGATCATTCTCACGTGACAGCTCGTAGGATCATGGATCAGCACAAGAGTCAGGCAACTGCAGGCAAAAGCTGAAGAGGCTGCAGTGGTCAACAGAAACATGACTGTACCTTGCCGATGTGTCCCACCCGAATCAGCTGCTCCAAAACAAGTCCGCCAATGTACCCTGCGTGTACACATCCTGTCATAAGGTATATCTTCCTGCAATTCGTAGGGAGCTGTTGAGCAGACTGACCCGTGGCTCCCGTGATCAAGACTGTGGTGTTCTCGAAAGCCTCACGGACACTGTACAGATCTGCACTTCATGTCAAAGGCTGAAACGTTGAAGCAAAAGTGATGCGCGAGCAGCAGGGACAAGTTGCGGAAAGCTGCAGCTTGCGGAGGTATGCCGAACCTTGCGGCATGTTTGTGACGCCTCTCCTGCACGCGGTATGTTTTCTACACCTCGTATGTTACGACTGTGATTGCAAAGGCGTGCGAGGATCAACAATACTTATGCCCGAGTTTCGCGGCAAGATCACGGAAGAGCAAGCGATGCATGCATGTGTAAAAAACAGTAACATTGTGCTTCACGTGGGATCCGCGTTGTGAAAGTGTGACTGATTTTGCTGAGTCAACAGGCTCCCCGATAGATACATCTGGCAACATAACGGCTGACCTAGCATGCTTTGCGAGACAAACGTCGCACAAACTCCTGGGCCCGCTGCTCCCGCTGCAAGTTGCAGACGCATTTGCAGTTTGTCGGTGCATTGCAACGGTGCCTCAGACCCAGTGTCCTCGATAGCCGACAAGGTCACCCACACAACCACTCCTAGACTCCTACCTGCTCAACATGTTCCGCGGCAGAAAAGGCAACGGTGATCAGGCAGTTATGGAGATGCATGGGGCCGCACCAGACCAAGCTATTTATGGAGGCAGTGCCTTCGGGCATTCGGTATCACCAACGGCCCACCTGTTTGGTGAGTTGATCTGCAAGCTGGCACGCTGACGAGGCGTCAGACTTGTAGCTATGCTGTTACGAACGAAGCGCCTTGAAAAGGATTAGTGAATGAACATGTGCCTTTGCCTGCAGCTGACCCAGCACCCATCGGTCTGTTTATGTTCGGATTGGCAAGTGCAGTCTCAGCGGTGAGTTTTTCGTCTTTCTTTCCCGCTTCTGACCGCTTGTCGACCTAGATCTCGACACCGCTTGCCTTCGACACCGCTCGCCATGTGACATGGTACATGACGGTCTAGACTTCTTGCTCAGCTATTTTGCGGTGCTGCTTATCTTGATAACCTTGACGCTCAAACCCGACTGACTGATTCGGACAGGTTCCTGGCCGGCAAGGCAGCTTGCACTACCAGCTTAGCTCACAGCTTGCGTTTTGTTGCAGGGGTACAACTGTGGATGGACACCAGCTTCCATCGACTATGTTATATGTGAGCACACTTTGCTTGAGGCAATTTTGCTTGCTGATCTGCTGACTTGACACGCCACTTGAAAATTCACCTACTTTCCAAATTCAAAGCCTAGCTTCTTTGTGCTGTGGCAGATTTGCACCTACAATCTTCTGCATTCTGCATCCTGTGCTCAAGCTGAGAACCTGTTGTGTCTCATGCAGTCACCTTCTGCTTCATCAGTGGAGGCATGATCCCTTTGGTGGTGTCGCTGCTGGAGATCATTCGCAACAACATGTTTGCAGCTGTAACCTTTGCCACAGTAAGTCACTGGGGAGTGCATCTGATCTTGCTGTGTTGAGCTATAGTCAGTTTCTGCAGCTCACTGCTGCTTGCCTTTCTTCAATAAGCATGCATCTGCATTGTGTCATCACGAATATGCAAAATTGTCATGCTGGTCTGGCTGGTGATGATATGACAGGTTGTGTGTGGGCAAGGTGCTGACTCCTTCTTTGTGTGTGCAGTACGGCTCTTTCTTCCTGTCATACACCTTCTTCGGGCTCATGTATGCTACTGGACAGTTCCCTGCCCTGGTGGAAACAGGTCTGCCTCTAGAGGGCCTGCAGTTTGCCCTGCTGATGTACGCCTTCCTATCAGTCATCTTCATTGGACTTAGCTTCAGGATGAACTTCGCTTTGACTGCTCTCTTCACCTGCATCGCCTTGGCTTACTTCTGCCTGGGCATTGGTCAGACACGTGATGGAGTCAGAGTCACAAAGGTGAGAGGATGCACCATCTTCAATGCTATGGCTTGTCCTGGTAGTGTCATTGCAGAACATGTCATGTGTAGTTGCAAGTTGCTTGTATTGCCAACTCTGATGGCACTATTCAGTGTGATGTGGGTTTTGGCACTGTATAGCTGAGCTATTCTTGATGCCACTGAGCACATGACATGCTTTGTATGTGCATGACGTGCTGTGAGTGCCCAACCTACCTCATGCCACTTCTCTCAGGAAACTGTGTCTGCAATCATGCATTGCAGGCACACATGCCAGACATCATGCCCCCGCTCAACATGGGCTGCCACCCTGAAACACATTGTGACTTACTTGCGATGCTGCAGGCTGGTGGCTACTTCAGCATTGGAGTGTGCATCACCACATGGTGGTTGGCCCTTGCCGAGTTGGTCTTTGACGTGACTGGCAAGCCTTATGTGCCTGTCTTCTGGTACCCATGGGGCGGTGAGCAGAAGATGACTGCTGCCATGTCATCCCGCCGCAGCTTGAACCCCCACGTCCACCAGGCCATCATGAACGGCAGCAAGAAGAACTTGGCTGTTGACAACCAGGCAGCCATGCCCACAAACGGTGGAAATGGCAACACCATTGTCTAAATGGCGTGATAATAGGGTTGTGAGGGTTATCAAAGCAAAGCGGAGGGTTATCAAAGCAAAGCGCAGGCAACAATTTTGACATGTCATGGGTGGACGTATGAGTACTGTGCGGGAAGTTGAGTTGTATCTGAGCTGTGTTTGTTGAGAGCGTTTCACCAGTTTTGCCCACTGTTCTCTGTGAGTGTGTGCTGAAATAAAGTGGTTGCAGCTAGGGCTGTTTTGTACAGTAGCCACTATACTGATTTTGCATTTTTGAACAGCAATACATAGCTGCTTGTAGACAGATTTTCTCTTTCGATGCTGGACTTCCCAGGATTGCCTAAAGTTCTCAGGCCTGTTAGTTAAATGACAAGGGTCATGGGACTGATAGCTTCATGCAGTTGGCATGAAGCTTTCCCCTGGCAACATCACTGCTTCTCTGTTCAGCGTATAGTGTGTCCGACTTGAACGTAAGTTAGTTTTTTTGTAATACATCAAGTTGCACAGTTGAACTTTGCCTGAAACACTGTTGTGACAGGTGCTGTGTCCTGTGCTGCATGCAGTATACTGTGCCGTGCAGTGCCCATGTAATGAGTGTATGAGGCCTTTGCATCTTTCTAAGATAGAAGTTGTCACGGAGACTTGGCATACAGGAATGAGAGCTTGGGGCTCTGGAACCAGATTGTGATGGTGCACTGTGCATGATGACCACACATTTTGCCAACATGTGTATGCATGCTTGCAAGCATTAGTAGCGTACTGCACAGCCGAAATCAACAGTGCCTGACCTGGCTGTGTCCTGGTGCTTCTTTGGGTCACTGCAGTGCTCAATGTACATTGTTCAGATGCAACTTATGTGCAGGTGTCTAGAGATGCCTATTGTGACAGATAAATCTGGCTGCTTGAGAGCCAAGTAGATTGGCTGACCTCGGTGCAGATTCCTTTGGTAGAATGAATCGTTGATACACATTACCAACGATGCACAGTACTGGTACCAAAGATTGCAGATCTGCAGAGCTTGATATAATGAGTGTGTTGTAATGATGTAAACATGTCATGCAGTCTGTGAGGCAGCATGATGCGTTGACATGCAAATTGTGGGCCACGGAATGCTCTCGGTAGCTTGCTTCAATAGAACGTCTGTAGCTGACTGCTAGGTCAGCGCTGAGAAGCCATGACAAAGACTGTGTCCACGAAGCCACGCTCAGAGCAATATGTTCAGCATGCATATGGCCTGTCCAGGTGCAAGATTGAGAACAGCTCTCAGACAGCACGACAGCAACAGATATCTAAGTGGCCCATGTTGACTCAATTGTTGACTAAACGTTGTCCAACCTGTCATGAAGATGTCATGATGAGTTCCCCGTCAGCTACTGCAAGTGCGCAAAAGGTTGCAGAAAGGTCTCTAGCGTGATTGCGAGCCATTCCGCGCCAGTAGGACTGTCGCTGCCGGATCTGCAGTCGATATGAAGGGCCTCATGCAGGATTGGCCGCTCGTTGTGAACAGCATTCTCGACTACGCAGCGAAATTTCACGGAGAGCAGGAGGTTATCACATGCACCGTCGAAGGACCCGTGCATCGATACACATATGCAGATATGCACAGACGGTCTCAGCTCTGCGCTCTGGCGATGAAAAGGCTTGGTGTCGGGTAGGCATGAGTTGCACGGACGCATATATATACTTTGCAAAAGCAAAGGTATGCCAGCCACATGCTCGGTGTGATCTTACCTACAGGGAAGGTAGCATTGCCGCCACGCTTGCTTGGAACACTTACCGACATATGGAGTGCTGGTGAGAACAGCAGTCTCAGAGTACTCACTCTCTGTCAGACAGCCATACGGCTGTCTGCACTTGCACACAAAACATGCATGTCTTCAGGCATGAACACAGTGAGCAACGACTGTTGTCACACAAAGCTGGTAGACTTGAACATGTAACAGCATGAGCATGCATGCACAGTGAAGGGCCTGCCATTCAGTCAAACTTGTGGGAAAATAATTGCTTGCCTGCAGGTATGGCATCATGGGCCTAGGCGCAGTCTGCCACACACTTAACCCAAGGTGCGGCAAGCTGTGCTTGATGCTAACAGTACTCAATGTCGAATTTTTGTCATGCATGATGCATGCGTGCGTTCATTTGACATGCATGTATTGAGCATGCTGGTAACATGTGCGGCCAAGCCTGCAGCATATTGTTCCTCTCAGACTTGCATATGAGCCTGCTCTGATGCAGCGCATCAAGCTCTGCAATCTTGCAGTTGAAGCTGCATGCGCTGGGCTTTGCTTGAAATCTGTTTGTTTGCAGGCTGTTTGAGAAGGAGCTGAATTACATTGTCAACCATGCTAAGGATGAGTACATCCTTCTAGACCTGACCTTTGTTGACTTGATGGCCAAGATGCAGCGCAAATTCCCTACTGTCAAGGGGTACATCGTACTGACAGATAGGCAGCATATGCCAAAGAACTCCAAGCTGCAAAACATGCTGTGCTATGAGGATCTGCTGCAGGTAATCATGTGATCAAACATCACATTGCTGTGCTGTGCTGTGCTGTGCTGTGCTGTGCTGTGCTGTGCTGTGCTGTGCTGTGCTGTGCTGTGCTGTGCTGTGCTGCGCTGCGCTGTGCTGCGCTGTGCTGCGCTGTGTCGTACTGTGTCTTATGCCTACAGCTGGATCATCTGAAACATAGTATGAAAGCAAGCCTATGTATGCGGTTCAGGCAGAGGTGAGCAAGCTTCCTTTCAGATGGCAGGTGCGGGATGAGAACATGGCATGTGGCCTGTGCTACACCTCCGGCACAACAGGCAACCCCAAGGTGTGCTACTGCTTCAGAAGACCCGGTTTCCATAGCTGCATGTGTTGTTTGATCTCAGACATTCACACATGACGACCTGTGCATGCATGGCCGTCACCGCCAGCTCACCATTTGTGAAAGAAGCCATCGCATGACTCTCAATATATGACTTCCTGATTACGATGTCGTGCAAGCACTGCCGATTGACTGTTCACACATCATATCGTCACTTATGACAGCCGACCACTTTGGCAAAGACATCAAAACACATGTGTGCATCTGCATACGCTCCGGGCTGCCGCCATAGGAGGCTCCCCTTGTGATTGCTGAAAAGCGTAAACTTTTTCCTGTCATCTGCATACAGGGAGTGATGTACAGTCACAGGTCCAACTTCCTGCATGCCATGGTTGTGGCCTCTGGAGATGTGATGGGCCTGAGCAGTACCAGCTGCTTCTATGCTATAGTGCCCCTGTTCCATGCCAACTCCTGGGGCCTAGTCTTTGCTGCACCCATGACTGGCACCCGCCTTGTACTCCCAGGTCACCCCCCACACAAGTTTGTGTGAACCACATTGCCAGGCTGATCGTTCTGTGCAACATGCCAGCTATTGCTATATGCAAAACACATGGCCGTTGTGATTCAGGCGAAACTGCCAAGGCCTGTGCGTTGCATCAGTCTGTTAGTAAGCCAGATGCCCTGCTACAAGTCACAGTCTTGATGATGCAAGTGCTGTACAAGTAGATGGCACACGCACGAGCACAAACATGTCATTGCCTGATGTTAGCAGCACATCAACAAGAAAGGAATGTATGTGCACAGGTGCCAATCTGGAGTGTCAAAACCAACAAGTCTGAAGCAATCCTACTGCATGATCAAAGTCTGCGATGTGCGTGATCATGCATGTGAGTCTGAGTGTGCATGCATGGTGCAGGTCCCAATCTGGATGGACCCAGTGTGTACAATGCACTGGAAGACTTCCAAGTGAATGGGACAGCTGGCGTGCCCACAGTCTTCCTGGGACTGTTGGAGTACATGGCTAGCCACAACAAGAAGCTGCACTACCTCAAGGTGGCTGCAGTGGGGGGTGCGGCCTGCCCCCCCAAGATCCTGGAGAAGTTTGACAGGTGAGCTGCTGCAACATGTACACCATACGGCAACAGTTACAGTTTGCATTTCAGGGCTGTTGAGGTGTGGTTTTACGTATGCATGATGCGATGCACAGAATGCGTGTTATGGATGCACCAGCTGGCATATGATGATGCATGTGGTGTGTGCATGATCTGGCGGCAACTAATTCGAAGGCTGTTCTGGGTTGGTTGTGCATGCTCAGACTGGTGTGTTGCTGGTTGCTGTCTTCGGTGTGCATGGTCAGACGTATGTCAAGTTGCTGATGTGCTGAATGTATGTGCTCAGATGTATGTTGTGTGCCCTGCAGCATGGGCATTGAGACAAGGCACGCATGGGGGATGACAGAAACATCGCCCATTGGCACATCAGGCAGTCTCAAGGTACTCCTGTCAGCCTCTGCATTGCACAACAGCGCCTGCATTATGGTTTGAGCTTAGGGTTCGAACCCTAATTTTCACACACTAGAGGGTAAACTTCACCCCTTTCCTCACAAACTCACACAGTCTTTGCATTTATGCCCTTGGGCCAGCATGAACATAATGTCAAAGCCAATCAGCTGCCATGTCTGACCCTGACTTAGGCAGCCTTTGTGACCCATGTCAGAGTGTTGCTGGCTTTGGTGCTTGTCTGGCAAGACTCGGACAGCTCCTTTCGATCCCAAAGCGTCTGTTTCACTTCAGAAACGTCATCCCCACACTGAAAACCTACACTCAGAGTTGTCTGGAAACAGAAAAACAGTCATGTATGAAGCAGAGGAATGGCATTGCAGGGCAGTCAGGGGCCGCTGAGTAAGAAAGAGGAGCTGCATTACAGAGCCAGCCAGGGGCGGGCGCATCTCTTCATGGACATGCGCATCGTGAATGATGAGGGCAATGAGCTTCCCTGGGATGGCAAGGCTGCTGGGGAGCTGCAAGTCAGAGGGCCACATGTCCTCAAATCCTACTTCAGGGTGTGTTTGCAAGCCTTTCTTTCCTGAAGCGTGCACCACCAGAATGCACTCGATGACCCTGACAAAGCTTTGCAAGTTCTGCCTTGGAAGAGCTGTGTCTTGCTGGAGACTTTGAAGCCTTGTTCCAAGTAATGCAGCAAAGAGTGCTGCAGAGTGCTCTCTATGCAAGACCTGGAATAGCTGGCAAGGGCTGTGTCTCTGTCAAGTACCCCTCAGGACTGTTGAGGGACAATAGAGGATGTTGGTGGACACAGTGCATGGGAGCATACACATGACTTGATTGGGAACCAGGCCATGAATGATACACAAAAGCAGCTGCATCTGCTGTGGCACAGTAGCATCTGACTACCTGCCTTTGCTTGATGTGCAGCACTCAGAGGCAAGTGCAGTGGACAAGGACAACTGGTTCAGCACAGGGGATGTAGCCAGCATAGACCCCCTGGGTTACATGCGCATCACTGACCGCAGCAAAGATGTCATCAAGTCAGGCGGGGAATGGATTTCCTCCATAGAGATCGAGAACATGGCTGTGTCACATGAGCAGGTAACACCACGAGCATTGCAGTAATGCGGCTGTGCAGCAACACGGCAGCGCAGTAACTCGGCAGTGCAGTAACACAGCAGTGCAGTAACACGGCATTGCAGCAACATGGCACTGCAGTAACACAGGAAGCAGTACAGTAACACGGCATTGCAGTAACACGGCAAGCATTGCTGAGCAAGGCATTTCAGATGAATGTAAACATCATCAAGCGGCATCAGCAAGCATCACATTGTTAGGCTGCAATAGCATTGCTGTTGCTGCTGGCAGGTGTGGGTCATGCTGCACTTGTTATGTGGTTGTGACAGTGATGCTGCATGGTACAGAGGCAAATGTTAAATGCTGCTCCCATATGTGCACAGCATGCAGCATTTGAGTGCACCAGCTTGGTGCTGCCGTCGTGAGTGATACATGCTGAATGATACAGCAAGTCATGAGTGGCTCCAATACTGCATACAGTGACCGCTGAATCTCAACGCTGCACTGAATTTTGAGCTCTTTGCCGGAAGCTCTGTTTCTAAGCTTGCATGGGGAAGCTTGTTCATGGGGGAAATGGGAGAAAACAGGGGAGGGGTGGGGGGAAAAGGGATACAAAGATAGGGAAACAAACAGTGTAGACAGGGAGCAGAAGTACCCAATGTGTATGCAGGTGCTGGAGGCTGCAGTGATAGCCATTCCTCATCCCAAGTGGACTGAGCGACCCTTGCTGGTGGTCGTCTCGGCAGAAGGCTCAAAGCTCACCAAAGAGGACATGCTCAACTTTTTGCAGGTATTGCACAAAATTGCTTGGTTTTTCAGATCATGCATCTGCTTTTGCAGCTGACGTGTTCAGGCATTGCGAACAGTGTGCAGCCAGATAGCCACTTGTGTGTTTGACAATGCTTGACACATACTGGCCACGCAGACGATGCTGCTCCTTGATGTGAAGCAAATTGCAGATTCAAGGCTGTACACACTTCTCTCCTGACCAAATTCGTTTGCCTGTCTTTGTGACCACAAGAGCTGATGTCATTGCAATGTTCTGTGCCGATTGCAGGGCAAGATTGCCAAATGGTGGATACCAGAAGATGTGGTGTTTGTGAAGGAAATTCCACACACAGCTACAGGCAAAATCTACAAGCTGCAGCTGAGAAAGGATTTCAAAGACTACAAGTTCCCCTCCAACAAGCTTTGATACAAGTGCAGCTGTACCTAACAGTGTTTCATGACAATAAATGGTAGTACACCAAATAACATGGACAGGTAGACCCTGATTTGTGCTTGTGTGTGATGCAATGATACGCAGGCTGTGCAGTTGTGCACCTACATTGTGAATTTTGAGTGCAGTAGGTGACAGGTTGTTCTTCTTTTCGTGTGTTGTCTGTGCATTGTACTGTGTATTTTGCTGATGTACCAGGGTTCCTGTGCTACCTGTTGAAAACATGCCGACTCGGCAGGCTATCGCTAGATATGTAGAAGCCAAGTGCGTTGCTTACATGTCTCCACAGAACGCCTGCTTGTGTGAGCTGACTTTGTTCACAATTTGCATATGTTGAACTCTCATGTGAAAAATGTTATTGTCTTGTGATACATGATTGGCTCCTGACCCAATTACAAGGTTTAAAACGCTGCCGGTGATTTTGAGCTGTCCACCTAGCCATCATTGCATGTGCACTGGTTCTGATGCAATGCACTACTTGCTAACAATCTGTAACCACCTGAGGACACTAGTGTTACATCACTGTGCAGTCCAGCAGCAACACAATATATTTGATAAACCCTTGTCAAGCACGCACCTAAGGCTTGTTTCTATCAAGGAATTCCTTCGAAGCAACAGGAGACCAGCAATGCCAGAGTTTTCAGTTCAGTGAGCTGCGCTATGCTGGAGCCGCTGTATCTCCAGGCCAAACATATATACAGCAGACTGATGGCTGAGGATTAGTCTGTCGTATTTTCAGGTGTCAAAATGGTGTTGTTGCAAATACAGGGTTTGAAGTGAGCTTTCCTGTGCAAGCATGGAAGATACTGGCTCAGGGATGATTTTCTACATGGCTGTTGAACTTCGGGCCAGAATCTAATGCTGCCAGAGTAGGCTATCACACTGAACTGAAAAGTCACAAGCTACAACAGTTGCATCATGCAGCTACACTCATCACTTAGCTAAAGACGTTTGACTGACAATCCGTTTGATCTTGGAGAACATAGCAGTAGTTTCAGTTGGGTCTTTTGCAACCAGCACCAAGCCTAATATCACCCCTATTGCCCCCACATCCCAGATGCTGGGCTCTTCTCCCAGAACAGCAAAGGCAAGCACTGCTCCCACGAAGGGCTGTAAGCACTGGAAAGCCGCCACCTGCATACAACATGCATGGCTCATGACATGTCTCATGAAGCTCTGCTCAGCATTGAGTTGACTTGCGATCATGGGAGCACTCTTGCTAGCAGCTCCTGGTAGCTGTTATTGAAGTCATGCACGATCAGCATCAAGCGTAGAAAGTCTGCAACAGCAGCTTCTGTGACAGATGTTTACAGATTCTGACTGGCAGTAATTTCCATGTGCAAACAGATGCTTTCGTAGAAACAAGCGGGCTGCAAAAGCAACTGGAAGCACAAAAGGCCAGCAGCTACAGCAGTAGTTGCACATTACAGGCAAAGCAAGATGTTACAGTAGACGGCTTGCCTGAGATGCTGGGAGGTACTGAGTGGCCCAAGTCACAACGTAGTAGCCAATGACAGAGCAGACCACAACCCAATAGGCAAGAGGCCCCAACATGATGCTTGGCAGCTGCCAGTCCTTCTGCTCTACAAAGGCTGCAGCAGCCGCGCCCATGCAAACAGCTGCAGTGATGTATGCCCATGCAGCCACACACATGGGTGGGTACTTCAGGACCAGCTGCTTGGCCGTGATGAAGTATATGGCCATGGCTAATGTGTTGGCCAGCAGGCATGCATTGCCCATCAGCATCTTGTGACCCTCTGCAGCTGTCTGATGCTGGCCACTGACACCACCTGCTACCTGAACCACCAGCAGAGCTCATGTGTTGTGACTGTGATGTGGTTTTGGAGGTCAGAGGCTTGCAGTTGCTGTCCTTGTATGACTCCTACACAGACGGTCCCACTGTGTGTGTGCTGATCAGCTCCAATGCAAACCAATAATACCAGAAAGCACTTTGCTAGTCCATACATGCCATATAAGGGTTGCACGGAGTGACAGGTTGACCAGTCTACAGTTGGCAAGGAATGTCTGTGCAACACTGTTTGTATGGCTGCTGCCTTGCACTTGATAAGATTGTGGCATGCACACACAATGCCTGTTTAAGACAGCTCTTCCGTGTGGGGTGTGCTAGCAAAGGCAGATGCACAATGGGGTCGGTGCATGATTTGTTACCATGCTAACAGAACCAGCCACAGCTAGCCCAATGCCCAAGAACTTTTGTATGGACCCAGCTTCCAGCCTGAGGCATACTGCTATCATAGCTGTAAAGACTGGAATGGTTGGCTGCATGCATGTAGCGACTAGCACCCCGGACAGTGAGATGCCAATAATGTACATCAGCTGGTTGAAAAAGAGACAAACGCCCAGAGCGCCAACATGTAGCAGATCGCTACGCTTTGGAAGCACACCTGCAAATATCATGGATTGTCATGCACTACGCACACAAAGTGTTCAACTTGCAGATGCTGGCGATGCCCTTGCAAAACATTTGAGCATTGAGCATGATTGTTGTTACTGCAGCCTTCATGTGCCTTGTACTTACGAGAGGATGCCCAAGCCATGCTGCACATGATTGGAGCAGCAATGACCTCTCTGGTGAATGCATATATTATAGGATGGAAATTCTGTCCTTTAGTGCTGTCTACTGCTCTCAAAGCTCGTTTGAGATACACTGAACCGCAGCAGAAGGAGATCTGAGTGATGGCCAGAGCAAGCTGGCACTTCCATGCCTTGACTGCAGGAGCTGCGACCACCACAAGGCATTTTGTGTCAACTTATGTCGATTGATGTATGCTCCAAGCCTCTGATCAGGCGTGCTGCCAGTCGGACGTCTAGCGCCGTGGGAAGCTTGACGCAAGTAAGACTCAGCACATGATTGACACACGAGCTCACGTTTTTGCCTTGGTGTGTCCAAAGCTGGCAAGGCTTTATCTGGACGTGTGAAAGCACCGAGTGATTCGATGTCCAAAGATGTGCTGTGCTGCTTTTTCGACCGAAGAGGACCAAGCGACTCGGTCATTCAGCGTTTTCAATCTCTCATGGTCCTTCTATCAACGACAACGTGAGGCGAACGATTACTACCGACCGGGCTACAAAAGTTATACAACAAGGGATCGCCCCAACATGTGCAAAATGCAGGAAGTACAGCGAGCGCAGCTATGTCCAAGTTGTTTCGGATATTGACCAGCGAAGAAGGAAATGGACTTGCGTTCAGAAACAGGTCTTAAGCCGGGTTGATCAGAAGATGCGTCACAGAACATCTTGCCAACTGCACGTGCATCTTCGCACGTGAGGATGGCGCTGCAGCCCCTTCAGCACCCCTTCAGCAAGCTTGCGGAGCAGCGCGGACACTGCATGCGTGCTCTCAAAAAAACCTAACTAGCCGCGGTCGCAACAAATGAATAGCATCGAAGTTGCGGACACTTGACGGAACTGCTTTTTTCCAAGCATGACAGCTAACCTCCAGCCCAGCACAGACTTGCTGGAAGACCTTTGCACTCGCTTCATTCTGAATGTGCCTGCAGAGGAACTGGAGTAAGATTGCAGCTTTTGCTCAGCAACAACCCGTCAGCACACAACCAGCTTACTGAAGAGTGCTGTGCTGTAGATCATTTGAGCGCCTGCTGTTCCTAGTGGAGCAAGCACACTGGTTCTACGAGGTGATCCAGCTCTTCACCTGATTGCATATCAAATCTGTGCTAGCTCCAGAAATAAGCATCACGCACTGCAGGATTTTAGCAGGGAGAAGGACTTGAGACTACGCTCATACTCGCTCAAGGAGTTTGTTGCACTTATATTTAGGTCAGCCCATCACCCACTAGCTGTCACCAAAGGCAATTTTAGCTGCAACATCAACAATCAACACTGCAGTCTTTCAGCAGCAATGCTAAGGATCGATGTTTTGACAAGTCACTGTCAGCAAAGCTGCAGCTTGCATGCCTTCTGCACTGAATGCTCTGACATGCATGTACTCTTCCTAGGCAGGTACCTGGCTTGCAGCCATACCAACATCAGCTTGAAGAGATCTACTGGCGCTTCAATGCGTACAAGCAAACCATACCCACAATGGGTGCCATCATTCTAGAACCCAACTTGGAGAAATGCCTGCTGGTGAAGGGCTGGAAAGCAGGGGATGGATGGGGCTTCCCTACTGGCAAGATCAACAAAGATGAAGCTGACGCAGATTGTGCCGTGCGAGAGGCAAGGTGGAGCTGGCTCTCAAATGAGTCTATTGCATGCATCGCAAACATGTGATGCCCCCATGTTGTTGCATGTATGCATGTGTAGTTTGGGTAGCACGTGGCTGTGCCGCACATCAGGTGTGCACATACTTGATGTGCCTGCGGAAACACACTTGTATGCATGCATGCAGAGAAAAATTTGAATTACATTTTGGCATTGTCACTGCATTGCGTTCAGTCTGTGCTTTGGGCCATGCGACTTGTGGCTGTGCCACATACGTTCTTATTGCCGGCTTCACCCTGTGATACTTTTGACCAATGTGCCTCTGTCCTTCAGGTTTTGGAGGAGACAGGATTTGATGTTGGCTCTCGTTTGAAGAGCAACGATTACATTGAGATACATATGCAGGAGAAGCGCAGCAGGTTATACATCATTCAGGGGGTATGTCCATTGATGCTCACACGATGCACCTTAATCGAGTGCCTTCTACTGTCTGCTAATGCACTTGATGTCATGATCAACTTCCCGGTTGTAAGGCATGCTGCAGTGTAACTTAATACAGGGTTGTCAGCATCATCTAGCTGAACCTGTTGCATGGTTGTGAGGGCAGTCGGCCATTCTGCATGAGCCTTGGACTATAGCTGTCGCGGCTTTAAAGGTCACAACAGCTAGCAAGTCAAGCATGCATCATCAAGATGGCAGATGTATGTAATAACATATGCAGGTGGAGGAAAGCACCCCCTTTGCTCCCATAGCTCGCAAGGAGATTGGCGCCCTTGCCTGGCATGTTGTGAATGAGCTGCCTATGACCAAAGAACAGTCTGCCATGGTGTGTGTCATTGCTGCCTGCTTGTCCTGTCTGCCCACTGCTCAATCTGAGCCGGGCTTTCACCAGCTGACGTCGCCATGTGTTCCATCACCACTGTCCAGGCAGACTGGTGACAGTGAGACTTGAGCGCAAACTTTATTACAGTGCCATGTAAAACCTGAATTTACCAACTGCAGTTTGCCAGGCACATAACATGACTGTGTCATGTGATCTTGGATGCGCTGTCTTCCAACTTCATGCATCTTGCTCTCACAGTCTCTGTCACATTAACTGCAGGTGTACCATACGGAGGAAGGCACACGCCATAAGTTCTTCCGAGTATATCCATACATCAAGCAGCTTCGCCGGTGGATCAAGAACAAACGGCGGGAGCAAGCCTCTGGTAGACACACCGCTACAGCATCAAGAGCTGATGCTGCAGCCGAGTCTGCTGGAGTTCAAAGTCAACATCAAAATCAGCATCAGCAGCAGCAGCAGCACAGATCACATCACCAAAGTTGCCAGCAAGTGCCTCAGCAAGCACAGCTGGAAGCGCAGGTCAATTCAGGATCTGGTGTACAGCTGTCAAGTCTTGATAGTCAAGCAGGTTCAGTAGCAAAGCCTGCTCCAGTGACGCACTGCAGTGCTCCCGTGCAACCTGGTCAGGCATGGTTGAATTTCACTTTAGACAGAGATAGGGTCTTGCAGCATCTGACATGCATTTTGCAGACATCCATGTAGAAGTCCAAATTGACAAAAAGCACTTCGTGGTAACTGACGTTTTTGAAGGGTTTCCGTGATAGATTGGATTTCAGATACACGGTCCCAAGGATACACTAATTTGCAGAGCTTGTGAAGGGGTTATGCAAAGCATGTTTTCCTTGGTCTTGTGTTCTAATTGCTGCAATTGCCAATTTCTTGTGCAATGACTGCTAGCTCTCGCCGTTTAACCTCTTGTTGTGCTCTGCTTCACCAGCAGCGTCCTGTACAGGACGCAATGCTTGTGTATACCAGAGTGTGAACAGGACACGCTGTATGCTACAAAATGTGAACTGTTTGTAAACCTATTTGTAGACATGTTTGTAGGCGCTTACCAGCAAGCACACTGAAACCTCTCCTGCTTGTCCCTGCTGGTCAATGCTCATGAAATTCAATGCTACGATAGTCAGGAGGGGCCGAAGGGCGGTTGCAGCAAGGGCAGAAGGCGTTGAGTGTCATTGTGCGCAGGTGTGCACCACAGTGCTTGCCACTCACCTGCGGATCGACAATCAGCAAGATCCAATAGCTGTGTCGTCAATCGTGATCTGCAACGTGAAAGATTGTCAGGCATCACCGTCATCCTTCGCCAGCAGAGCTGCACGACCAGCGATTGCTTGTGATCTTGTGAAACTGATTGCTTATGGCTGTCAAAGACGAAAAGATGATCGACGCAGACCCCGAACAGGCCAAGCAAAAGAAGCAAAAGCTTAAGAAGAAGGGTCAGAAGGGCGAGGAGGACAAGGAAGCTGACTTGTCAGAAGAGGACCTGGAGCTGAAAAAGAACCTGGAGTTGATGCTTGAGCGAGCAAAGGACTCTGACGCGGGCGTACAGCGTACAGCTTTGGACGGCATTGCCAGAGAGATAAGGTGATCTTATAGGCATTCGCCCTCTGCTTTTCTGGCCTACAGTTTCATGACTGTTGTGTGTCAAGCTTGCTAACAAAGTTTATGTAAGGTCTCACAGTATGCATGCACATTACATTACATTACCTTGGCATGCAGGGAGTCTACAACATCCATGACGTCTGTGCCAAAGCCCCTCAAGTTCTTGAGGTCTCATTACAAGGAAATGAAGGACTTGTACGAAAGCATACCAGCTCAGAATCGAAACAAGCCAGCTCTGGCTGATATCATCTCTGTCATGGCCATCACCAGCGGCAAAGAAGGAGAGAGAGAGAGCTTGAAGTTCAGGTATACTTCACTCATTTGCAGACTCTTCCTAGTACTTGTCTTGCAGTTCTATGATGGGCACATATTGCTGCTGACAATGTTACAGGTTGCTAGGCTCAGATGATCAGGCTGGGTCTTGGGGTCATGAATACGTGCGCAATTTGGCTGGTGAGATCAGTGCAGAGTTCCAGCATAGAGAAGAGCAGGATGCAGACGTCAAAGACTTGCTCAACCTCGTCTCACAGATAGTACCATACCACATGTCACACAATGCGGAGCCAGACGCAGTTGACCTTCTGCTGGAGGTTGAGAAGCTTGAATGGCTGGCACAGTATGTAGATGACAAGAACTACAGCAGAACATGCCTGTACCTTGTCAGCTGTTGTGCCTACCTAGCAGAGCCAGATGACACAGCAGTGTTGCGCACAGCATATGACCTGTACATCAAATGCAGCAAGTACGTCGATGCCATGAGGATTGCTCTCAGAATGAACAATCATGAGCTCATCTTGAGCACCATGACA
>JAABUK010001956.1_pt1 | contig 37992 bp, 26 predicted proteins | sample 5559141 | NCBI WGS metagenome assembly JAABUK01 (sample SAMN10711869, study PRJNA513367) | rock metagenome | isolation source: Antarctica rocks | place: Antarctica: Victoria Land, Pudding Butte nord | collected 2016-01-03 | reverse complement strand
ATATATACCTTAATAAATATAAAGGTATTAATATATAAATTATAAATTATAATTATAATTAGTACCTTAATATTCTAGTAAGATCCTAGTTTTATAATATTATTATTAAAGTTAATAACTATTTACTTAGACTTTAAGATATTAATTATAATAAGAGCCTTTATTAAAAGCTTATTAATAATATTATATTTATAACTAATAATAGTAGTCCTAGCTTTACTAGAGCTATTAAAGCCTTTAAAATATATTAATACCTTGATTAACTTACTAATATTATATTTCTTATTATTAATACCTTTTATAATTATAAGAGTAAGTATTTACTCTATTAAAGCTTTTAAATATAAGGTAAGTAAGAAGCTTTAATTAATTAAGCTTACTTAAGCCTTAGTATTAATATAAATATTATACTTAATATTATTTATTATAAAGGTAATAGGAATAGTAATATAATAATAACCTTAAAGGTTATAGTCTTTAATAGTAATATTTATAAAGTTAAATAATATAATAGTTCTACTATTAATATTATTAATAGCCTTATAAGACTTACTTATATAAGGTAAATAGCTAGAGTATATATAATAATATAAGATATTATTTAATTTAAAGCTAAAATTATATAAGTAGTAAATATACTTAATTACTTCTACTCTTAAGTTAATAAAATAACTTTTAATAGTATCTTTTTTATTACTTTTATTAAGACCCTTAATAGAGCCTTTTATAATTAATTAACTACTTAGTTTACTTAAGATTAATAGATACCTTAATAGTATTTCTCTTTATTTATATTATATTATCCTTATTTATTAAGGGCCTTATTATCCTCCTCTAATTTATCTTTAATACTTACCTAGTAGGCCTAATTATTATAAAGATATTAGCTAGGTATACCTAAAAAGGCTTATAATCGGGATTATTATAATCTTACCTACTATCTTATAAAGCCTTTAGTAATATTAAAGTCCTAAGAGATATATTTATATTTCTACTAATAATTTATTACTATTAATATCTATTAAGAAGAATTTATACTTATATATTTTATTACAATAATTTATTATTATTATAGTTCTAAGAGTTAAAAGTAGGATTACTATAGAATTTATTATTATAAAGATTTAATAGATTATTATAAGGCTTTAAGGTCCTATTATATCTATTAAATCCTTAATTATATTAATTTAAATTTAAATTTAAATTGAAAGGTTAATAATTAAGATTAAAATTAAAATTAGAAGTATATTAACCTTATTTATTAGCTTAAAGCTATTATTATTTAGCTTAAATTAAGGGCCTTAACTTAGGCTTCTTATAAATATTAAAATAAATATCTTTCTAATAGTATAACTTAATAAGTAGATTACTAATAATAGATATCTTAAATAAATAAGGTAAATCTTATCTTAATTCACTATTTATATATCTATATAAAAGTAAGACTTATATTATATCTATTAAAGTAATACTAGCGTTTTTGCTATTAAGAATAGTAATATTAATATAGTCTATAAGATTTTAATAATTCCTAGTATCTTTTATAATATAATAAACTACCTTAAGTAAAGATAATAATTTATATAAGAAGTTATAGAATCTTACTTTAAGATTCTAATATTACTAGTTAATAGTATTAAGGTTATTTTATAATTTAGAGTAGGTAAGGTTATTTAATTAATTAATATACTATTTATTAGTAGCCTTAAGTAAATAGGTATTAGTATTTTATCTTAAGATGGTTAGATTAATAGTAGAAGCCTTTACTTATAAGTAATTAATAAAGCTAAATATATTATAATATATATTATAATTATCTTTTACCTTAATAGGTATAGCTTATAAATAAAGATTAAAGTATCTTATATCTCTTAGCTAAAAGGCAGTTAGTCTAAGGCCTTATTATATTATTATAATAGTAGTAGCGACTATTATTATTAACTAATTATTTACTTAGCTAGCTATAGCTTATATCTAGCTAAAGATATTTATAACTTATATAATAATAGTAGCTATCTCGCGCGACTAGGCCTTTAAGAAGGAGGTAGTAGTTATATTAAGTATTAGTATATTAATATTAGAGTTATTAGAGTCTTTAATAGTAGATATAATAGGTATAGGTTTAAAGTCCGCTAGTATAATATATACTTACTTAGAGTTAATTTACTAGGTTTAGATATTAATATTAAAGTAGTATTTATTAATAACCTACTTTAATAGATACCTTAATATAGTAATAGGTAAAAATACTATCTTAATTTACTATTTAATAAATAATTTTAAAATTCTATCTTTATTAAGAGGATACTTTACTAGATATAAGTAGTTAGTTATAAGGTATCTTAAGATATAATAAGAGTTTATTAAAAGATCTCTTAATATTAAGTTATTACTCTTAATAAAGGAATTATTTAATATACCTAGTAAATTACCTAGTTTAGGACTACCTAGTTTATAGCTAGCTTATTAACTAAGTAGGTAGGCCTAGTAAGGAGATAAATAAAAAGGTAGGAGGTAATAACCTTATTAAGACAATAATATCTTAGTAGGAAGACCCCTACCTTTTACTTAGTAAAATTAAAGAAATCCCTTAACTATTTAACTAATAAATAAGGATATATAGGTATTATGAATATTATTAGCGGAAGGCTTTAATAGTATATAAGATATTAAGTATTGTAAAGTCTTTAATAGATATCCTAAATAAGTATTAAATAGATTAGGAATATAATAGTAAGAAGAAGATTAATATATTAGTAGAACTAGTATTATAAGGCTAGTACTACTAGGATAATAATTCTTATTAATATATAGTATAATACTTAGTAATCCTAGAATAAGATCTTCTATAGTATTACTACTACTTATAAGATATATTTATAAGGTAGTAAGAAGATAATTTACTAGAGAGATAGAAAGCCTATCTAAGTATTAATATACTAGGCCTAATCTAGCTAATAGCCTCCTAGGCTAAGTAATATACTAATATATAAAGTCTTTAATAATAGTTATAATAGATTATAAATTAATAATAGATTTAGTATATTATATTATACTAGTAAAGTAAACTAGCTATTAAGTTATTTTATAAATATATATATTATAATATAAGTTTCTTATAAACTAACTTATACTAGCTTAAAATTCTATAATAATAGTTTAGATTTATTTAAGTTAGTCTTATAAACTAATAGATTATTATAGTTCTACCTACTCCGAGGAGGATAGACCTATGATTAGTTCTCTTAAAGAGGAGTATCAAGGATATAGATAGGTAGGCTTCGTCTAAATAGGTCTAGTATAAAGTATTATATTTAGTACTTAAAAGATATCTAGGATTATAATATAAGTTAAGTACGAAGCTCCTATCTATTAGAAATATTATTACTTATATAGATATATAAGATTTATGCTAAGAGTAATACTTAGTATACTTAGCTACTAAGCTTCCTAAGTAGTAGTACTACTTAGTATACTTAGCTATTAAGCCCCTTAAGTAGTAGTATTACTTAGTATCTTAGCTTACTAAGTAATATTATACTCTAACGTACGTTATATTAGATCCCCTCCTTATGATTTTTTATCCTAAGAAACCTTCTATCCTTTATACTTAATACTTATATAGCGTCACCTTAAATTAATATCTACTATTCGCTAGAAAGTTTTAGTCGATAAGCTTAATTATTTACTTAAAAGTATACGAGTATATAAGTACTATACGGACTAGAAGTATTTAGAGAAATATTAGGTAGGAGCGTAATTAATAAAGTGCGTAGAATATATTCGCTTAAGATATTAATATAATTTAGCTCTATTCTCCGTAAAGTAATAGCTTTATCTTGAATATTAATAAAACTAAAAGTCGGCTAAGGCTTATAAGGTACTTATAAAATAGTCTCGCCTCTAAGCGGAGGTAGACTAGTTAGAAAAGAAGAGGTAGGAGCTAGTTAAGGGTAAGCTCCGGAATATTGTTAATTTAGAGATAGAAGAGAATACTATTAATAATCCTTCTTTAGAGGACTTCCTCTTTAACGTTAGTTCTAAATAACTTATTTTAGAAGATAAGTTTAATTAGAACGCCTTAAGGTTCTTACCTAGTAGAACTATTACAGAAGTATCTAGTAGTTCTAAAGGTATCTAATAGGCTCCTAGGTATTTTCTATTTCTTCGTAGTTCTTCTACTTAATAATGTATTCTTAATTATTCTACTCTAGGATCTTTTTAACTTCATATTCTTTAGTCTTAGTCTTAAACTTCTAGTCTTCCTAGAGCGGCGTTTAGGGGTCGGCTAGTTCTAATAAGGAGATATAAAACACCTTAAGTACTTTAGTATTAAGTAGTAATTATAACTTATAATTAATAGGCCCTTTTAATCGTTTAATTAAAAATGGTCTAATTTTAATATAGTTTAATTTCTTATTTAGTCTCTTACTCTTCAGGTTTTTTATATAGAGGTAAACCTTATCCCCCTTCTTTAGCTAAGGATATATTTTTCTTTTCTTATTAACTCTAGTCTTAGTTTTTATATTAACCTTACTAATCTATTACTATATATTATTATATAGTCTTTTTATATTAAATGCTAATACTATCGCCTTTTCTACCTTTAAGCCTTCCTATGGCTTTAGAAATAGGTTCGCATATCGTTTATAATTTATAAAGAATGGCGATAGTTATATAATATCTAATCTTTTATTATTAAATACTAATTATACTATTAGAAGTAATAAGACCTAGTTATTCTATTTATAATTAACGTAGTATCTTAGGTATACTTCTATTATTTAATTCGTATATTCTATCTAACTATCTATCTCTAGGTAGTAGGTAATTAATATTCGTAACTTAATTTTAATTATAGCGATTAGAGTCTTCTAGTAATAAGATGTAAAGAGTCTATCTCTATCTAATATAATAGATTTAGGTATACTATAATCCCTTATTAACTTATTAAGGAGTATATATCCTAGCTAATCTACTTTATAGGTTTTCTTATAAGGAATTATAATAGCGTATTTTATTAACTTATTAATAATTATTATAATTAAGTTAAAGACGTCCTTTATAACTAGATTCCTTAATTTTAATAGTTTAATAATAAAGTCTATTATAACATCCTTTTATAATATATCTAGAACCGGTATAAATTATATTTATTAGTACTTAGCGTAGCGCGTAGACTTATTCTATTAATAGTAAATATATTCTTTAATATATTTCTTAACATGCGTACGTATTCGTAGCATCGCGTATATTTATTAAAGGAGTTCCACTATTTTAAATACTCCTAGATATCTAATTATAGGATTATTATAGTAATTCCTAATTACCTCTTTTATATACTTCTTAAGTAAGTACGTCTTCCCCTTATATTAAAGTAGTTCTTATCCTAGTTACTAATTTCGTAGCGTTATAGCTAGATTATTATTAATATAACCTTCCCTTATGATTAGAGATATATCCTAGACTATAACTCGTATAATAGCTACTAAATTCTATATTAATACTAGTAATCTATCCTTTTCTTATTTAAGAATTAGTTTCTTTATAATATCCTTAGATTCTATATAGTTAGCTCGCCTACTTAAGGTATCTACTTAGCTATTATCCTTTTTAAAGGTATATAATATCTTAAACTTATATTATCTTAATAATTTTAACTAATAAACCTATCTTCGGTTTAACTCCTTTATTATTATAAAGTTAAGGAGGTTCTTATAATTTATAAAGATAGTAAGTTCTAAATAACTTTCTACGTATATCCTCTAACTTTAAAGTATATATACTATTATAAGTAGTTCCTTATTATAGATATTATAGTTCTATTCTACTCTTAATATCTTATAAGAGTAGTAGGCTATAGGGTACTATCTATTATTCCTTTATTAATATAAATAAGTACTAATTATAAGATTTAAGGTATCTATTTTAATACGTACTAGTTTATTAGCCCGAAAGGTATAGAGTACTAATAAATCTGTATAAGCTTATTTAAATATCTTGAATAATTACTTCTAGGCTAGTCCCTACTAAAATCTAATCTCTTTCTTCGTGATATCTATAAGTGGGAGTACCTTCTTTAAATACCCTTTAATAAATCATTGATTAAAGTTAGTAAATCCTAAGAAACTCTAAATTAATTTAATATTATATAGTGTAAACTATTCTAATATTACTTATATTTTCTTAGGGCTTATCTAAATACCTATAGTACTTACTATAAATCCTAGGAATTCTACTAATTCTTTATAAAATTCGTACTTCTCTAGTTTAAGGAGAAGTCCCGCTTATAATAGGTATAATAGAATGTCTTATATATACGCGATATACTCTTCGTTATTCTTAGAATAAATTAATATATTATTAAGGTAAGCTATTATTAAATAATCTAGCTAAGCTTAAACTATATTATTAATAAGTACTTAGTAGATTACTAGTACGTTAGTAAGTCTAAATAATATAACTAGGTACTTATAATATCTATAATAAGTCTTAAATATAGTCTTCTATTCTTTACCTTCTTTTATCTTAATTAGGTTATAAGCTCCTTATAAGTCGAGCTTTATAAATATCTTTATCTTAGGAAGTCTATCCTATAGCTTATTAATATTTAGTAAGGGATATCTATTCTTAATAGTAATATTATTTAACTTTTAATAATTAATATATAGCTTAAGCGTTCTATCCTTTTTTAGCGCGAAGAGGATTAAGTATCTTACTAGTAATTTAGATTCTTAAATAAATCCTTTTTTAAGGTTCTTATTAATATACTCCCGAGCTATATTAAGTTCCTTTTCTAAAAGTATATAAATTAGTCTAAATATTAGGGCCTTCCTTAGTTTAAGTTTAATCTTATAATCTTAAGGTTAATATTTAAGTAACGCTTTTATTATTAACTCTTCCTTAAATAAAACTATATACTTCTAATATTTTAAAGGAATATTAAGAGGTTTATCTTTTCCTCTATTAACTCTAGCTTATTTACTCTGCTAATCCTTACTAGTATATACTAAGTTAGACCCTTATATAAGATTATCCTTATTTAAAATTAAAGTAATATAGGCTTTAACTAGTTTTTAATTTTTTTTCTTATCTACTATTATCTACTATTAGCGTATAGGTTATATACTAGCGATATCTCTAGTATTTATAAATATAAGTACTCCTTTCTTTTAATTAATTATTAGGTTATACTTCTTTAATTAAGGTATTCTTAAAATGATATAATAAGTAGCTGTCTTAATAATATTAAAGGTTAGCTCCTTATAATAGCGTTAAATTATTATATATAACAAGTATATTTCTTTATCTATCCTTCTTATTAATAGTATTAACCCGTTAGCTATTTATAAGTTATACTAGTCTTTCTTTTTTCAAGTTAATAGGCCTACTAACCGTATTAAGTCTTAAGAGGCAAAATTCCTAGTTACTCTAAAATCTATTATTATAATAATTCGCTAACTATTAATTAGTACTAGTATATTTATATATGTATTATGTTAAGTAGTATACAGGAACTATTTTAAGATTAATATATTAATCTACCTATATCTCCCTATAATATAAGAGATTACTCTTTTCCCTATTTAAGGAGAAAACCGCTCTATATCTTTTAGCGCATATATTTCTTATACCTATTATATCTATAAGTATATCATTCTATTAAATAGTAATCTGTTATATCTAGATATTACTTTAACTAACTTTAAATACTATTATACTATCTTCTAGATAATCCTAGGAATTATAGGTTCCTATGTTTACTAACTAGATACTAGTTATAACTATTATTATAATAGTTCTCCTATTATATATTCTTATATATTATCTTAATTATATCCCTACCGATCTCCCTTTAAGCGGGCTAGTAGTATTTATAATACTTATCTATATAGGCCGTCTAGTATATAATATTATACTACGGGTATATTAAGTTAAATTGATAGTCCTTAATATAAAGCTTATTATTTCATGTTTTCTTAAAGTCCTTTCTTTTATTTAATCCTTATAATGCGGTAGCGTAAGGTTAAGAGTTATTTAGAATTCTTATATCTAATTTATAGCGTAGTACTTCTTCTAAGCTCTCTTAATTTCCTTATCTATATTCTAAGCTATACTCTAGAACCTCGCCGTTATCTAAAGATTCTAACTCTATCCTTCTATCTTAGATATCCTAGAGTTATTATTATAATCACTCTATATTATCCTAGATATTATTAATTATATATTATAAAAACTCTTTAAGTTCTAAGTCCTTATATCCCTTCTAAATAAGGTATTATTTAATTCTTTTATTAATATCTTAAGGCGATATCTATCCTCTTAATAGATTCCTAATAAAATGATATACTTTTTAAATAATTTTAAAATAGTATCTATCTTTTATAACTTCCTCTAGTTTCCCTACCTTAACCTATTTAGGAGGTAGATCGGAGTTATATTCCTTTAGATTATTAAGAGGTTTTATATATAGAACTCTTCTTAATATATTTAATTATAGATATAATACTATATTCTTCATCTTATAATCTCTAGCGAAGTGGCCCGGTTTATTATAATTATAATAGGTTATTACTTTCTTACCCCTTTCTTTTTACTACTTCTTACCCCTGAATTTTCCCTTATCTCGTTTCTAAGTGAAGTCTAGTTCTATAAGTATATACCTGTATAAGTCGCGGGGTTAGAATCATTTCTTATTATAGCTATTATTAAAAGATATTCCTAACTATCTTATCTTAAACGTCCTACTATTATATCGCTTTCTTATTATTATTTATAGAACTTATTATCAACCTTTATAACCTCTATTATAAGAGTATTAAGATCCTTAATTCGTGCTCTAATTTATATAAGTTCTTCCTTAACGTTAAACTTTAATCCGTGGTAGTATATTATTATTAGAGTATTATTATCCTAATCTATCTTTATTATATACTACTGAAACTGCGTGGAATACTTAGTAGTAGACTTCTTTTAAGATAGATATTAAATAACTTGTATTACTACCTTATTTTCATTTAAGGGACTAAAAACTTATTAAATTTCTACGCGAAATTATATAAAACTCTCTATCTATTATTTAATAATTTAGTTATCCTTATTATCTTTATCTTTAAAGTACTTCTTAAGAAGAGGATAAACCTACTTCTATACTTATCCTCTTATATAAGTAATAACAAAGGCGGGCTATTAAGTAGCTAGTAAGGCCGATCTATTAAAGGTGAAGTAAAGCTAAAGCTATATAAGCTAGTCTTCTAGCTTCTCCCTTTTACTATAATATAAGTTAGGTTTAATAACCTTAGATCTATCTTTACTATTTATAGTCAGGCGTTATAAATCCTAATTACTTAGGGGGGGGTCTCTACTTCCTAAGGTATTTATCTTAAGGGTACTTAAAGTATTACGGTTCTACCTACTTTAAGGAGGGTAGACCTATAATTAGTTCTCTTAAAGAGGAGTATTAAGGATATAAATAAATAGGCTTTATCTAAATAAGTTTAATATAAAGTATTATATTTAGTACTTAAGAGATATCTAGGATTATAATATAAGTTAAGTACGAAGCTCTTATCTACTAGAAATATCGCTACCTATATAGATATATAAGATTCATGCTAAGAGTAATACTTAGTATACTTAGCTACTAAGCTTCCTAAGTAATAGTACTACTTAGTATACTTAGCTACTAAGCCCCCTAAGTAGTAGTACTACTTAGTATCTTAGCTTACTAAGTAATACTATACTCGTTTATACGTACTAGGTAAGTATATTATATTATACTCTAATATACGTTACATAGATATTATTTATTATAAGTTTCTTATAAGCTAGTTTATTATATAGTTAATAAGCTAACTTATATATATATATATATTATTTTAGGAGATTCTTAAAAGCTAGATATTAAATCTATTTACTATAATAGAAGTTTATTATAAGTTACTAGATTCTAGATAATATTATAAGCTAACTTATTATCTAGCTTATAAGTTAGATTAAATTATATAAGATAAATAATTAAAAAGAGTAAGTATACTAATCTTTATAAATAGAAATAATACTAGAAAATTATTAGGAATTATTTATAAGATTATTATAATAGAAGTAGAGTTTTAAATAATATTTAAAAAAGTTAAGACTCTATTTTTAGAAGTCTTTATAAATTATAGATTATAATTTATTTTAATCTATCCTATTAATTTATAATTATCTTAGTAATATAAAGTTATATATCTCTCTTATAATCCTATTAAAAAAGAATTAAGAAAAAGAAAAAGATTAAGAGATTTCCTAGGAGTCTTTTTAGGATATTAGAGGTAGATTCATCCTTATTAATAGTTTATACTATATACCACGACTTAACAAAATCTCGTAAGGATGACGTAAGATCAATGAATACACATATGGTCTGAAAGTGGGGTAATTGGTGTGCTCGTTCTACCGATTCTGCAGGGTGCGGGCCTTGGCTCCGAGGGCGATGATGGGGGCCTTCAGATGTGGTAAGCAGTAGTGAGCAGAGACGTAAGTTGATTTAGGCACTCGACAGAGCCCTCGCCTGGGTCTACATTCTCGTGTCTGACTCTCGTTGTGCGCACAGGAAAGTGAGTCTCTCTTCATCTCCTCGAAAACACCGTACTTGAGCACCTCCACCAATTGAAGAGTCTAGCCGACATACGATCGCAAAAGACGCTAACAACAAGGGTCTGTAAGAAGTCCCCCGTCGTATGACACCCCCCACCAAGGTCCATTATTTTTTGTGGAGGAATAATCAGTGATGGATGTTCTGTCATAATGTGCTTGATCGTTGCCACGGAGACGGCCGTGTTTGTCGAGACGCGGAGCTACCCGGTAAACATCTGTCTGTTCTCCATCAATCCTCCATATTGGTATGAAGGGTTTACCACAGACTAAGGTTGAAAGACCTCCGCGTATCGTAACAGCCGGAAAGAGTACGTTGACACGCTTGCATTCGTCATTGTGCATTGACTCAAGAAGAGCGTTCGGAATATGTATGACCGTCTCATCCCACAGGTTGCTACCATACAAAAAGCTGCTGCCTCAGAGTGTCACTATCAGCTTAATCCCGCTTACACCTCCTTTCAATGTTTGCATCCCTTTCGCGATCACGTCAAAACCATGCCCTACAACTTCCACGCAGATCAGCGCTTGATTTTTACCTTCGCTCACGAGCGAGGATAATGCTGTCATGATGTTTTGGCCGCCTGGCTTATCGAAGACCTGCCTTCCGAAGGCCATTGTTTTCTTTACGATGATTGCGCAGATAAGTTTTCGGCATGTCGAGCAATATCCAGCTACGTATTGTGATGTCATATTACCTCATAAGCGATGTTGTTTTACAACCCGCATGTAAAGGGAGGCCGAGGGTCGGTGTCAAAAGTCGTGGCCGACTTTATCGCCTAAATCTGGGAGAAAGTCGGCCACGACTTCTGACACCGACCCTCGGGCGTAACTCAACGCCAACGTTGCACAAGTGAGCTGCGGCTGTTAATTGATTCTCAAAAGATGTCCCCCGAAATCGAGAGAGTTGAGGCACATATGGGACTACCCGCACGGGGTCCGGGCTGACAACGTATCTAAAGTCACCAACAGGTCTTGGAGCACGGAGCCCGAGACGCGAAACTACCGATATGCCTCGGATCTTACAAGACCCTGCAGACTCTTCATAGATGCGAAGCCACTCCGGGCTCTCTGTACAAGATATTGCAGTGAATAGTGCAAAAAAACAGGGACGATGCAACCCAGACTTGCTTCTACAGCACATGCATGCGCGCAAGGGAAAGAGATTGGCTCTATTGACCTCTCCCCAGAGCAGATCCGGACTCCGGACTGGAGGTACAGGCTGTGGTTCATATAGCACATCGCTTCGACAGCGCAAAGCCGTCTCCCCAAAGCATTGGACCTACATCGCCCCATCCAAGCCGTTCATCAGATCCCAAACAACATGGACTCCGCACGAAGAGCCCACGCAAGCACCCTCACGATAAAGCACTATTCGCCTGAGAAGGTCCCCTGGAGACGCTTAGGTCAATGTCAGCGCCTCTGCTTGCCGCGTAAACGTCCAGCGACTGACCTTGCTTAGACTTATACCGAATAATAGAGGATGGCAGCACTACTCAAATGCGCTTGTCGGCAATCGAATCCCTCATCCCACCGCGCGCCACAGGCCCAGTGTTCCACTTCCACGAGATGCACGACGAAGACTTCTTCATCAAAACAGGCACCGTGCGTTTCCACTCTCCCGGTCGTCCCGATATCGACGCCAAAGCCGGCGATTCGGTCACTATTCCCGTTCGACTTCCCCACCGCTTCAGTAATCCGTTCGACGAGGAGGCGGTCTTCATCACTACGATGACACCGGGGTTCTATGTGAGGTACTTTGAGCATCTGGAAGAGATGATTGACAAGGGGGTTGAGCTGACGCCCGAGGTCAATCGGGCTGCGATGATGCGGTTCGCGACTGTTCCGTTGAGTCAGGATCAGGTCGTGCAATTGGAGGAGGAAAGTAAGGGCGTCGGTCAGGATGCGAAGAATGGAGAGCCGATCCATGGAGGGACAAATGGCATCGCGCCAAAGACGGCTGCTGTGCCCGAGTTGGACGTCGCGGCCAATGGTGGGAAAGGGGTCTCGGAGTGTGGAGCTCCCGTGTGAGACGAAATTTGAATAACACCGCTCGTATTTCGGAAAGGCTACCTCAATTGCCATCAAGTTGGCAAGTATAGATACATCTGAGTGCATGTTATGGCCCCGCTACTTTTGAATCCGATTGCCTCGTCCCCCACCGGTGATTTGCATTATACCACACACTATGGACAGCGTCTCGCATTATCAGCTATGACTTATTTGCGCAGTAGGGTTACTTCTGCATGAATCATCAAAGCAACGATGGCAGCTGATTAGTTCGTTGGTGTAGCAGTATAGGTGTGAATGGAACTGCAAGTCGCAAGAAGGAGTTGCATATTCCCGGTCGACGCCAGTCTCTCAATGGCGTCCAGGCTTGGAAATGAAAGTATAGAAAGAGAATGTAGCGCTAGTTACATATTCCATGATCAGTCCTTCGCTACAGAACAATCTGAAATTCCGTGTAGATGAAATCCTCAAAACATTCCCCCTTCTCAGTCCTCTTGAATCGGTACAAGCCTACACATCAACGGCGGCTTCGCCCAGAACCCAAAGATCTTCTGCCCCGCCATCCATTTTTCACTGTATTCGTCCAACTCAACATCGAATCGCCATAACAGCTTCGCGAGAATAAGCCGCATCTCCGCTCTCGCGAGATTTTTGCCTAAACAACTCCTAGGCCCATAGGAAAACGGCTGCACACACGCTCTATTATCCTGATCAAACGGCGCTGCATCACATCTCCCCGGGAGCCAGCGCTCGGGCAGGAACTCTTCAGCACGATAGAAATTCTTGGGATGGTGGTAGCAAGAAAAATGGTTGACGCCGACACTGGTACCGGCAGGAACGTAGGTGCCGTCGATGGTTTCACCGCCGAAAGGAACTTCTCGGGGGAGCGTGAGGGCCACTGGAGGGTAGAGACGCAGAGATTCGGAGAGCACGGCTTCCATGTATGTCAAGTCGTTGGTGCTTGCGATGGTGATCTCGGCATCTGACTGGAAGGCGGTGCGGATCTCCTTGACCAAGGTGGCGTATGTTGATGGATTCTTCAATAGAAGAAAGGTCGCGCCTGAAAGCAGGGTCGCTGTGGACTCGGATCCGGCTATGCTGAGCGAGAAGGCATTGACGTCGATCTCTGCACGAGACATGCCCTTCTCGTCATTGGCGGCCAGTATATAGTGGAGAAAGTCTTTTCGGCCCGTCTCGCGATTGATGCGTCGATCGACCGTGTCCATTGCTCTCTTGATGTTTTGGACACGAGCGCCCGCGATGCCTTTGGGCATGAAAAATTGCCGGATCTTGTGGAGTCGGTAGTAGATCAGCATTTGCATGAAGGTGAGTTCTTTTGATATCGTCTCGGTGGCGCGGACAAATGGATGGTATTCGCCGGTGTCGAGGCAGCCGAAGTCTTCGCCAAAGGCTAGATCCCCGATCAGATCAAATGCTTGGGTCTTTGAGTCAGCTAATTTCATCGTCATTGCGCGTGGCAATTGAACATACTTGTGAATGTGTACCATGCAGACAGGTCTAATGATTGTGGTGTGCACCTAGTTGCTAGCTGCTTCAGGAGCTTGCTCACATGAGCCGTGAGGATGTCCTCTTGTTCTCTTAACGCCCTTTCCGAAAACGCATGGGATAGGAGTCGCTTTTGTCGGACGTGCGTTTCTCGATCAGCTACGAATAAATCTTGTACACCATTGTCAGCCGTGTACATCGTTCAAAAATGACTAAATGGAGGCAGCTTCCTCGTTGCAGCCACTCAGGGCTTTTGAAGGGTCGAGAATCAATTTTTGTTAATCTCTAGCGTCGAGCTGCGTTATCATGTCAAGCACACGTTGTGTTCATTGATGCCAATAGAAGGTATCGATGGGAACTTACTCTGAGCTCCAGTGGGCGTATGAAGTCGAAAGACAGGGTCCTTCCCCATCTCGACCGTCCTTTGTCCGTATATTGTCTTCCATGCTGTGTCTGTGGTATAAGACAATTCATTTGGAGCAATGCGGACAACGTGGCCATATTGCGCGTGAAGCTGCAGCAACCGGTTGTTTAGTTTACCATGGTACTGCCACCAGCACCATAGTAATCGTGTCACAGCCCAGTGTTTGGGTCCAGGAAAGTGTCTCAACGGATGGAGGAATATGTTGTGAAGCATATGAAGGAAGAACAAAGCAATCAACTAGAACGGCTCATTATCAGTACAAGTCATTTGGAGCAGAACCTGGACGCAATACAAGAGAGAAGCTTGCGATGATGAGAGCCAACAGGTTTCCAGCCTTGAACGAGCCCAAAGCAGTCAGCTTATAGGAATGCGTGGAGTGTTCCATTCTTCGGATAATCAACGTCGTATTCGAAATTCTTGACTAAACTCAACAGCTTTCGCCGAATGTGGCCTTATAAGGTAAACGGGGACCTGGATCTAAGACCCCTCATCGAGAAACTCTCGGGTCGCCAGGGTGATGCAGGTCAAGAGCTGGTAAATTGGCAACTGGGTGAGGCATGAAATAAGCTAGGCAGAGTTGGCAATTGCACTGAGCCCTCTTTGCATGAGAACGGGTTTGAAACTGAATTGCCAGCGGGTGTTGGCTGCCGCTTTCCAGTTTTGCGTCTGGACCTCGGACGCCGGGCCCCGTCAACGAAATGTCTTCGGTGCAGATCATGTTGAGATAAGCAAGATAGCAGAGTACCCGAGAGCACACAAGCATTTCGGCCGGCGGACTGTGTGGAGAATGCGCCCTCGTCCTGGGAAAGGCTTCCGTATGCTTCGTTGCTCCATTCGTGGATGTCGGCATCCGGAATCCCAGGAGTGAACAGTGCCAGGCTTTGCATTAGCAAATACCGAGCTTCCGTTGAGAGTTGAGAACAGGATTATGGCGTAGCATAGTCATCGATTGAACCCTTTCGTCAGTAGAGAAAAAGCAGAGGAAGACGAACGAGCGGGAAAGTCTTGCCGAACCGCACGAGGGTCTTCAATAACACCGACCAGAAACCCCTCTCACATCTCAATCATACAAATCCTGGACATTTTTATGTTCCTCTGCCTCATCCTGTGACTATTGAGCCAAGTTCCTGACCATCATGCCTGGTCTACAGCCAAAGCAAGAAAGACTGTTCGCGTTGACAATCTGCGCCTATCGCAAACCAGGCATGGACGAAGATGCCTATCATCAGTACCTGACCAATAATCATGCACCTCTTTTGAAAGGGTTGATGCTTCGAAACAAGATAGTTGAATATACCATGGTGAGTGGAGGCTTTTGCTTATGAAGGGCTCCACATTGATCATGCAAAGCAACATAACTCGAGCGCGGCCAAGAAAGTGATGGAGCGGATCTTCGCACAGATGCCAGAGAGCAAGATCGCAGACTGTGATACTCTCATTCACATCGTTTTCAGAGAAGCCGAGGACCTCATCAGCTTGAGAAGCGATCCTCATTATAAGCGAGTAGTCATGCCAGACCATGAGAACTTCGCAGATCAAGAGAAAACGACGATGGTGACTGGCTGGTACGAAAGACATATCGCGGAAGGACAGGCTGTTATCGCAGAGGGATAGCCAGAAGATGATACGCAAGGATTCTTCATGTAGGATAGCTGCTCTATGAATCAGCCTCCCTCCAAATCTCGACTTCTTTGAGACTAGTCCAAAACCTCTTCCAAGAGACGCGCTCTTTTGCATTGCAAACATATAGCCCATCAACACATATAGCTTGCTGTCTGCTGGGGGCCTTCTAATTTGGGACTTCCAGGAAGACTCGATTATGAAGTCTTGGCAAATATGGCACTAAGACTACGTCATTCAGCCCTACGCTTCACGTCTAGCTCAATTTTACAATTCTTGTCTGTCCTCCATTGTAACTACTATCGAACCAAAGCAACTCTCCATGATTCAGAAAACCCACATGTTTCTATCTGAATAGCTCTACACGCACATTGACACCGCTATTCGCAGACCTTCCACCCCTGACTCAACATGAGCTCACGGGCAGGACCAGGGAGAACGGCGGTACCTAAGACACCGTGCCTCCAGATGCCTGCTAGTAGTATATCACTGTTGTATAGCTTCGGGTGAAAGAATTGGCAAGCCTGGCGAAGCAGAGAAATGACGGTCCCCGGTGAATTCCGTGACCCAAGCTGCTCACCTCATCAAGTCAGTGACCGCTGACGCATCGATTCACCCAGCAACTGTAGGTGGATACTCTGTCTCGGTTGACTTACTCCTAGATCGCGTCGCGGGCGGAATCTGTGCACGAGATTAGGTGCTGGTCGTCATGTGGCGGAGGTTGGCCAATAGGACCTAAAAATGTCGAAGCAAGGCCGAGACTAGTCTCGTGAGTCTCAGATGGTATGTCGCCGTACTGTGACTTCCATGTCATGGAAGGTAAGAGGAGTGCCGTAGAGCGGACTCCGGCACGCGGTCGTCTCGGCACACATAGTCCAGGAACTCTTCCAGGGCGACACTGGTGTTCCTATGGTAAGGCTTTCTTTACAATGGATCGTACTTGGTTCAGGGCATATGTCGTGATTGAACGCAATCCCTTTGTGATAGACCCTTAGCTCGTATTTCATACTGCGCGGAAATTTGACTCTGCATCTTGTTCTCGCTGCAGTCACCCCATTCCCCCCAAACACAATGGAGCAATGTCAAGTCTTTCTTTTTGGCGACCTCACCGCAAACTTCGAAGAGGACTGTCGTCAACTACTTCACACCAAAGGCAACGGGACTTTGACTTCCTATCTTGATCAAGTAGGATTTGCTTTGCGGGAAGAATTTGGCAGACTTGCATCCAGACAGCAAGAACTTCTGCCCCGCTTTACTACACTCATTGATCTAATACCCAAACTTGAAGGATCAGGAGGAGCACCCGCCTTAAAATTTGCTCTTCTCTGCTTGTATCAGATTGGCCAATGGATACGGTATAATCCCTATTTGCTCTTCATCGTCTTTGACCCCAAGTAATTAGCTATCCAGATACTATGGAGAAGGATCACGACCCTACCCGAACGCTGATAACAGCTATCTGTTGGGTATATGCACAGGCTCTTTCGCTGCCGCCGCAATCAGCGCTTCCCAGACACTCTCCGAACTGGTTCCAGTAGGAGTCGAAGCAGTCCTGGCTGCGTTCAGGACTGGCATGCGTTCACTAGTGATGCGCAATGACATCGAGAAGCCATGCAGCACGACATGCTACTCGTGGTCGGCGGTCATTGGCGCGCAGGAGGCACAAGCCGTTCAGATTATCGATACTTTCAACTCCGATAAGGTGAGGAACTATGTCCCATTGCAAAGATACTTTTCCTAAACAGTAATGCAGAGGTTGTCCCCAAGCTCAAGGCCTTACCTGAGCGCCGTCACGCCGAAGAACGTGACAATCAGTGGCCCTCCCAGCATACTGAGAGAATTACTAAGCTCGACTTCGTTTGAGCCTTACTACTTGCCAATCGAATCCCCGTATCACGCGCCAAGCTTGTTTGAGGCAGGCGACGTAGATGAGATAGTGGATCAATTGAACGAAGACCACGCTCGCTCGCGTAATTCGCGCATTGGACTTATATCTGTCCACACTGGTGAAGTCTCCAATGCCGGAAGCTTCAAGGCACTTCTAAGAACGGTCGTGTCGGAGACACTGTGCGAGCCCATTACCTGGAGCAATATCTTACAATTCTTCACATCCGGACCCTTCCAGCGAAAGCACTTCAAGAGATGTCTAATCTACCCCATCAGTTCGAACGCGGCTCCCCTTCTTCAGTCAACGTTGTCACAACGCACGCCAATCGAGATTTCTATCAGCAATTCTTTCCAATCAGCATTGACCGACACCCCGCCTGTTAGGCCGAGTGGCAAATTTGAACAATCCAAGATTGCTATAGTTGGATATTCGGGCCGGTTTCCGGAATCCGCGTCGAACGAGGAGTTTTGGGACTTGTTGCACGCAGGGCGAGACGTGCACCGCACAATTCCTGAAGACCGCTTTGCATGGAAAACACACTTTGATGCGACAGGCAAAAGTAAGAACACAAGTAAAGTCCACCACGGCTGCTTCATCAAGGAGCCTGGGGTGTTCGATGCACGCTTCTTCAACATGTCTCCAAGGGAGTCGGAAAATACAGATCCGGCACAAAGACTGGCAATCACTACAACTTACGAAGCGTTAGAGATGGCAGGACTGGTACTGAACAGAACGCCGTCTACACAACAAGATCGCATTGGCGTGTTCTTCGGTACTACAAGCGACGACTGGAGGGAAGTGAACAGTGGTCAAGACGTGGACACGTACTTCATTCCTGGTGGCAATCGGGCTTTTATCCCAGGGCGTATCAGGTATTATTGGGTCGCATAACCTTGGCTAACAAGCTTTGCTGATTCATTGCCAGCTATTTTTTTCGCTTCTGTGGCCCAAGTTTGAGTATGGACACAGCATGTTCCTCTAGCTTTGCCGCCATACAGACAGCATGCAGCTATCTCTGGAAAGGTGATATCGACACAGCTGTGGCTGGCGGTACAAATGTCTTGACAAACCCTGACAACTTTGCCGGTCTCGATCGAGGGCATTTCTTATCGACGACAGGTATGCGCACTACCCTGATGAAGATATATCACATCTGTTAACACAACGTCAGGGAATTGCAACACTTTTGACGACGAAGCCAGCGGATACTGCCGGTCGGATGCCGTTGGTTCTGTGATTCTTAAGAGACTTGAAGACGCACAAGCAGACAATGATCCAGTTTTTGGTGTCATTGCTGGAGCAGCTACTAACCATTGCGGCCAGACGGATTCTATCACTAGACCCCACGAGGGCGATCAAGTATCTGTGTTCAATCGAATCATGCGGCACGCGAACGTGAATCCGCTGGATATCAGCTATATCGAGATGCATGGCACCGGGACCCAGAGCGGTGACGCTACCGAGATGAAGTCTGTTCTCTCTGCTTTTGTGCCTGGCTTTGAACGAATGCCACGCTATCCACTCTACTTAGGGTCTGCAAAGGCCAATATAGGTCACGCAGAGTCGGCCTCTGGTGTTGCTTCCCTTATCAAAGTTCTGACTATGATGAAGATGAATGAGATACCGCCTCATTGCGGAATCAAGACCCAAATCAACCGGAATTATCCACTTGATCTTCAGGAGCGTAATGTCAATATTGCATACGAACCATCGTCATGGTTTCGAGATGACTGCGTCAGCGGAAAGCGCACTGTCTTTCTGAATAATTTCAGTGCGGCAGGGGGAAATACTGCAATACTCCTAGAAGACGCTCCACCTCCGGTCTTCAACGATGACAGAAGTGACACACGCACAATTCATGTCATTACAGTGACTGGAAAGACCGCGAAATCCTTAGCAGAGAATACGAAAGCCCTGCTCGACTTCCTTGAGCAGAACCCCAATACGCATCTTCCAGCGCTATCGTTTACGACCACCGCTCGACGAATGCAACATAACTACCGGACAATCTGTTCCGGGTCGGACATCAGCTCAGTCAAAGATGCTCTTAGGATGAACTTGATAAAGCCCGATAAGAAGCCCGTTCCGCCAGCGACTAGGATCCCGCAAGTGGTATTCGTTTTCACTGGTCAGGGCAACATGTACGTTGGAATTGGCAAGCAGTTCTATGAAACCCTTTCGCTCTTCAGAGCAGATATTCATCGGTTTGACTGCATAGCGCGTCAACAAGGATTCTCCAGCTTTTTGCCGTTGGTCGATGGCACTGCAAGCGATACTTCCGCTGAAGACCCAGTCATTGCCCACCTCGCTCTTACGTGTATTCAGATGGCTCTGTCATGCCTCTGGATATCTTGGGGTGTTGCTCCGAGAGCCACGATCGGCCACAGCCTTGGTGAGTATGCTGCCCTCTATACAGCTGATGTTCTCACTGCTAGCGATGCGATTTATCTTGTAGGTACTAGGGCTCAGTTACTCACAAGGAAATGCAGCAAAGACAGCCAAGGCATGCTGGCAGTTAAGGCAAGTCTAGGCATCATCAAGGAACATCTAGCGGGATCCTCTTGCGAAGTTGCCTGCATGAACCAACCAATGAGCAATGTGATCAGTGGACCCAGCGAAGAGATAGCCAGTCTCAAGGACAAATATCAATCGCTTGGGTACGGCTCCGTGAAGCTGAACATTCCCTATGCGTTCCACTCAGCTCAAGTGGACCCGATCTTGACTGAGTTTGAAGCAATAGCAACCAACATCAATTTCAGTACCCCCAACATTCCTTACATGTCACCTTTACTGGCTCAGACAATCTCAGATGGTGCTACGCTCGACGCATCGTATCTAGCGAAGGCATGTCGCAGTCCCGTCAATTTTCAAGGGGCTCTTGAGGCCTCAAAGGCAGCGTCGATTGTTGACGAGCGCACAATCTGGCTCGAGATTGGATCGCAGCCGATTTGTTCAGACATGATAAAGGCAACCCTGGGTTCGCAGGTCAACACCTTGCCAACTTTGAGAAAGAACACTGACGCCTGGAGGGGGCTTGCCAACTCGCTCGAGTCCCTTTACATCAGTGGTATCGACATCCACTGGAATGAATATCACCGGGACTTCGAAAGCTCACACATCGTCCTGGAACTGCCAAGATACAGCTGGGATCTCAAGAACTATTGGATTCAATACAGAAACGACTTCTGCCTCACAAAAGGTGACGATCCAGCGCCGAGACAGATCACTGCTGCTTCTGCCGAGCAAAAACCTGGGGCTAAATACCTCTCGCCCTCTGTACAGCGTGTCCTTGAAGAGCACCATGCGCCGGACGTCTCGACATTGCTGGCTGAGACGGACATACAAGACCCACGATTAGAGCCCATCATTCAAGGTCACAAGGTCAACGGTGTAGCCCTTTGTCCTTCGGTAAGTCCTCCAGCGGGAGTTTATTATCTTAGAGGCTGATCTATAAAGTCTCTATATGCGGACATCGCAATGACCATTGCACGCCATATGCTGAACACAAGCGACGTTCAATGCGACAGCCCAAGCTTTGATGTCGCTGACATGAAGGTTGAGCGACCACTGATAGCACATCCTCACAGCGCCCAGATTCTCCGTGTCTCAGCATCCGCAAAATGGTCATCGCATGTGATCTCCCTTTCCCTCTTCAGCATCACTGCTCAAGGGAGGAAGATTGCAGACCACGCCACCTGCAGTGTCAAGATCTCAACAAGTCAACAATGGTTACAGGACTGGAAGCGCAACTCGTACTTGATCAAGGGCAGGATAAAGACGCTACACGCAGGCGTCGATAATGGAAATGCGCACAAGATGAAGCGTGGCATTGTCTATAAGCTATTCTCTGCCCTCGTGGATTACAGCTCAGCATATCAGGGTATGCAAGAGGTGGTGCTGGACAGCGATGAGCTTGAGGCAACAGCGCAGGTATCATTTGGCATCGCAGCAGAGGACTTCATTTTCAACCCCTGTTGGATCGACAGCCTTGGACACATCGCAGGTTTCATTATGAACGGCAATGACAATGTTGAGTCAAAAGATCAAGTCTTTGTCAATCATGGGTGGGAGAGGATGCGATGTGCCACAAATTTCAACATGGGCCGCAAGTATCAAACCTACAACAAGATGCAATTCGTGAGCGGCACGATGTACAGTGGTGACACATATATCCTCGACGAGGGTGATGTCGTCGCAATTTTTGAGGGTGTCAAGGTCAGTATGGGATCCTTCCATGATGGGGCATTGACTAATCTTCTTTCAGTTCCAAGGCGTGCCCCGCTCAGTACTTGACCAGCTACTACCTTCTAAGCCTGGGCTCTCAAAGAGCTCACAGAAGGCTCCAGGAAAGTCCGTCGTAATGCCACAAATACACACACAACCCAAGTCGCAACCGGTCTCTGAGAAATCCAGTGGACCAAAGCCGACTCCGAAGTATGATCATCAGCCACCAGTGTATGATAGCGTACACCGTGTAATGAAGATTATCTCCGAGGAAACTGGGCTTGATGTGGCGGATCTCACACCGAATGTCGAACTGGCCGATCACGGAATTGATTCTCTCTTGTCCCTGACGATACTAGGTAGAGTAAATGAGGAGGCCAACCTCGAAATGCCGCCAACACTCTTCGCAGATTGTCCGACAGTGAAGGATTTGACAGTCTTTCTTGGTGCAAGCGATAACGAGCCAGCATCCCCCGCGTCTTCAGGCGACGATGAGCTACTGTCGACTCCGGCAAGCAATGCTACCTCCGAAAGCTACCAAAATAGCACATCGACGATCTCAGAGTCAGAAAATCTCGTTGAATGCATTCGTACTACCATCTCAGAGGAGACTGGCATCATTTCGAGTGATTTGAAGCCCTCGACCAGCTTCTCGGAGCTCGGCATAGACTCGCTGCTTTCTCTGACTATCATGGGGAGACTCAGTGAAAAGTTGGAGATGGAAGTTCCCCAATCGCTTTTAGCAGACAACGACACTATAGAGGAAGTTGAAGTGGCGTTGGGTCTCCCTTCTACAAGAGAAGGTGGAACTGAAACGATGAATGACCGAGTGACCTTGCCAGTCACTGCGGACTTCGAATCGCCGCCACACGCAACATCTGTTTTACTTCAAGGGAGCCCCAAGTCTGCAAAAAAGACACTTTTTCTCTTTCCGGATGGCTCTGGCTCTGCAACATCCTACGCGACTCTTCCCAAAGTATCATCGGACATAGCTGTCTACGGTTTGAATTGCCCTTGGCAGAAGACCCCGCAGGACATGAATTGCTCGCTTGAGTTCGCAGCAAGCAAGTATCTCAATGAAATCTACCGCCGACAGGCCAATGGCCCTTACTACTTTGGAGGCTGGTCAGCTGGCGGTATTCTTGCCTACGAAAGCGCCCAACAGCTCGCACGCAAGGGAGAAACTACAGCTCGCCTAATCCTCATCGATTCGCCGAACCCAGTGGGCCTTGAGAATCCACCAGAGCGAATGTATGATTTCTTTGATACCCTGGATTTTTTCGGCACAAAGGGGAAGGCCGCACCTAGCTGGTTACGGCCCCACTTCAATGCCTTCTTGACCACGCTGGACAATTACAAGGTCAGGCCATTCGCAGGCCCGGCACTCCAGACTCACATCGTCTTTGCTCGAGATGGTATCTGCAAGAATCCAAGCGATCCTAGGCCCGAGGTGCGAGCGAATGACCCTAGGGAAATGATCTGGTTACTGAACAACCGCACTGACTTTAGCGGAGCTGGCTGGGGCTCTCTGGTCGGAAAGGAAAATCTGAAGGTTCATGTGTTGGATGATGTCAATCATTTCTCAATGGTGGCCTCGGGCCCCAAGATTGCAGATCTCAGTGCTTTTATTAAGCGTGCCATGCTGTGAGCTGGCTTCTAGATTGTAATTCCTATAGTATACGTTTTACGAAATGATTGCAGATTTGTTCTCTTTCATTGTCCTTGCAGTCGCTTTGGGTCCCCCAAAGGCGACAAACTCTTCGGACATTACCTAGTGTTCTATCTACATGGTAAGATCAGCCATTCAGCTCATACCGACATGAACGCTCCCGTATCTCCCCTGGGCGACTTTCGGCCTCCGGCTGATTATGCTGTGGAGACTTTTTGTCCGCCGTATGCGGCGGAGATGCCGTGGAAGGCTATGGTGATGTGGGCTCTTGGGGTGCTGTTTGAGGGGTTGTAGACGTCTAAGGAGAGCACCTTGAGAATGAGGGGCTGATGCTGGCGGCGTTTGCGACACGTAGGTTGAAGGGTGGGGACGTAAGGGGTGGGATGGGGTTAGGCCAGAGTTTGGGGTATGCGTTGGGAAGTCCGTTGGGATACCACGTAAGTGCCCTTGATGCCGATGATAGCTATGGAGAGCTGACATGGGCCTAGATAGCGAGACGAGCTGCCTGACTCTTGGCGATGTGCTCATGCTCAAAGCCGGGTGCCCGAAAGATGCTGAGCAGATAGCAAGACTATCATCGGCTGTTGGCGGTAAAGGAAGTGGGAACGTGTAAGATGATGCTCGAGAAGTGGGTATAATGAAGGATCAATGGGTTGGTAGACAGTCTGGGGTTGCGCCAGACTTTGACCGAAAAAGGGGTAGGGAGAGGTCAGATACCCATTATCAAAGGAAGAGGAACTGGTAGCGCCACTGACGGCGCGCTTCATGAAGCTTTGACACGGTTAGGGGAGGATCTTTACCAGTGGCAGCAATTAGGCAGTTCATGAAGTCTCAGACTGGTTTCAGTAGTCTGGGCAAGCTTTTTTTTGGATCGACGATTCTGCTTTTTGCAGTAAGTACGCTAATAAGTCGACGTTCTCACCATAACTTAAGTAAAAATCCAATCAAGTGCCTTCTACATTGTACTGTCGGCTCCAACTCGCAGACGCACCTCCCAAAGTCCCCTATAGCTATGAGAGGTAGCAGCGGTTTGGATGGTGAGCTGAATTGTTCAGCAATCTCCCGAGAGAACGGGTCAGAAGTGCACTCACCTCAAACTCGGGGCTTGCCTCCACAAACAATTCTCTCCACTCGTCCTCAGTCCTCTGTTTGGCATTATGCATAGTCAGGACAGTAACATCGCGCCTTCGGTAGCTCTTCTCCACATTACGCTCGAATGTTCCGGGGGCGGGAGATAACATCTCATTGACAAGGAGCACGGCTCCAGGGGACTCTCTCATCGCAGGTACGAATGCGCGGAGAATCTTGATGCATTCTGCGTCCGAATGGTTCCAAAACATGTTTCTGACCAGGTAGACCAAAGTGGTGTTCTTGGCACAAGCAATGGGTTGAGGTTCAAACCGGTTCACTTGGGATTTGAATGACATCTCCGGGAATTGGTTGGCGAGGATTGAAGCGCTCCTCCCTTCAACGTCCACAACTGTGAGGCGGTCACGATTTTGCTGTTTCTCAAACCAATCGTAGTAAAGCTTACTTCCAGGATCGAGAGCTGTCCGACCGTGTCGTCAGCATGAGAGGGACTTGGAAACGGAATGTTCTGAACCTACACTGTGTTACCCCTTCCATTGCCATTTGAAACCGCGTCGCCTTTTCTTGATGCTTCTTATGCCAATCATACATTGAGCTACCCCAACTATTGGCAGCCAAATAAGCCCAATGTTGCTTTCTTGTATGGCATACAATCTGAGACTTACGCATATTTGAACGCAGATTGTCCCATTTGATAACCGCTCGCAACCGACTTCATTGAATCGGCCAAGTGTGCACTTGCGACACGAGTTTCGAAAAGCCTGGACGGGCAACGCTTACGGAGTCAGACCTTGGTCCAATGACATTAAAATTAGCTGTTGGGGCGACACGCACTGAAAGCCAACCCAGGCTTTGAACTTCTCGTCCTTCACCAACGTCTCAGATATCGCGGTGTGGCCGAAAACACACTCGGAGACTTCGTCCAGGATTCCTTCGCAAGCAATGAGACGCAAAATGGCAAGGAGCTTTCCCTGGGGAAGGCCAGATTGCGAAGCCAGCAATGAGACAGAAGCGTTGTCGTCCAAGGGTATCTTCTCGAAGATTTCGAACTCCAGAAGCGTATACAGAGCCCCATGTTCCCAATTGGAGGACACGTACTCATGCCAGAATTCGTGAGGCCCGACGAGAAGCTTCGTGAGCTGCTTCGTCCAGCTCAGTATGGCACCTCGTGAAGATCCAATGTCGCTTGAGTGCGAGGACCACAGCTCTGTAGCGGCTCCAACGGCAAGGCGAGGCTGTGAGATGGAGCCTTTTCCCAGATGTCCGTTTAGATGATAGACTTCGTCATGTATTTTCGCGGCCAGCGCAAGCATTGAATCGGAATCAGGTGTTTGTGCCATCACTGCGCTTTTTCCTCTTCAACTCCCTTTCAGACGGCCTCGGTAAGACTGTTCGAATTGAGACTGTCTTTCGCAGACTCTATGTCACTAATCCCATGCGATCAGAGTATACCTGAGTTATGAGCGTCTTGACAGGGGATATTTCCGCGTAAAGTGGCCAACACCGCTTGTTGGTATGTAATCAAAGGATTGAAAGCCAAGGTAGCCAAGCAGGGAGTACGACCCTTCAATCTATCTCGGGTTCCGATCCATCTCTGGTGCCGGAACGTTGGGCTGTTGGTGTCTCCTGCAGCCATGTGTAACCTTAACCAGCAGTAGCGTAATGTGTTATCTATTCAAGGTGCATAAGGTTATTTGATCTGTGCGTAATTCGTTGGCAGGCTTAGCGAGGCGGGCCGTCCTAACATACTAGTCATACATAGTATGCATGATTTAAGGCTTTCCCCTGTAGATCTGCAACACTCATGACGTGAAGCCGCTGATACAAGAAAAACACGTGCTTGGCGTTTTCTCATGACATCGTCTGAATGGACAATGGTATGTAAGATTAGAGGAAACCGACCCAACGAGGTCTGACCGTTTCCTAGGGTCAGGGGCTAGCGACGAGTGTAAACTTATTTACAACCATAAAACAAGTCGCCGACGCTAGAGCAAGATTTGCAATAGCTACTCTGCTTTTGTCCCTCCGGTGTTTCGTCGAAATATTGGCAAACATTTCGAGCAGGTCAATCTAGGTTCGCACTGACTTAAAGGTGACAGGTAGGTCGTTTCTTCCTCCATGGGATCCCAAAGTCTGAATCTTCTTGGCTGAAATGGCACCTTCAGACCGCAAGACAGAGAAGCTGGTATGCATCCGCGCCTCACACTGGGAATAAGCCCGGTTGTGGGTTCTTGCTCTCCGTAACCTGCTGGCTAGCGCCGCTTTGATCATGCTGACGCGATTTGTAACTTTGTAGGCATCACTGTCCACAAACGAGAATGCTTGCACCCATTGTCGCGAAAGGAAGATCCGCTGTGGCCGCGAGAGACCGCGGTGTACGAACTGCAAACGTGATGGTGTTGAGTGCGAGTATTCCAACCCAGCAAAGAGAGTCAATCACATCAAGCTTCTGTAAGCACACTCATTGCTGTCATGAAATGGAGCCTCAGGCTGACTTCGTCTGAACACTAGATGCAACAATGTTGGTAGCGTAGAGGACCGCTTAAGTAACATCGAGGGCCAGCTCTCAATCATGAATGGCTTCTTGAGAACAAATGAGCACCGAAGCCGATCGACCGCAGTAGCGACAGCGAACGAGGCAACTGGCGAAGCGTCCGTGAACGAAACACTAGATGACGATAATTCTGGGGAAGTACGCACAGATCGACATGTCGTTCGCAGTTCATCGGACTCGACGGATCGCTATCATGGCCCTTGTACCTTGTTCGCATTGTGTAGCGACATACGCAAAACCTTACTGTCTGCAAATCAATCGGAGTCTTCTGCTGGTTCCCGGGACGAGTCTGAACACTGCAAGAAAAACGGTATGTCGAGTTTGACAAATGCAACCAAGGGCATCTTGAATCAAATGTGTCTTGAAGCTGGTACGGAAGAGGCCGTTGATCTTCATACGGCTCCGACATCGATTCGTCTTCCACCTAAGCAGCTTCTTTTGATGGCATCTACACAATTTCTTCAGCAAGCCGACTACACCACAGACATCTTCGTCCAGTCCTTTTTCGCCTCAAACATGGAAAGAGTTTACAGCAGACCCTTCACTTCTGCCGAAGAAGCCTGGGCTATTTGCTTCAATGCCATCATCCTGCTTGTGCTCGGGCCGGAAAACTCGTCCCAGGACAGTGATTCTCTGATGAGCTCGCATTTCATTCGTCCGTTTCTGTTGACGGTTCGTTCTGCACTCAGCAACCCCCAGGGTTTAATGGCTGCTAAAATAGTCAACGTTCAAGCTTTGGCCCTTCTGGTGAGTTAGTCTCATATCTCCCGATATCAAGCCCTCGCTACCAAAGTGATTGATGACCTTCATGCAGAGTATCGCTGCTCGAATGTATTTCCCTTTAGGTCTTGCCGAATCAACATTCGCGCAAGCGTGTGTACTTGCTAGAACAATGGGTTTACATCAAGCATCCTCTGCGCCGGAGGGTTCTAGCCAAGAAGAAGCGCGGGAACGCCTTAAAGTATTCACCTCGTTATATCTTCGCGACAAAGGCCTTTCAATGTTGCAAGGATCCATGTGCTGGCTACCGAGCTTTGACTGCAGCCTTTCTTCAGAGCTTGGTGAAAGTGGCTCCACCGACTTTAGGTCTACTGCCCGGATCCATCTCGCCAAATTGCAGGACGAGAGTTATCGCTTATTCCATTCCACAGATCTAGGAAAGCGATCTTCAAACGGCTACCTAAGTGCTTTGCTACGCATTGAGCAAGGCCTTGAAACCTGGGCCCGTTCCTATGGATCGTTCGATCTTCCATTCCAAAGTGGTGGCGACGTCGACTTGCGACTTGAATTCTTGGCAGCTCGCATTTGTGTCTTTTGCAAAAGTCCTGAGCCTCGTCACGTCCGTCAAGCTATAAGTGACTCCCAAGCTAGCTGCTTGTTGGTTACCATCTCTTTTGGCAAGCATGATCGACACATGATTGAAAGAGTCAATGATATCATGAGCTGTAAAGGCGCGTCCAAGTCATTGGTCGGCAGAGGCTCTCCACGACCGAGTGAACCCAGCAACGAAGCATCGTCAAATTCTTCTATGACCGATCCGAACGGACCCAAATCGCCGAGACCACAAAGCCTTCTGGATTGCTTCTCTGTGCCTTCGTTCTTCTTGCTGGCGAGAAACATAATACATCCATTGCCAGTTTACGATGTTTCGAATGCAGAAGAAGATCTTGATGTCCTCGATAAGACCTTTGCCTGTTACCAAGAGAATGGTGGGAAGATCCAAGCAAATAATCACACTCATAAGGTCGGGCTGGCCTTTGAGAAACTTCTACAAATCGTCAAACTTACTAGGAGTTCTCATTCCTCCCAGCCAGGGGAGGCTATGATGCGCAACACCGACAACGGGGCATTCCCACGAAGCTCCAGCAAATATCTGAGCGAGCAGAATCAATTCGCCGAAGCCAGCAGTCTCTCAAGTCCACCGACTCCTTTAGTACCCTCTCTGTCACGGGAGACTTACCCGAACGGCGACCCTTCTACGACCGCGTTAAGAAGTCCGAGTAACTCGATTGGCCTGACAACGCCGTTGCAGTCTGATTTCCAGGGTTTTGATGCTTTTCCCCAGAATCTCTTTTTCCCTAACCCGCAGCAGCACACAATACAGCAACCAAGCGCAAATGGCCAACAGGCATCTGACGCGGATGTATCCATGAACTTTTGTGATGAATCCGCGCTGCTCTTCGACTTTACTTCGTCGGATCCTTCTATGTCGTTTTGAGGTCGCGAGCTCGAGGGGTCGGCATTTCCTTGCTATCTCCTGTCGAAGCATGAGGCGACCCTTATGATTGCGTTGTGCCTATACATATCCATGAGCGCTACAAACATCGTTCTCCAATGCGTTTAGCGCTGCTTCATCATTAGTAGAGGGACCTATAGATAGAATCGTTTGGAAGACTCAATGGACCCTCTCACGCTTGCCTGCATGTTGCTACCACACAGGTATTCAGCGATGAAAGCTATGATGGCAGATTGTGAAGTGAAAGCCGCTTACGAGGGTCTCCCCCGCGGAATGCCGCCTGTAGCCTTGTAGGTAGCCCTGGCGAGTTTTCAAGATGGCCAGCCCAACCATAGCAGTCTCGACCCGTTCTGAGATTTGATGCGCTGTCGCGATCACACGTGTAGAAACGGTCGGGGCGGCCTATTTCAGTGTCCAATCAGATTTGCGGATAGGCGAGCTGTCAGACGGAAAAGGTAGGGCAAGGAGCGTGGAGAAGGCCATACCGTCTGCACGTGCCACCTGTAAGCTCGCTTCATAGGAGCGGATTGATTTTATGAGGTTGAATCGACAGTGTCGCCGAGAACGGCGGAGATGGGTGTGCCACACCTCAAGGCTGCATTCCGTCATCGTCGCTACAAGCCGTCCGGTCAGCGTCTCCGATCTCGCTTGCAAGGTGGGAGTCTTTATGAGGCCTTATTCTGGCCTGGGTGATTGGGCAGAAAGGAACACCGAGATATGCAGGGAGTTTGGGGTAGTTTTTTATTCCGCTTATGTACTGGCGTCAAAAGTCGGTTTCATGCACCGGTTGCTGTTAGACTCATACACCGGCTAGACTAGCGGCTGTATTAAAACTGCCTAGCCGTTATCTAGGCCGATCTCAGGGTTAGGGTTTGGACTTTGAGCGGGATCCGGCGCCCGCTCGGTCCCGCAACATCTGGATGTCCGTCAATACTCAACTTTGCGGCAGCCGGAGGCCGTGGACGACTGCATCTCCTCATCATGCGGAGCGTGAGAAATAAGCGCAATTACGCTCGTCCGGAAAGCGTGGGCTTTGCAGCCATGTCCCTTAATTCTAGCAGATGCGCGGCCTTTTGGAAGATTGGACACTCACAACATACTATCGAGCTTACCAGAAGGGTCCATACTTCTAAGGCGATATCAAGTCCGGGGCAAAATCATTCAGCACCCCAACAGCACGTAGCTACAACAACATCGCATTTGCGCAAGAGAGGAGTCAGAAGCGGTAAGTATGGCTGACCACGGCAATAGGCAGAATTTCAACGTCCTCATAATCGGTGCCGGTTAGTCTGCTTCCGTCACTGTCACATACACTCTATATCTCAGTACTAAACAGGTATTACCGGTCTCATACTCGCACAAGGTCTCGAAAAGGCAGGTTTTCACTCGTTCTCACTGGGGTCAACCAACCTCGATCGCCCATAGAAGCATCAAAGCTAATATAGACGTATCTAGGCGGGCATTCGATATACCATATTTGAAAGAGAGGTTAAGCTCAACTACCGCAGCAACGAATGGACCATGGCTATCCATTGGTCCCTTGACCGCCTTGAGAAATTGCTCCCTCCCGGGCTGTGGACGAAGCTCGCAGAGACATCTTGCAATCCGTCCGTTCCTATGGATGCAGGTGGTACTTACCCCATTATCAACGGAGAGACGGGGGCAATGCTTGCTGGTGTGCCGTATGCGAAGGGTTTGAGGGTTCCCAGAAGTAAGATGCGCGCTCTGTGTGCTGAAGGCATCGATGTTCAGGTATGTTGCTGTTGCGTGCATACCAAGCTTCTGTCTGCAGACAGTACAGTGAAGGGCCCAAAGGAAAATTCCCATACGACTCTCAGAGGTCAGACTGACACTACGATATTCGTTCTTCTAGTATGGTAAGGATCTCTCTGATGTAGCTTTCAATGAGAGTGGTAATGGGGTCATCGCCACCTTCACCGACGGCACTATCGCCTCAGCATCCATTATTCTGGGCGCCGATGGTCCACGCTCTAAAGTGAGGGAATTTGCTATGTCTGGAGCTCACGAGGCTTCAGTGAGCAAGTTTCCTATATGGCACCACAACATGACCGTCTGCTACGGTGACGCAGATAAAGCCAGGTATATAAGGCAGCAATTTCCCACGAGCTACTTAGCCTTGAGTCAGCGGTCCTTCCATGCTTTTCAGTCAAGTTAGTATTCCCTTTCCATCCGTGCCGTTTCTCCACCCTCCCTTTAACACAACCCATACATCTAAACCTCTGAAGTGAAAAGACGTTCTGGGGGGTTTTCTCTCCAATGATGGACTCATACTGAAGCCTGAGTGAGTGCACAGTTTCCAGCATGCCTCACGGTCCGGAACACCCCGAAACATGGGTCTTTCATCTCGCAATGGCCTGGCTCGGGAACCCAGACCACTCGCTCAGTTACTCCGAGCGGCTGGCGATGATCAAAGAACGGGCTTCTAAGCTGGCCGAACCTGCGCGCTCAGCCTTCACTTGGATCCCAGATGATACGCCCGTGCACAAGGCAGACATAAGCTATTGGATCCCTCGAGCGTGGGATAATCACAAATGCAGAATGACGCTAGTTGGGGATGCAGCGCATCCGATGCCGCCATGTGAGTATTCTTGTCCCTCTGGCTGTCTTCACGCTTCAGTGCTCTCTCACTATGATTTACACGACCCCTCGATGCATGACAATCCTAGCTCTGACAATCACTTCTTCCTGGTATGTAGACCGCGGCCAAGGCCTAAACCATTGCATCTGTGACGTTTCGCACCTGCTTTCGGCCCTGACCTCCATCATCGGCAAAAAATCCACCCAAGTTGATGCCATCAATGCCTACGATGCGGAGATTGTGCCTCGCGGCGCCGAAGAGGTAAAGTGCTCGGTTGAAAACGGATACATGCTACATGATTGGCAGAAGGTGCTTGAAAGTCCGGTGTTTCGGAACGGATTTAAGCCCATGACAGGGCATGACGAAGCGACGGAAGATGGGCTGAAGGAAGAGATTGACGTGAGCGAGCATGCGGAGGTGCAGATGAGGAGAGAAAAGGGCGAGGTCATGGCCAAGGTTGAGGTTACTGCGCGTTAAGCCAAGGAGGGCAGGTAGGGTGAGCAACCAAAGGCTGAGAGCGTACACCAGGTTCGGCCTGACCCGCTAAAGGCCTGATGAAAATCTTCTGCATTCGTACTTTGACTCTTCCTTCCCACTGTTAAGAGAGGGGCTGCACGCCATAGAACAAGCTTACGCCTGCCTTACTTTTCTCACGCGTCTGTTCAGTTAGCTTTTCTATGGATTATCAATAGAAACCCACCACGGTTCATCAACATCAATCTGTCGATTTCTAAACTATCTAGCCAACACTATGTCTCGATCTACAGCAGCAGCTCGTCAACTCCCTGCAAGACAGCTATACATTGTCCTCCCGCCCTCGAGGCCGATGTTTCCGCCACTCTGATTTAGCCTCCTTTCTTAATCTCGTTGCTTTAGCATTCTTCACAACCTTACTCAGCCGCCATGCACATCTTGCTTTGCCTCGCGAGGCGTACGATTTTTTGTATTCAGCGGCTCGTACATCTCATATGCCCTTCTAACCGTCTTGATCAAGTAAGGCGTGAAGATAGCCGCACTTGTAGAGGGAAGCCGCGACGAGTATATAATGAACATCGTACTCGCCTATTCTTAGCTTGTAGTACTCCTCGTAGTCCGCTAGGACGAGATCATACTCCCCTTACATAATGAAGATGTTACCCTTAACGTAGAGACGGAAGATCTATTCTAGGTCCTATACTAGGCTACTCTTAGTTAGTTAAAGTTTAAGAGCCTTACTCTAATAATTAGTTATATAGTTAACCTTAGTTCTAAGAGGCTAGCTAAGGATTATAGCTTTATTATAATCTCTTATCTTCTTTCTTATCTAGGTTAGTAAGCTCTAGGTATTAATATTCTCTAATTATAAATTATTAGTTAATTAGAGTTTAATAGGGTTTAAGAATACTTATGAACTAGGATCTATTACTATTTAGTTTAAGAATAATAATTACTTTATTAAAGTAATATTAAGTCTTTATATATATATACTTTATATACTATTATATATATCTTATAGATTAGGATAGAGTAAGGTAGGTATACTAGCCGGAAAGATATAGGATATCCCACGGGATATCCCACGTAGGACGGTATGGGACCGTGGTATAGTATAGGTAAATAAGGTCCTGATCCTATATCTTTGTAACGGTATAGGACGGGTATAGGATAAGATAATTAAGTAGGATAGGATATTCGTAGGACTACTTTATAGGATAGGATATTCGTAGGATACCTCATAATTAGTAAGCATATGACGTAGTTTTCTATAAAAAAAAATTCTAGAAATTTTCACTATATAGAAAGTTATGACTAGAAAGGTAACTAGAAAGGTAAAAATCAAAGTAGTTCTTAAAATATCCTACTAGTCTATAAAGGTACTAGGCTATAATTAATATATAATATTAAATATAACATTAATTACTATATTTTACTTAAATTTAGTACCTAGGGATTTATGCAAGACTAGAGAATAGTGACTAGAAAGGTAACTAGAAAGGTAAATAATAAGGTATTTCTTAAAATATCCTACTAATCTATAAAGGTACTAGGCTAAAATTAACATATATTATTAATTATAATATAAATTACTATGTTTAATTTAAATTTAGTACCTAGGTATATATTTTAGACTGGAGGAATAGTGACTAGAAAGATAACTAGAAAGGTAAATATTACCTTTTTAGGTATATCTTTTTATATAGTAATAATTTCTAGAATATTTTTTTATAAAAAATTACATTATATGCTTACTAACTATGGGATATCCCACTAATATCCCGTCCTATAAAGTAGTCCCATGAATATCCTATCCCGTGGGATTATCCCACGAAAACCCATACTATCCTATAACGGGATGGGACCAAAACCCCTAAACCCATTCCCTTTCATGGGATGGCTAGGAATACTAATATCCTATACCATCCTATATCTTTCCGGCTAGTAGGTAGGTAGATACCCTTAGAGCCCGCCCTAGTAGTAGGGTAGGTACCTATCCTATTTAAAGGATAGTAGGGCGGGTATCTACTCTAGGTAATAGTAGGTATCCGCCCGCTTATTAATAGTAAAGAGTATACCTTAAATACCTTTAAAGTACTCTTAGGAAGACTCTTAAAAATTATCTTAATCTTTATCTTAACCCCTTTTTAGTAGGAGATAAAAGAGATATATAGCCTTTTACTACTTAATTAGCTAATATAAATAAGAATAAAATAAATAAAAATAAATCAAATATTTTATAAGGATTTCTAAAAATAGTAGTTTTAATTATATTTAACAATATCAGCTTATTAGCTAGTAGAAACCTATATATCTCTTTTATCCTCTACTAAAAAATAGTTAGGATAAAGATTAAAATAATTTCTAGGAGTCTTCCTAAAGATAATTTAAGAGTATTAAGAATAAATCTAATCTCTATTAATAAGTAGGAACCCCTATTAGTAAGTAAGTAGGTACCTATTTTATTAATAGGATAGAGTAGGGCGGGTATACTAAAAGTTAAAGTAGATAGGAATCTTTATAACCTATCCTAAAACCTATCCTATCTAGCTCTAAGATAGATTTATAAAGTAGATACTTATACCTATTCTATAATATAATTATATTACCTACTTAGTAAATCTTCCTTATAAATATAATACAATATTTAATAATATTAAATTATATCTTAATAAATATATATTATCTAGGTAATCTCTTATATTTTCTTAAGTTTCTTAAAGATTAGTTCTAATATATATATTAGTTAAGTTATTAAGATATTATATCTTATATTAAGCCTTATTACTTAATTCTTTTCCTTTATATCTCTTAATTATTAGCTTAAAGCTAGTAGTATAAAGTCTTATAATTCTAATCTATAAAGGTAATATATAATAATATAACTACTAAGTAGCTTGAATATTATATATACTAAACTCTCTATTTTATAAGTATTAAGATTAATTACTAGCTTTCTTTTCTCTAAGAATTTCCTTATTTATATACTAAGAAAAGGGGTAGTATAATATTATTATAATATAATAATAAAACTTTAATATATTAATATTAGCTAGTTCTTATAATTATCCTCTTCTTTAAGCTTTAGTCTTAAGAGTATTTAATTAATTATTATAATTACTAATTATAAAAGGTATATAATAATATAATATTAGTCTTATTTATAATAAGATTAATTCTTAAGGAATCTAAAAGTCTTCCTATAAGAGATTATATAAAACTCCTTATAAGAAGATATAAGCTATTTATATTATCTCCTCTTATAATCTAACTAATATTATAATATATATTAAGAGTATATTATAAGTAGGCTATTAATATACTTTTAATTATAATAATTACCTCCTTTCTAAAAGAACTTATCCTTAAGTTTAAGAAGGATAAATATAAGAGAATCTCTTTACTATAATAGAATATCTAGATATTAGGATCCTTACTTTTATTCTCTCTTATTAATTAGCTTAAAAGTCCCTTATTATAATCTTAGACCTAGCGCTAAGTTTAGCGTTTTTAATAGAATATTAATAATAGTATTCACGTATTATATATACTTATATACCTAAGTATATAATTTGAATTAGTTAATAGTAGAAGATATATATTAATTATTACTATCTAATACTATAAAAATCATGTTTTACTATTTAATAATATAAAAGATATAATTAAATATATTAGTTTATACTTAAAATCTATATAATATAACTATACTAAGATGTTATTAAAATACTTATATACCTTAATATACTAATTAATTAACATCTACTTATTATAATATATATCTAAATTATATAAATAATATATATAAGCTTATAAAGTAAATTACTTTAAAAATAATATAAGTTAGTTAATTAATAATAAAGATATAGCTAATTTTATAAGTTTATATACCTAAATTCATATGCTAACTATACTAAGATATTACTAAGATATTACTAGTATACTTAAGTATACTACTATTTTACTAACTAATTAATATCTACTTATTATAATATATATCTAAATTATGAAAATAATATATATAGACTTATAAAGTATATATATCCTAAAAGAATATCAATTAATCTATTAGTAATAAAGATATAACTAATTCTATAAACTTACCTATTAAATCTATATATCTTAATACTAATCTACTTATTATATCTATTATATTTATACCTTAATATACTAACTAATTAATATCTACTTATTATAATATATATCTAAATAGTATATATAATATATATAGGCTTATAAAGTAAATTACCTCCTAAATAATATATATTAGTAAATTAGGAATAGCCCGCTAAATTATCAGGTTATAAATACGTCTAAGGCGGGCCTAAGGCTACCTTAAGCTAAGTAGCCTATACGCGGGCTACTAAGACCGCTAATAATAATATTCCTTTAGTATATAACGTCCTGTAAGTACTTGTTAGAGCTACTACGCTCTAGGGCCTAACGCTACTAAAATTATAATAGTAGATTTAGGTAATTAAGGTAAAGTTCTCGCGGGGGTATATACCTAGGATCCCCTACTAGCGTACGTTAAGGCGTACGTAGGTATATAGTATATAGCGTATAATTATAATAAGTCCCTTACTAACTAAGCTTAACTAAGCCTAATATAGACTAACTTAGCCTAACTAGCCTAGGAAGCCTAAGGTTACTTAATAATAACTTAACTAGCCTAGGAAGCCTAAGGCTACTTAATAATAGCCTAACTAGCCTAGGACTTATTAAGACTAAGATATACGTAGATTAGCCCGAGGAACTCTAGGCTATCCGCTAGACTTAGGACTAGCTCTCCTAATTTACTAATATAAATTAGCTAATTAGTAATAAAGATATAACTAATTTTATTAGTTTATATACTTAAATCTATATATCTAACTATACTAAGACTTATAATTACTAGGTAATAAAGGTGAATTATCTAGTATATATAAAAATCTTTAAATTAATTTAATAAGATATTTATTTTAGGATTCTATTAACTTATATCTTAATATTATTTTAAATATAATTCTATAATAATATTTATATAGAATTACTTATTATTATAATACTTTAAAATCT
>JAABUK010001955.1_pt1 | contig 38009 bp, 63 predicted proteins | sample 5559141 | NCBI WGS metagenome assembly JAABUK01 (sample SAMN10711869, study PRJNA513367) | rock metagenome | isolation source: Antarctica rocks | place: Antarctica: Victoria Land, Pudding Butte nord | collected 2016-01-03 | reverse complement strand
CCTCTGCGAGGGGTTGCAGTGTCCAGCTTGTTGCTCACATAGCGTGTGAGGTCAGCTGGCCTACTGTGCGCTGCGATGTCTGGCACACCATGCAGGACTATGTTGTTGGCCCTAATGCGCTGACTTGTGAGTTTAGCTGCAACTCGACTTGTATGTCTTACGTTATAGATGAATTTTAGTAACCGTTGAGTAAACTCTTAGTAACCGTGCTTTTAGCAACTCATTCATGCAACTTCCAATCGCACGCAACAGACGCGCTCAGCCGATGCAAGATTCGTCTTCAAGATCAGGCATCCTGTGGATCTTGCGAGATGCCTGCTGTGAATCGAATGGATGTCATGTGCACGACCAGTTCACTTCCCAGACAACTTCACCGTTCACTGTCTTGGCGGACAGGGCCCGGCATCATACAGCACATTGCACACGGGCGGCCGTTGCGTCATCAAAACTTGCAACAGACATTCCCTTGCTTTATGAAGTTGTTCGTCCCATTCGCTGCTCGCGCAAAACGGACTACACAGGCATCCGTTCAAGCCGTTGCAGACAGTCCGCTCGAGCACCGAAAGAAGGTGGTCGGCCTTGGACTGGCTTGCTGGGACTTCTTAGCACAGGTTGCCGCTTTTCCAAAACCAGACGAAAAACTTCGCACTCAGCGCATGGAGGTGAATCGATAGTCTGTTGGCTTGTACGAGTAAGCCTTGTACCCGTGCAGCTCTTTATAGCTTCCTATGCCAGCAACAAACCTGCATCCATGTGCTTCAGACAAGAGGTGGAGGAAATTGTGCCAATGCTTTGACAGCTGCCTCTCGCTTGGGCATTGATGCTTGCCTGGTGACTAAGGTTGGCAATGACAGCATAGGGCAGCAAATTGTGCAGGAACTTCAAGCAGATGGTGTCAGCACAGAGTTCCTGCTGAGAAGTCAAGGCGCCTCCCACTTCAGCTACATGATTGTTGACAAACAAGGCAAGGGCAAGTTGCAATGCTGCTTCATGCAACATGAAAATTATTACCGTGTTTGGATACAATCATATGCTGACTAGTAGCAATGTCCGGCCATACCTCACAACACAGGAGATACCTTAGCATCACAACACAGCAAGCTCGCACAGGTGGCACCAGGACATGCATTCAAACTCCTGGTGTTGAATACACCCCAGAAGATCTCCAGCCAGACAAAGTCGAGCATATTCTCAATAATGCCAGTTTGGTATATTTTGATGGGCGTCTCACAGATTCTGCCATTCTGTTAGCAAAAGCAGCCCGTAAAAGGGGAGTTCCAGTCCTTGTTGAAGCTGAAAGGCTCAGAGAGGGCTTGGATGAGCTGCTTAAGGAAGCTGACTACCTGTGCACCTCTGCGCATTTTCCCAAAGTAATTTGCTGTTGCCTTGCATGTGTCAATGTCAAGTTGGATTTATGATGCTGACATTATGCCTCTGTGTGTCTGCCGCCTTTCTCATCCCTGATCAAAGCCACTCCTGTTTCAAGGCACAACAGTCTGCCATCAGCAGCAAGTGCTAGATCAACGTCAAGCCCCTTGCCTTACCTGCGTTGACACATCTCAGCAGCTTAAGAGTGCTTGAGCTTTACCTTATAAACATTGGTTGTGCTTCTTACTGAAATTGTTGTGCTGAATGTGCAGCTATGGACTGGCAAAGCTAACCTGGGTGACGCAATGCTGTCCACCCTCCAGCAGCTGCCTAGGCTGAAATGGATGATCACCACTCTTGGCAAACGTGGCAGCGTCCTGATCAAGCAACAGAATCCACAGCAATGCAGTGAGGAAGCCATCTTGGAAGACAAATTGAACTCCATGTTGAGCAGTCTTAACAGCAGCAGCAGCAGCAGCAGCAGCCTTGCAAGCAACAGCAGGCAAGATGGGGTTGGGAAAGCCAGTGCTGCAGGCTGCACCAGTAAAAGTAATGTACACATCAGGTTAGTAATACTTCCATAGCATGAGATGCACTGCAAGAACACAACACGAGTTGCTGGGATCCGGCTTGACAGCTCATTACAGAACAACACACAGATTCGCTGCATGCCCTGCAACTGCATTGTTCAGCATTGCTATCCTTGAGGTTATGTGCTGACTGAAGCCTTTGAGTAATGGCTGCAGGCATCATGCCTGACCGTATCGAGTCGTGCATTAACCAATGACATAGCTGCTGCACAGGGCTGGCATTGTAAGCTCCAGCAGCCACGCCTACAGGCTTCAACATACTGATACTGAAACATCACAGCAGCTTACAGCCTCAAGTGCAAGTTCACCAGCAGCTGTGCCAGCAGCTTCACCAGATGCGGAGGCAGACAGCAGAGGAGATGGTGCTGCGCCAAGTGATGCCACTGTGACAGCAGGCATCATTGTTGCATCTGCTGCACATGTACCCCAGGTGAGCAGCAAGTTTGTGATGGGATCAGCCGTCTTCCCTTGTGCTACATTGGCCTGTCTGCAAGTAGTTATATCATTTCTGCAAGACATGCTAGAGTATCAGTTGTGGTGGAGGCCCCAGTGCGTGCTTACTCTTGCATTTGTAAGCACATGTCAGGTGGACAGTGTGAAGATCATGTTATGTGACAGCGACTCCATCCCACCACATGAGCTAGACCAAGGAGGGCCTTGATCAGGAGGGACTGATATGCAGGAAGCCATTGAAGACACAACAGGAGCAGGAGATGCCTATATAGGCAGTGTCTTGTATGGCATCACTCAGCAAATGCCACTTGACCAGATGATGATGCTAGCTGCACTTGTAGCTGCTTGTAACTGCACCGCACTCGGTGCCAGACCAGCCCTGCCTTATGCTGCAGATATCACTCCTAGTCTTCTGATAGGTAATGTTGGAGCTGAGGTTCATGCAGTTGGCTGAATTGGCTTATTCCTTCAATGCTGTGACAGTCTCATGCTAGTAGCAGCCCTGGTGCTGGCATTGTTGCAATTGCACGCACGTTGATGGTGGAGGCCTATATGGAAGGCGTCCAACCCAACATGGAATCCGTTCGATTTTGAAAGTCTGTCTGTGCAAGTCTGCCAATTGAGGAGAAAAGGCTGCTTGAATGGTTGAGGCTTACAATTCGAACTGGACACGGCGACGTCAGTCAGACCAGGGCCGACCAACGTCCTGCTTAGTGCAACTGACGAGTTGAGTGTCATCCAAGCTGCAGCACCATTTTTGTAGAATGGTGCAAATGTGCACAATGTGAAAACAAGCAGAACACAAAATAACTGTCAAAACTGGTGGTACATGCCACAGGCACATGATGCATTCGCATTGTCACAGGCTATGAGCGGCGTGAACTTGTGGTGTTGTGATTCTCTGCAACTCTGAGCACTGTGTGAATCTGGCACGCATCCACAATGTGATGACACCAGCCATGTTCAAATCATCCACTACTGAGTTGCTGCTGATGCTCCATTGAACTTCTGGTTGATTCTGCCGGTGATGTCCACAGCCTGCTGAGCACCATGGGGGTGCTTGGTGCCCTTGAACACTTTGAGGTGGGTAAACAGCCGGTGACCCAAACGCCCCTTGGGCAACATGCCCTTGATGGCTTTCTCAAGAATTCGCTCAGGTATTCTCTGCACAGCACATGCTATACATGAACACACCAAATCAAGCCGACTGAGCAAACAAAATAGCAGTTAAAGGAACATATCACTCCACACATGTCTGTTGTAGCTGGAGTGTCACTGGATAGCACAGGTCATTAGACCCAGACTTCAAAAACGTCCCAACAGCCTACTTCTCATGTGCTGCCACATCAACCTTGCAACAATCTGCCCTTTTGCACTAATGCAGGCACATAGCATGAATGCATTGGCCTTTGTCTGGATCATCCTCACTTGCTTCTTGTTTGCATGACATACCACACAACAACATCGGCATGTTGGATGTGACATGGCTGCAATGCATGTTGCGTGTCGACAAAGCATGAACATGTGTTGCAGCTGCATGAACCTCACAGGGTGCAGGGCCGCAACGCCTACCTCATTGACTTGTCTGAATGTCTCTACTTTCAGAGTTCCAGGCTTGGAGGTGGGATGGCTGCGATAAAGCTTGTCATTGAACTTGTTTCCAGTGACAGTGACTTTGTCTGCATTGATGATGATCACGTAGCCGCCCATGTCCATGGACGGGCTGTAGCTTGGCAGATCTTTGCCTCTGCATGCACATGTGAGCTCTCAACCATTACACACATGTTTCTTATGAGCAAACGGTCTCTGTCAAGACTGTTTGAAAAGGGACTTTGAAGCGCAGTCAGGAGAAATTGTGCATGAGCTGGAGTTCAGGGATCAAGCCTGAGTGTGCAGTGCAATGTATATGGTGCAACAGTCATGTTGCAACAAGCTGGAGATGCTGCCATTGCCTGCTGCGCAGCATGTGCGAAGCTGTCAAAACTGCTTTTGCAGCATGAACTGAGCCCTAAACAGCTTGCTGCAAGTCGGCTCTCATCACGCAAAGACCTGCTGCTATTGGACATGTGGTGTTTGGCACCTTGTCTACACTGTTCTGTGCACATAATGAACAAGCCCTGCAGAGCAGCATTTCACAGCAAATGCAACCTGCAATTCATGCTGTTTACCTGATAACACATGCTGCCAGCACAGCCAATCGCCCTAGAGTCTGGCCTTCAGCATCAATGACATACCATGGCTTGTGCACAGCTACTGTATCATGCTGTTTTGGATAGTATGTGGTGTTCCACAAGTCAGGCCCCAGGTCTTTTAGTCTCGAGTCCTTTGCCTTGGGAGCAGAAGCTGTCTTTGCGGGAGCCTCAACAACTGCAAAGCAGGTACCCAGCAGAATTCACAACAGGCTAGCAAAAGAGCAGCTAAGGTGCACAACACATAAGCAGGCTCGTGGAATAGCCTTGGCCTGTGCTTACCGTTTGAACAACGCCTGAATGACTGGCTACGGTGCTGCCGACACTGTGAGTGCTGCAAAGGTGATCTGCTGCCTACGAAGGCGCCCGACACCTGCGATATGGGCACACGCTGAGATGCTGGAACTCATGCATGTCATTTGTGAGGACATCAGTGAAAGCCACCGTGTAGCGGCAATACCAACCACGCCGAAGGCGTGTACTTACCCTTGAGCGACTGTGCGCGTGAGATGTTCCGCAAACGTGGCCGTGCGCATGCAGCAACATGCTGAAGATCCAGTACCAAACGTTTTACGTCTCCGCAATACAAGCGCAGAACAGAGTTTGCAGGCTACAACTCACCTGGGGTCAGGCAGGGTTTCGAAACCTAGATATCCGAAACACTGCCGTGCTGCTAGCAGCACCAGCACCTTTGCAATTCATCGACTGCGACAAAGGAGGGTTTTCTGGTGCATCACTGACGACATGACGATGTCGCATCTCTGCGCAGGTTTGCACTTTGTGCTGAACAAGTCTGTACTGACCTAAGCAACCTGGGTCATGCTGTCCGTGCAACCCTGCTGCGGGGCTGATGCCGATCGCATCTGCTGCAGTAAGCGTCACCAAACTTCTACAATGCAGGCACTTTTTCAGGGACCCCATTGTCATTCAGGAGACCTGTCCAGACGAGACCTTCACAGTTGGAGCACTTAGTACAGTGAGTGATCTGCAGAACAGCCGGCAGGAGGTGTCTGCTGTGCAATAGCACTTCGTAGGTGACACTGGTTTCTATGGTGTCGTGCAGGAGCAGATATAGGGGTCAAGGCACTGACAGAAGCAAAGTAGCTCAGTACAAAAGAACTCCAGCAGACACTGGCTCTCCAGAGGTCCAGATTGCTCAGCTCTCAGCGCGCGTTATCCAACTAACAGGCCATTTGCAGACGCACAAGAAAGATTATGCGTCTCGACGAGGGCTTCTGGCAGCATTGTCCACTAGAAAATCCCTCATGCAATATCTCCTGCGGCAAGACAGGTACGTTGCGTGGGTATTAGCACATAGGCATGCCAACATTGCCTCTGTACACAGCTGTACACAGCACTAAACCAAAAGCTTTGGCCTGCTCAGCCTCTGTTGGCAAAAAACAGTGTGAGTCAGTTACATTTTGCTAATGGTCTGTTCCAGGTCAGCTTACGAGAAGGTGATCAAGGAACTAGACATCCGGCCGCTGAAGGTCCAAGCAGGGCGCAATGTCATCATTAAGCTTCAGGAAGGAGCAGAGCCAGAGAAGGTGCACATGACAGATGCAAATGCTGATCAGGAATGAGCAGCAAAGGGCTGCCAGCTGTACAATAGAATTTTGACACTATCCTCTTCTGCGCCTTTCTTTAGGTGCTGTACTGCATGCAATTGGTTGTGTCCCTTGAGATAGGCCACTTGGCTTGTGCAGCCTTCCTTGCTCCTGCATACATTGTCCCAACCTAGTTTGTCTATGCAAGTTTTTATCCAAGCTTGAAGCTACACAAATCGCTGTGACTGTCACATGCTGTGCATTCTGCAGCTGTGCAGGATCAGTTTGATACATCGCTTATTGTCTTTTATGTGTTGCACACTTCGTTGCATATGCTTTCATCACAATTGCACATCAAAGGGGTTTCAATGCTCGAGTACGGTTACAAGCATGCATGGTAGCCATTTTTTGTGGATGTGATACAGCAATTCTTTCCCAGTATTGCACTATTGTACGGAGCCTGGTAAAAAGCTTGGATCATGCAGTATCTGATGCCATATGCAGTAATGCCAATGTGCATTAGATTATGCGATGCATTGATGTGTAGCAAAATGCATGTAGAAGGCAATGTGCGCAATCATGAAGAGCAGACATGCGGAGTCGAAAGCTGCAGGGATATTTTCCGAAGTTCTCAGCTCTACTCTGAGCTCTGCTAGTACTGCTAAGCTGCGTAAGCACAACGCTCATGGCCAGTGTTCATGACTGTTAGCCTTATCATCAATACTCAGCAGCAGATTCCACCAATGTAGAGCTGAGATTCGAGATTGTGTCTGTTTACACCCACTGGGCATACAAGCAATGTATGATGACAGACAAGTTGCAAAAAGTGATTCAGGCCTATGGGTTGCCTTCAAGGCTTAAAAACCAGGCAATGCTTGTCTCCACATTGACAAAGCCAGATGAGCATCAGGAAGACAATGCGACTGGCCAGAAGCCAGCTGCAACCAAACAAATAACAAAACTCTTGAGCAGGTTCCTTGATAGATTGGATCTCAGATACACTTTCTCAAGGATACACCAAATTGCAGACCTTGGTAAAGTGCCTGGATCATAGGGGTATTGCATCAGATGCCTCTTGAGCGGATTGCAGTACTGCTATTTGTAAACAGGCAAAGCTCTTTATTATCACTGGAAAATTGGAAGGCTAGGCAGCTGGAGCAGCAAGGACGCCTAGCCAGCAGCATACATTGCCCTCAGTCTTGCATCTTGATCTTCCATACGTTTCAGCAAAGTATCTCTCTCAACATCACTGTCCCTGCAGACATACACAATCAGGCTATTTGTTGAGGACAGAACAGTCAGCCCAATAGATGCAGACTCGTAAGGTCAGACCACAGCAAGGGAAGCTGTGTGCTTGGCTGCTACAATCACCCAATGTGACCATTCTGATGAACCCTGCTTCCCTGTGGTTGCCCTGTGGTTGCCCAACACAGTGACCTAATTCTTGATGAACATGCATGTCATCAGCAGGTACAGCAGCAACATGCCGGAAAAAGATCAGCTTGTGGCAACATGATACCTTGCAGTGTTGAGCCCCCAAGAAGAATGGGCCTCAGCGGCAGCAGACGCAGTCCTCTGCTGTAAAACATCTTGACCTGGCTGATACAGGCGCTGCAGAATGGCATCTCCGGTTGCAATGGCTTCTTGTATGGCTTGATCCTCAGGAGTGCATGCAACCTGATGCACACATACACACGCTCTTTGCATACACGCATTGACGACTAGCTTCAAGTGGCATCAATGACAACAGCAGCAAATCAAGCCATTTGCTACTTCCGGTGTCAACATCACACAGTCCTAGAACATCTGCACAATCTAGAAACGTGTTTTTACTGTCCCCAGACGATTCTAAGTTTAGATTTCCAGTGTAGGGATGACGTTTTGAATTAAAACAGATGTTGGGATTGAGAAGAGCTGCTGTGTGACCACTGCATTCAGGTGGCTGTCAAGTCCAACCACGGCTTGTCTCAACACATTGAGCTCACCTGATAGACGTCAACATCTGTGTCACCCTTTATGCTTTGATGCTGACGAGCTTGCAAACTGAGCTGGACCGCCTTCTGCTCGTCACTTGTCAAAACCACATACTGCACGCTGCCATCAGGATTGTGCAGCAGAACAGCGCCTCCAGTCAGGTCATTGTGTGCTGCCTCAGGGCTACTTGCAACAGCCCTGGCACTGATCTTCCCAGAGTCTATCTGATTGTCAGCTGCCTGAAGACCACCTTGGTCCTTGACACTATATGGGCTTGAAGCTGCGTCTGTGCTCATCATTGCTGACTGAGGCAGCTTGTCAACACTGCCTGGCAGACTGCTCACCCCATACTTCTTGGCATCAGGTACAAACGTGAACTCAGTCAGTACCATGCCAACTGTCAGCTCATGTGTGCCTGAAGCAGGGTGGGGCCGGAGGGCTTGTGAGCCCTGTTGCCCTGCCCTGGCCTGCTCCTGAAGGAACCCTGCTAGGGTATCACTGGCTCCACTGATCCTGCCTCTGCTGTGGGCTGTCCCATAACCACTACACCGACTAGAGCTGCCTGACTGGAGCACAGCCTTGCTGCTGTTGCTACTGATGCAATCTGAGCTCATACTAGTGGCTGCTGGTGGTTGATTTGCAGAAGGCATCAATGCTGGGTGCGTGCTGCTTGATGCCTGGTCTAAGCAACAGCTTGACGACGCCTCCAGTGAGTCACATGGCATGCTGCCAGACTGCTGATCCCTGCGGACAGTGATGCGCACTGAACCATCTGATTGTTGCAGTGCTGTTGAGGAGCCGGCCGTCGGCTCCTCAATTGGACTTGCACTGAGTGTGGCAGTGTGGCTTTGGTGCGGTCTGTATGACTTGGCCTGAATAGACTCAGCTTGAGACAAACCCAAGCCAGGGCTGGAGCAAGTGCGCTGCCGTGCTGACTGTGTGTTGCAGGCTGCCAGGGCAGGGATGGGAATGGAATGGGAAGCACTGTGATAAGCGCCACCATGGCCTGCAGGGATGCCTGCTGTTGCTGTTGCCTCTGGATCAGGGGGTTGCAGAGATGCGCACAGCCCTTGCATGAACTGCACGCAAAGCAGATTCACAAGTCAGGCAAAGAGGACCAAACATTCAAATTGAAGAAAGCAGAACTGCTAAACATTCAAAGGCTGCCATACATTGACAGTGTAACCAATCTGAACTCCCTGCATACAATGCAAAGGTGGCATGTGTACACTCTTGCTGAAATTTTAGCAAACAGAGAGCTCAAAGGCATTGGCTGTTTTCAAAAGAATCAATGGAACTATGACCATGGCTTTGCAAGCACGCAACAGATGCACCTGATAAGCTGCTGCCTTGACATCACCAGCACAGGCTTGAATGCTGAGAGTATGCAGAAGCACTGGGTCAGCACAGGTCTGTGGGGATGTCAAGAGGAAACATCAACTCACCATGACTTCATTCAAATCAATATCATAGTGAAAAGCCTCTGCCAGGGCAGACAGATCATGTGGAAGGAAGTCGCCATATTGTTGCAAAGCATCATGAGTCTGCATCAGGAAAAACCATGTTGCAGGGTACAGTCAAACTGACTAGAGATAAACAGTGCCTTGCAGATTTGCAAACTAAATGCACATGCGACTGTACCTGCTGTAGCACCTTGACTTGATCGCTGGAGGGTGTGTGAGAGCTGCTTTCATATGCTGCTGGACAACAAGGCACCTGCAACAGAGTGCTGTTGAGCGACGTGTGAAAACAGCCAAACAGTAGTGCAGCTGCCATGTGAGAGACCCAATGCTGAGCTGAATGTTTGCTTTGTGTGCCTGATGCTTGTGCAGAGGATGTATACAGACCAATTTGTCTGCCGGGCTACTTTGGGAAGGCATGAAAGATGCTGGGAGTTGGCAGTATGTCAATTTGCTGTGAACTGTATAGGACCTGAAACAAGTTTGTTGACAAAAAACTTACAGCAGGCAGACGCTGCTCCAGTGATTGCTGTGACTGCCGTCTTTCCTCCTGCATGAGAGCATACTAGAGTGAGAGGGGGACACAACCAAGACCTAGGCTTGCTCAGTGCAGCTGGCTTGCTAGACACAAGCTAAAGAGAGTCCAACCTGCTGTGCCCGTTTGGCAGCCAAAGCTTGTTGCTGCTCCTCTGCCTGGTGTTTGAGTTTTTGCTCACCGCTTATAGGACCGTGGAAATAAATCGAAAAGTCAGCTTTGCAGTATGGACATTTAGGGCAGTGACCAGCCTGCAAAGACTTGACCTGCAGCAAAAAGTTGAATGCTGAGACGGGTTCCATGCCGACATCTTGCTGAGGTTTGCCTTTTGGGCATAGTATACCTGGAGAAAGCACTCTGTACATATCGGCTTGTGGCAGCACACTGCTCTGTTGAGGCTGGGAAACTTTAGAAAGCAGATGGGACAGTCCTCCAACTGCAAAAAAAATCTTGTTGGAGAAGTTGATCACATTCTTCCAGCCGACAAGCATAGCGAAACAAGATCACCACCTCACGACTTTCCGAGTCAACCCCAGGGAAGCACGGCGCCAATTTGCGATCTTTGATCAGCTTGCGGAGCTTTCGTAGATCGACTTCACTGTAGCAATATAGCTTTTGCGGTGCAAGATAGCGGGCTTCGACTTGTGGGGCTTTCGAGCTTTTTTGCCCCATACCACCCTGTCGGCTCGCTGTCACTCGGCGACGCCGGAGGCCTGTCCCGGTCGAGTAAAAGCTCGACTCTAGAAAGATGCTGTCAGCACAGACCCAGGCACGTTCTTGCCCGACCAAGGAATAGTCCCAATGTTGCACAGCAGTTGCTGTGCATGGTCGTTGCACAAGCCCTTGCATTCATGACTAAGCAATCTACAGCTGCAACATACATACAAGTCAGGGCTTTACTCAGTCTGCAGTGAACGCATGACCATCGACAAGCATTCTTGTTGGGTGACGACGAAAGGTCACGAAGTTCAGGTCAGGCAGAATAAGATAAATTGCCATAGCAAGATTGCTGCCGCAGGTATGGCAGATGCTGAATGACATTCGTTAAGTTCAGAAACAACCATCCAAATCAGATTGAATTTAGGTCCTGCATTACAAGCTAGCAGTGCACCAAAACAGATTTGAGGGTCCATATGCTTAGGCCCTAAGAAGCCCTAGCATGCTCTACATCAACATCATTAGTTTACTGCATGTGTAGTTTTGTGATCTAATAGTATACTAGTACGTACTATGGTACTGCACAGTACTGTTTAGCAATTTGTTGTGATACTATAGTACTATAGTACTGCAGTACTACAATTTGTTGTGCTATGCTACTAGTACTAGGAGGGTCAATGCAACCACATGCGACATCGTGTTAGTAAACATCCATAACATCTGATCAAAGTAACATTGATTGATCATACTTCATAAAATGACAGCAGTGCACATGTTCATTTGCTCTGGTTTAAGTCATGATGTCCTTCAGAGATCACCACAGCCTATGTAAGACAGAAGAAGGCCAGATTATAAGTGAGAAGGTCTATAGCTCAGTCATTGCGCAGATGAAGTTGGTGTATCAGCAAACCATTCTTGGCAGTGCCATCACGAGCCCAGCGGCCCAGCCTGGGCTCCTGACCCATACCAGCCACCAGAAACTTTCCACTTCTAGCAAATTGCAGGGCATTGACAAACCCCCGGGCAGGCAGGCCCCCCAGTTCATGCAGCACTTTGCCCACTTTACCATCAGCCACTTGCCAGAGTCTGACAACGCCATCACCGGCTCCTGATGCCTGCAAGTAGCAGCACAGCTCTAGGCCTAAAGGTTGAATTTGTCTGAGATTACCAGCCACCTCATTGCCGTGTATGCCTATATGCAAGTTTACTTTGAGCAGGATTGTCTGGTTTGTAGACCATGACCTTGTGAGCCACTAGGCATGGAAAACCTGTCAGAACAAAAACAAGCTCAGGGGCTAGGCTATCTGCCACACTGACAAGCACTTGAACTGCATTTGCCAGCACACATGTCAAGACGAGAAGACAACTTACTGGCATAAGCAAAACTCTGGGTTCACCACTGTGCATGACCATTGTCTGTGGTGTGGCATGCAGGGTGCAAAGACAGTGCACGATTACTCACCACAAGGTCTGTTCCCTTGCACACTCCAACAGCGCCAATCCAGGAGGCAGCATCGCCCCCAACACTGCCTGGCCCAACAGGCCCATCATCCTCCTGCCCATTGGTCCCATCAGCAGGGGGATCTTGCACACTGACTGAGGCTGTGGCCTGTGTGCTGAAAGGGGCCAGACCGGGCCTGGGGTACCCATGCGCCCTTCTGAGTACCGAAGTTGGCCGCTTCTTTGTCTGACTCCACATGGCTAAGGAGCCATCTGAAGCACCTGTCACCCATTCTGTGCCTGCAGCAGCAGCCATGACGCCTTGTGACTCACAGACTTCAAGACAGCATGTTGTCAGAGTGACAGATTTCTGCATGTGGGGTTGGTGACTCTTTAGGATACAAGAATGTCACTACTTCAGAGACACACCCTTGTGATAGTGTAAATCTGAAGTCAGAACCGCCTGCCATTGAGTATCAGGCGTTTCTACTTTAAGGAGATATATTAGCAGACCCCAGCTGTAATGCAGCTGTAACACAGACCTGACACACAGACAGACCATGTTGGTGACTTCATACAACAAGGCAGGAGCTGGCAGCGTGACAACAGGAACATACATCACAAAAGCTGCCCCCAGTTTGCATTGTCAAACACTGCTGACTCACCTGTGATGTACTTGCAGCAGTCCACAGCCATGCCATGAGACCTGAAGATGAGCTGGGACTCCTCAGCAATCTTCCACACTCTGCAGGTGTGATCATTGCCAGAGCTGACTGCACGCTCCTGTCGCAGGATGTCAATTGCAAGCACCTGCAAACAACAAGGCAGCCATGGCAATCAAGTAACACTGCCTGTGAGATCAGGACAAGCAAGACATCAAGCATCAGGCTTGCAGATGTGTTGCTGCAGCAGCTTTACAGCAGCAAAATTGGGATGAGATGCTCCAAACCATTCTTGCCTCAACATGTGCCAGCTAATCAGTCGTGTCCATTCTCAGCTTGGTTTTGCCAAACTGAGTCATGCTGCTTAGCCAAAGCAATGAGCACCATCCTAAATGCACAATGCATGGAGTCACCAGCAGAGGATGCAGACCTCGCTTTGATGGCCAAATAGGGTGTCAACATACGCCATGTTGTCCAAATTCCAAAGCTTGACTGCTCTGTCTGCTCCACAGCTGAACAGCTCATGTGTGCCATCCCTGAAAGCTAGCCCTGTGATGACATCCTTGTGGCCTGTGGTTCCACTGAGAGATCTGATGTACTGATGACTTTTTGCATCCCAGATATGCAGCTTCTTGTCACCGCCGCCGACAACAAGATACCTGCATTGACAGACATCACGTTGGGAATGCCTGGTACTTTTGGGTACTGTGTAAAGAGTGATACATTTTGGTACTGTGTAAAGAGTGGTCCCACTTGGTACTGTGTATTTGGTACTGTGTAAAGAGAGAAGTGCCATTGTAGTGTGCATAATGCAGCAGGCGGCTCAAACAAAAAGCTGCTTGAAAAGCAAGGCATTCAGAGCTGTGCAGACCTGTGCCAGCCGCCAATGCTGCTGAGTGTGTTGCTTAGCCAGTAAGTTGCCAGCATTGCATGCAATGGTGCATTTCCTTATGTCCAAATGTAGGCAAGGTGTACATCACTGTGCTGCTCAGATAGAGCGCAGGAATGACACCAGTTGCTTGCTGATGACATTTGCACAGCACAAGTTTGCATGCCAATGCACATGCAAAGGCAATGCTCAAACTGCATGGATCGTGATGAAGGTGTCACCTGTCATCAAAGCTGATGGCAATGGCCAACAAGGCATTCTTGCCTACGGATTGAGCCATGCCAATGTACATGCAAAGATAATGCTCAAATTGCATGAATCATGATGAAGGTGTCACCTGTCATCAAAGCTGATGGCAATAGCCAACAGGGCATTCTTGCCTACAGATTGAGCCTTGCGCTTCACCCAATCAGCTGTGGTGCCAACGGTCTGTGAATGGTCTGCTGTATGCTGCCAGTCAAATTTGCTGCGTTTGCCAGACTCGATGTCAAGAGCAAAGATGACGCCGTCTTTGGAGACACAGTAAGCTGTCTGGTCATCAGAGCTCAGACATACTGCTGTGACTGCCATCTTGCTGCAGCAAGTCAAAGTTGATGTTGATGGCAACAGTGCCATTCATGCTGGTGACAGTTCTGTTACTTATAGCCTACTGGCCCTGCAGATGCTGGCCACACAATGGAGCATATTTAGCAACAAACAGCCTTTGTGCTGATACAGCATCATTTGCAGTGATGCAGCATCATTTGCGATGATGCAGCATCATGCGGGAATACAAGTCCTCTAAATAACAACATGATTTAAAGCATGTTGCGCTCAAGTTCATTTGATGACATGAATTGCAGTGGTGACACAGACATCCAGACAAATGTGCTGTTCTGTCACATAAAATTCATGTGTCTAGTTTCACCTGGTGCGTATAAAACGTCCTGAAGTACCGGCGTTGGTTCCAGAGGCCGCTCGCAAGCTAGGCAGCTCCAATCGATGAGCGATTTTGCGCTGCATGTACCCTGATGCCTTCCCAACACAGCAAACACTTGATTTAGCTGAGCATCGGATCCGCCAAAAGTGATTCTTCAGCTTTCGATATTGGCAGATCAATATAAGCAATCCAGCACTGGTGATTCTTTGGGCGCTATCTGCTGGTGTACAGTTACAATGCACATATATCACATGACATGCCTTTGAGACCGCACCTCCATGGCTTTCTGTTTCAGTATCTCTCCAAGGGAGTCATGGACACCAGCCTCATCCATTTCTACACATTGTCAAGTGTAAGACAGCTGCACATGGCAACACTTGCAGCAGGTATAAACATGACTCAGCATTCTTACCGGAGTCACTGCCAGCTTGTTCTTGGAGCCCAATGTTTACCTTTTGCATGTACTCCTTGGCTGCAACAGCACAATATATTGAACGTTACCCAGAGAAACCTTAGCAGTCTGAGCCATGGAATTGTCAGCTGCCATACATACCAATCCTGTTGCGTTTCTCTGGTGCTGTTTCAACTCTCTGCTCATCTTCCTCCCCATGACTCGGAGCCTCACTATCGCTGCCCTCGAAAAACTCATCCCTATTGTTCTCTGCTGGAAATGCAGCGGATGCAACACGCTTTTTACCGCTGCTGTTGGTGGCCGGCTTCTTTCTGGAAGCCTTGCCTTTGGGCTTCGCCATCAATTATCGGCAGGTATACGCTCAGACACAGTTACGTTGGGGTTCGTTCGCGCAGATACCCAGCCACGAGCAGCTGCTTTTGTGGACAGAAACTAACAATGCCCGCTTGACACTTTCGTTGACCACTGGATCGCTCACAGTGAAGTCAACAAGATATTCGGGGACCGGAAGTCGCACTTAGATCTGAGATGCAGCAGTCCAGTGACAGCTCAAACAAGTTGTGCCAAAACACCGGCTTTCGAAAGATCGTTGCGACTTATTGCACAGCTTATTGCATGCGTTATACTTTTCCGCGCAGCCGGGTGGGGACCCCCCCGCCACTTGTCGGAGGGGTTGGGTCGGGTTTGGTAACTGCGGAATCTACTTGGAGTGCGGCGGTCGTAGGCGGCAGGATTGAAGGGTTTTGGCCTGGCGCTGAAAAAGCACCAGAAACAGTTCATCGGGCACCTGCTGTCCTGCTTGTCAAGGCTGCTACTTTGAGGTTACTACATCGCTGAGCCGCATGCCCTGTGACCTGCCTTATCAAGTCGCTACTTCGTGCTCCGTTCGACTGCCTAGACATTACTGCCAGCTGGCCAACAGCAAGCTTGGCAACCTGACAGCCTGCTGTTGTTCCTGTGTGAAATCTTAGTGAGCTCTTCATCAGGCAGACTGGGGGTGGCAGTCCATCTTCACAGCCTGGGCCCAGCTTTTCTTCAAGCCTCGGGTGTGAAGATGGACTACAAGGAGCTCATACTTCAGTACGCAGACTCTCTCAAGACCGACCTTACTTGGGCGTCCAAGACTCATATCAACATGCTTACCATGTTAGCAGCCGAGAACAAAGCTGCTGCGGCGAGTATTTGCGCCACGATCGAGCGGCACGTCTTGTCGGTAGGACTAAGTTGCATACACTGTAGACTTGGCTTTGCTGCTGAGTCAGGGCGAAATTTCACATTTTGCCCACACGTGTGCAGGCTCCTTCTTCAGGAAAGCTTCCTACCCTTTACCTGGTGGACAGCATTCTCAAAAATGTAAAGGAGCCCTATATCAGCCTGTTCTGTCGCAACCTAATTCAGGTATGAACCTTATGCTCATCAGTTGCTCTGCGCACCTGCTGTCATTAGCAATATTTTACCAGTCATGCAGTAAATGCAATATGTGTCCCAAGAGTTTCATAAACAACAAGATGTGACTATGTAGGTGTTCTTTGATGTTTGGCAGCAGCGTGAGGTGCACCCGCAGTTGCTGAAGCTGCTAGCGACGTGGGATGGGATTTTCCCGCCTCAATTGTTGACAGTGCTGAAGCAGAGAGTGGGACAGGCTGTGCCCAGTCAAGCAAGTGGCAATGCTGGTCAGGCACAGTCAAGTCACTGGGGCCAGAGGGTGGCATCAACTGATCAGCAGCCTGATCCGTCAACAAACACCAACATTCCAAGCACCAGTGGCAGAAATGGCTACTATGCTGCACCACATGTCACAGGCCGCCTCATGTCTGCCTCCTACCAGCATCCCCAGCAGCAGCAAGACAGTTTTCAGTCAGGGTATGCTGCACCTCAAGCTCAGCCATCGCAACGGCAGTGGCAGTCACATCAAGCAGCACAACAAGCAGGCTCTGTGCAGTATGCACAGCAATCAAGCTCTCAGCCACTGGTGTTGCCTAACCTGTTGTCATCCCTCCTGAGCTCGGGTCTGCTCACCGTGCCTCCATCAGTATCAATAGCACCGTCTGGGCTGTCTGCTGCACCTGCTGTGTTCTACACACATCCACCAAGCAGGGCAGCCACCCCCGAGGCTGTTGATCCTGAGGACTGTAAGTTCGTACCTAGCAGACTCAAGGTATTGTCATGGCCTCTTGTCACTGCTCTTGCAACTTGCATATGTTGTTTGCTGCAGGTGTCATTGACTGTTTGTTTTGTGCATGTGTGGGTGTTGCTTGAGGGTCATGTCTGGTTTAAATGCAATGCTCTGCAAACTGCATACTGTTCCTCAAGTGGTATGAAGGGACTATGTTGCCTCTCGATCTATTTTGGTATATTAGCTGTAAAAATAGTGCATGATGTCTTGGCCCAACAGTGTACTTGTGAATTAAGCAAAAGAGCAGCCAAATTCGTCAGATGCTGTTCGACTGCATAGACTTCCAACATTTCAAAAAGACCGAAAGATGGTGGCTCAATTGCTATGTTTGAAGCTTGATCACTGCATGCACAGCACGTGCATTTCGACAACTATAGTGCAAAAATCCTGACCGGCACAACAAGCTCGAATGTATTCTTTTCGAATCTTATGTGATCGTTTTATGTACAAAAAACGAGTGATACATATCATTAGTTACCATGGTGAGGAGCTGCATACATGACTAGAGCATATGGAGCAACAAGGCTGCATGTAGTGCTTCTAACGCCCACACATGTGCACAGGAGTATAATCCAGCTGTATTGGCAAGTTTGATGGAGACAACGGCACAGCTGCGGTCCAAACACTTGGACATGCAGTTCATGCGCCGCAGACGGCAGAAGAGCATGGTGGGTGCATCAAGGCAATGGTTTGTGAGTGCTGACCTGTGGCTAGCTGGCACTGCTGCAGCAGCTGTGGGGGAAGGCCAACCACAGCCACTTGCAGAGGTCAGCCATGCAACATCCTTGATTGAGCAGTGACGTGCATGTTACAAAGTAAGCTTGAACGACGCTTTTGTATAGTAGGTAAGGTCTAAACTCTGCAAACCTGTTGATGCAGGAACCTGTGCAAGAAAAGGAGGAAGTAAGTGTTGCAGTGGATGATAGTCAGCCAAAGTGTGCCCTTTCTGGTGAAAAGTTTGAGAAGTTTTGGCATGATCAGTACCAGGTATGTTGTGCATGGTGCATGGTAGCTGACATCAATGATGCTTGGTCTTGCTTTGATCTGCTGACCATAACCATGCCTTGCGGTCAATTCATTGCATGCAAACTCCGCTGCAGCCTTTCTCTGATGCATTTACAACTGTTTGCAGGAGTGGCGATACAAGAACGCAGTGCAAGTTGGTGCTGAGGATGCTGCTAGATATGGCTTGCAAGAAGGTGCTCTTGTGCTGGAAAGCACACTGGCAGGAACACCTAGCAGCAGTCAGGATGCCTTGCCAGATCAAGTTCATGCTTCATCAGAAGAAGCAGCGGTACGGACAGAGGCTGTGCTGCAACTCATGTTTTCTCATGTTTGGTGGATGCAGTCATGCGGCTGTATAGCTGTGTTTGGCCATCAACTGCTGCATCAGTTCATCATAGGGCCATGTGGAAACCATTGATCTTGACATGCAGGAGTCACAGCAGATTGATGCTGATGTGCACCGGACTGTTAAACAGGAACCAGCTGCGGAGTCTGATCCAATTGTAAGTCACAAGAGACTGGCAGATGCAAATGAGATTGTATCAGATCAGGATCAACAGCTGCACATTGACAAACGAATCAAGCTCGAGGTCTGATTAAAGAACATAGAGGTTAGATAGTGTAGATTGTTCTGTATACTAAGCAGATGAGAGAAGTAATGCCACTGAAAGCTAGTGTAGGTATAAGTCTAGAGCACTCCTTAGCTTCTTTGCCGCAGCGTCTCATCTTCATGACATTGTATAACAAACAATGCTCAGGATGAGTCAAACATTTTGTCTGCCTTGTGCTTTCGTGTATGGGTATATTTGCAATACACAGGACAGGTGCTGCTTCTTTGTGACACACGACTGCAAGCTCCTGATATATGGTGGAGGCTTTCTGTAACAGCAGTCCAGTGTGGACAATCATCCTCTGAGTGCAGCCACAGCAAAAGACTAACCCCGGCCTGCAAGCAAAGAGACTTATCATGCCATAGCTCTTGCTTTTACACATCAGTTTTCACATCTTCTACTGTGTCTGTCAGAGTTAGTCAAAGCCAGCAGACCAACAGTGCCCACAAGTCAATAAGAACATGAAACAATCATTGTGACCCTCTGAACAGCTCATTCCTGTTTGCTCCTCACTGCTTACATACCTCGGTTACCACCAAAGCCCCCTTCGCCTCTACCAACAGGACCCTGCCCCGGGCCCCTTGCACCTCCTCTTCCCCCAGGACCATCTCCACGACCTGCCCCCGCACGACCCCTACCTCGCCCTCTTGTGCCACCCATAGGTCTTTTCTCTGTAGGCAGCATTATCAGTCAACACGACAATTTCGTTGACCGCCAACTCCTGTTACATATCAGCATTGGCTTCCTGCATGCTGATGGTATGTACCAAGACCAAGCTGTATGCTCTGCTCTTACGCAGCTGCTGATGTGCAGCTGCTGCGGTGCAGCCCCCGTAGTACCTGCTCTGTTATAGCTGTCATCTCTAACTTTGTCTATCACTTCGTCAGGGACTCTCAGGTATTTGATGGTGTTCCCTCTGATATACGCTTCTGGCATGTTCCAAAATCTGTCACCGTCCTGTACAGCAGTACTCTAGCTCATGACTCCATGTGGACCCCCTTGCTGCACTGCACAGCAGAGCTTACCTTTGAGGTGCAGATGACCTCACGCAAGTGTACATTCATCCAACTGTCGCACTGCACCATATGTCCATTATACGTTTCTCCACTTTTGAGCTCCACCAACTGCATATACAGCCTCATCGTCAGTTGAGCTGACCTTCAGGCTGTGGGCAGCCAGATCAGAGCAGCAATCACTCACAACAGGATGTCCTTGTGCTGTCTTTAGCAGGAGCAAGGGCAACATTACAGCCAATCAACTCTGCTGCCAGACGACTCAGGCTTAGACTACCGCGGGTTCTCGACACAGACGTGAGGCTCTGTCGGAGATGCAAAGTTTGCGTGTGACCCCAGGCGGACGCGCTATTGAGGTAAGGTGAGCGCTACACTGCGGAACTTTGACTCAGTGCGACACCGCTATCTGACAAGTTAAGCACCTGAGGAGGCAGCTGCAGGACTGGCAGTCCTGGACTGCATCTACAGCATGGCCCTTCCAAATACGCCGTAAGAGAAAGCTTCTTACGCACACAGAGCAATTCTTGCAGGGCTGCCAAGTAATAGCTATAGATCTGGCCAGGCAACCCCACTCCGGTCAAGAGCCTGTCTTGTGTTGCGTTCTCAGTGTCTCACTACTGGTCGAAATGGCGGATAGCATTGCTCAGTCTTCCGAGAGAGTGAGGAGCCAGGCCTTGGATGATGCAGAGAGTTTGGGAAGCCCTATCGTGACGGTAGTGACCAAGCGGATCCGAGCGGCCAAGAAGCACTTGACCAAGATCGAAAGGATAGAAGCCAAAGCACTGGAGCAGCCCGACAAAATGGACAAGGATCAGGTAAATGCCACTGAGTGAGTCAGACGTGCCTTGGCACCGTCTTATGCCGATTGCTCTTGTCATGGAAGAGTCCGTATCAATGATCTATGCGTCTCTCGAGCTCCCCTGCAATAACAGTGAAATAACCTCGGCCGCAGTTCAACAACAGATCTGATCTGCACCACATGTGTATGAGCCGATCCCGCTTGCACCTGCAGAAAGAAACGTTGGGCAGAAAATCCAAAGACCTAGCCAACATTGAAGAGCTCGAAAAGCTGATTCCGCTCCTTAAGGATGCGAAGGCAGCCGAAATAAATGTAGCTGTCAGCAAGGCAGTCGAGAAGGCTCTAGCTGAGGAACGAGCAAATATAGCAGCTCAGGTGCTGAAACACGTTTCATGATTGCACAGTATGCTTTGCAGAAAACAAAGGGGATGTCAATGCTGGTATGCTGACCACTGAGCACAATGTCCTCTGCCTGCAGGCACCCCCAACTCCAGTTGCTCCTGAAGGTCTTAACAATGAGCTAAGAAGCGAAATTGAAAGCAAGACTGTCAACAGGCTGTTACACCTGCTTTATTTCAGTCAGGTGATTTACATACGTCAGCAGGCATCTTTGCTGTTTTGCACAGGACGCTGCCTCTGATTAAGACTTGCTGATGCAGACATTTGATTTCCAGAAGCCAGGTGAGATGACAAAGCTGGAGAGGAATGCCTGCTTGTCCTACTACAACCATCACTACCAAGACAAGGCAAGTTCTGCAAGTTGGCAGTACATAGTATGTGCATGTGATCCAATCACAACCAATTCATCCACTTGCCCAGAAGCTTCTCCATGTGCTTTTGCGCCCTGCACTCTGCTCCATTCTCATATCTCTCCAAGTGCCAACTTGCAGTCATGCATGCAAGCTGAATGTTTGCCTGGGCTGCTTCAGGAGGAGCTTCTGACACCAGAAGACCTGCTGGTCATGTGCAAACTTGGCAATCTGCTGGTCAGTCGGCCCATGACCGAGTGTATCTCCCATGCTGAAGCTCTGCAGCAGGCTCACAGTCTGGCCATGCAATGGCTTCATCCCACAGCATCACACATTGCAAGCCTAGACAACAACACCAGTGAGTACCGTCCACTGTGCTTAAGCCTGATATCATCGATGTCAACTTTTGCTGTACAACTCCTTGATAGTGCCGGAGTCAAGTGACATATGCACCCTCATCACCGACACCACACCCAATTGCTCAGCTTGTCTGCAGATGTCACTGTCGACACAGTCTACTGGCAACTTCATTTACTGTGAGCTTCAGCTTCAACACACGCTGTGACAGACTTGACTGTCTGTGTGCAGTGGAGCAAGTTTCCAAGTGTCTGGAGCGTGTGATGGCCAGTGACTATATCACAGTGCGACCTGTACTGGCAGAACCTCAGGTAGAGACACCGCCAGAGTCAGCTCATCCTCCTGGAAATGGCCACACCAGCCAGTCTGGAGACGACCATGCATCTCAGTCTGAGAGACCTCCCTCTCAGGTTTGCCTCAGACAAGTCTGTGCCCATTATCAAAAAGCGTGCAACGCTTGTCATGCATGTGTACATGTTGGTCATGCAGATTAAACAGCCAAGGTGGCCAAGTGCTGAACATTGCAACTGTTTGCTGACATGTTTGTTGTACAGGCATGCATTGCTTGCATTTGATTGTGTCTCAGTCCCACACGACTGTTGTTTTCTTGTGGTTGACATAATCTTGCTTCCTCTTCAAAGTTCCTGCAAACCCAGTTTGTTTGAGCCTGTGAAAACACGTCAATGGAAACCAGCATGGAGGCACCATTTGAGCAGTAAGAAGTCCTGCAGGAGCGCCCTAATACCCCTGAGCTGCATCAGCAGGAGTCACATGTCTTCTCAGATGTCACTCACCCCACAGACACCTCGCCCACTCAGTCGCCCCCCCAGCATGGGCCCAGCCAAGCCCACTACACCCAAGCAAACCCACAGGACCACAGCTACCCCCACACTGAGCAAGAGGAGCATGGGTACTACCCAGAGCCCCAGTCTCAACCACGTCAGGAAGGGGGCCTGTCTGGTCGTGATGGTTACAATGGTCATGATGGTGCTATGGGGTCCCACGCAAGCTATGCAGCACCCCATCCGGCCTTGCCCAACGGCCAGACCCACCATGCACAGTCAGCAGCTTGTAAGCGCACTCTTGCATGCTCCCTCGGGCACATGGCTTATGCATCACACACACCGTGACCACCTAGGCGCATACGGCAGTGAACGGGAAAGCATGAGCCATCTGCAATGTACAGTTGCTCATGAGTGTCTGTACGTTTAAGCTCAGCAGCAGCAGGAAGAACACGGTGTGAATGGAATTCCTGAAACATGCACCTCAAAATTTCAGGCTGTGCCTTTGTGCCTGACATGTTCCTGTTGTTGATGGCACTTCCTATAGTGCATAAAGCAGTGGCTGCATGACCTGTCATTCAGGCCAGCACAATATAACAAGAAGGTGCTGATAGCTGGCATGTGTGTTGCAGCTTTGAACTTCATGACAAACAGCCTTGTGGCAAACAATGGCAGATCCGGCAGCATCCAGTCACAGGAACAGGGCAGCAACCCCTCTGCCAGGCCATCTCAGCAGCAGCCTTTCCAGACAGATGTGCCAGACAGTGCCTACACCAATGGACACACACCTCCCCACGCAACAAATGGCATCAGTGGAGACTCTGAAGGCAGGACTGTTCCTTCACACGCCGAACGTCAGGGCTCTTATGGGGCCGGGCAGAGGGGTGATGGATGGGGGCTGGACAGGCAGGGAAGCCATGGCAGGTATGCACATGCTCTCTTCTGCTTATGGCTTCATCACAAATAGCACAACCAGAATGCTTCCATGTTTTTACAATCAGTCCAATGTGTCAATAGCTGAGCAAGGAGCTCAGTCAAATCTGCAGCAGGTGAGCTGTTGATGCTGGCTCAGCTTAAAATCAGTAGCTACTCCAAGCTCAGTATGCTACTCTTGGCATAGTAAGAGCACCTTGCATCAGCAGGCAGCAAGCCAGCAGGTCAACTCCCTCTGGTTTGTTGGCTTGTTACGTACCCCTTTATTGTTTGATGATGAGCAACAGTTCCTGGGACAAATGTTGGTCTGCTGTGGTGAAGGGGAAACGGGGAAAGAGGCTATGAGGGCTCAGCTCCAAGGGGCAGAGGGGGTCCCCGGGGTGGGGGTGGACATTACCAAGGTGGCAGAGGTGGGGCTGGCAGGGGAGGGGCCGGCAGGGGGCGGGCTAGCAGGGGAGGCAGAACTGACAATAGGTAAATACTCATCTTCTTTCAGGTGAACAGTGCTGTATGCAGAAGTCTGCATTGAGCCAGCCTGGCTTTTCAGAGTTGGCAGTTCAGTTTTGCCTCAGGCAATTTGGCCAGCTCAGGTATCAAGCTCATGGCCACAACAACCTGAATGCTTGCAAGTTTGCAGTGACACAGTTCTGTTTCCTCAACATCTTGGATCTTGGAGATGAGTTTGCACTCATGCAGAGCCTGTAGTCTGCGAAATGCCCAGATCATGGAGACAGGCAGGTTTTCTGTTTGTGCAGGAGCTCGAGGGGCAGCTATGGCAGTGACATGGGCGGCAGAGGCTCTCAAGCAATGAGAAGCGAAGAAAGTTATCAACATGGCCATCAACAGAGGCCTGAGCCTCAGTCTGGTTATTAGGGACTAAAGCATGACTCAGAGACGCTATGACTGAGTCACATGGTGTTTCCATGTACAGAGATTGCTGACACACCTGACCTGGTCCCTGCGTGATGCTTTTGCATGTCTGTTCTCCTGTAATAGGAGACAGTTCTGCTGCTAAACTGCAGTGATGCTCCATCACATTGTGCTGCAAATAAAAAGTCGGAATGCAGGACATCGATGTGTGATATCAACAGGAAGTTCCTCTAGAAGTTGCTTGCTGTATTGACAAGCCACAACAAATGTGGTCAATGTACAAACGCAGTGTGCTCTGGAGCCAGCAACATATTAGTGTCACTAGTATGAAGTATGAAATCCTGTGCGTCAGACTGTGCAGAAGGACCAGGTACTAATCTGGCATCAGAATGTTCAAGCAAGGTAGCCATCTGTGGTGAGAAGTACTGAATGGATGGATGTCAATCTTGGCTTTCCGACTTTGACTGCGATGCTGACTGAAATCGAGCCTCAGCTGAAGCTAAAACCTCTGGACTTTGAGCAGTTGTAGTGACATTGCCAACTTTGTGTGGTCCACTGACAAGTGGCCGAAACCTGCATATATGCAACGACACAAGTGAGTGAAGTCACAAGCTTTGCTGATGTGATTCTGATGCTGGAATGTGCCAATTGCTGGCAGCAACAATGAATGACATCTATGTTAGCTGCTATAACCCCATAAGCCATGCTTGGCAATTGCATCACGGCCAGGGGTATTCTGTTTTCCCCTGCCTTGCTTTGTTCCTGCTGCTTTTGTGACCAGTCAACTCAAACACAAGATTCTGAGCAGATAACCCCCTGTTCAGAGGTAGCCTTTACTGTGATCATACTGTGATCATACTCAAGTCACAGAAGGAACTTACTTGTCTTTGCGTGATGCCTTGTCTTCTTCCAGCTGCTTCAGCAGCAATTCCCTTTGCTGTTGTGGGCCTGTCTTGCGTTCTTCTAATTCCTTGGCATGTCTGTTTGCCTTGTCTTGAATCAGTCCTTGTGCAGACTGCAACTCATGTTGTGTAATCTGAAGGTATCTGCACAGCATCATAAGAGTTGAGACATTGGGTTCACTAGTGATGCAGCAGTGTTGGCGTTTGCTTTGCCTTGACTGAGCCATTTGTCATGGCAAGTGTCTTTTGTCTGGTTTGCAAGGCGGTAAATTCCTGAAGCCATCCCACAGGCTGAGTGGCAGAATCATAATCAGAATGCTACTTACTTCCATGTCAAGGTGCCTTGCGCAGCTTCGAAAACCCAATGCTTTTCCATGTTCTCCACCTGCGGCCGCCATGACATACTATGTGATGCCAATTCATGAGCATGCATGACATGCTGCCATTCTTGAGGCTAGATTGTACAGCACTCACCATGGTATGCCAACCAGCTGCTAACAGGAAATCCTCTATTTGCTTTGCAGCGTCCAATACATGCTTCTTGAAGTTTGCGTTGTTTGCCCTGACCTGGAAACCAGACAAAATGCTGCTGAACTCCTTCTGTAGGCAGCTACAGTACTACGGGAAAGCCTGTGTCAGTGTTGATCTCTTTCTGACCACTGTACCTTTCTAAATTTTGCACTGTCTGGGTGTTGCAAGATATTGTCGAACATCTGCAATAGCCTGGAAACGCCTATCGCAAGCTTTTCTGGGCTGTTGAGTTGGAAGTCCATGATTTGGCTGTGTAATATTTTCCCAATTTTGTCGCTTCTCTCTTTCACTTCGGGATCCTCTTTAAGTGCTGCCCACGTCAGCTCTGTCTCTCCTTTGCTCATCGCGGAGTTCGGGTAACAGATACTATCAAACCAGTAGTCGCGAACGCGGTCGCATGCTTTACATTCTGCACTGCAAGTGCTCAGGCAAATGCTCCAACATTGGAGAAATCTATGCTTTGGTTCCGGAGCACAAGCTCAACAAGCAAGCATTGATCGAGCAGCAGCACTTCATGCGCGACTGAGTGCTGTCGAGCCCTCAACGCGTTTGCGAAGATGCTCCTACGTTGACAACTTGGCGGACAAGCTAGCTTGCATCTGCGCCAGGTGGTAGTGCGGTGTGCATGGACGCGGAGGCGTTACCACAAAGACCTGCCGGTGGACGTCGCAGCAGGACTCAGGACTCTAGACCATCAAAAATAGCCAAAAAAGGCATCTCAGGAAACGAGCGAGCCCAGCCTAGTGAAAGGCCCGATGACCTCCCAGAGTACAGGTCTAGTGCTGAGCACAACCAAAACTTTGAGTGTGAGCTTGAGTTCAAGTCTATTCCAAAATTCTAGCCAGTGGATCAAGATATCGTTCACAGCATGCCCAATGCTGTTGATGCCTGCAGATTTAGACCACACTGCTGATGTCCAGCTTCATGCCTGTAAGGGATTGTTTCTGTTGCTGATTTTTCAAAATGTGCCTGAATCCCGCTCTCAAGCCTATCCTCTGCTGTGATTGCAGGGGGTGCAACCCTCTCAGAAGCATTGGCTAATACTGGCCTTGCCATGTACAACTACATGACACCACTGTCAGGCTTGACTATCAACGCTAGCCTGGACAGGTAATAACGATGTACAGCATGCAGGTGCTGCCTTTCTGCTGATGTGCATGACTGATGGTGATTAAGCACCTGTGATCTGCCAGAAACATTCAGCGTAAATGTGCAGAACATTTGAAGCTGAAGGGCATGATATGCAATCTTTGGTGTTCAATTTTCTGGATGAGCTTCTTTTCATCTTCTCCACCGAGTTCTTCACTTGCAAAGAGCTAAAAGTAATAGAGCTGGACCAGGCAAACTGGACAATCAAGGCTCAAGGGTGAGAATCTCTCCTGCATGTTCAACATAACCCACCCAACACACCCAAGCACGCCGATGAGAGTGAACATATTGCAAATGGGTAAACAGTGTTTGGAGACTGCATCAGATCTTCTTGGGTTGCATTATGTGAGCAGCATTTTAGCAGCTGCATCAATGTCACAGCTTGTTTGACGGTCAACCACATTGGCACAGTTTCACACTTGCAGGGCCAGCACAGGTGCAGCACCCCAATTGACTGCATGCTACAAACAGTGCTGAATGCAGAGGCCCTGTTGCTACAACTTCTGCGTTATAGAGTACGGTCATTGTCCAAACATGAATCCTCATTGGCTGAGTGCGTCGACAGAAGCTGCTACAGCAAATAGTGAGCAGTCTGCTGGTTGTAGGAGAGGGGATATCTTTGACCGGCAGAAACATGAATCTGGAACTGAAGTCAAGGCAATCACCTACAGCGCCATGCAGATCAATGAGAAGGAAGGCGATGCTGAACTGTTTGTCATTGTTGATATATGACTAGCACATGTTCACAACTACATCACTTGAGAAAGAGCTAGCCAATCATGCATAAGGCCGAGGATACTGCCAAAGCTGTTCAGCTGGGCATCAACAGCCATGACAAGGCGCAAACAGTCCCGGCTGCGTCATAGATGCGCCTGTTCAGAGGCGTTAGATTCTCCAGCTATAAAATGAAATGCTTGCAAGCAATTGCGCATCATTGCAATTGTGATATATGGTATCGTAGCACAGTGACAGCAGCTGACATGGCCTGCTGCAGCCTGCAGCTGCACTTCGTGCAACATGCTATATTTGTGTCTTATGTCAGATCCTGCCCTTATAGTATGCTTGGGCAATGTTGAATTTACCATTGAATGATGCAGTGAATCAGATGCTTCTGCACGTCAGGACTTTGCATGCAAGCGCTTTCAAAGGCAGCGTTACAGTCGTGGGCCTTCAGTGGGCCAGCAGACATGCAGATGCTGTGACAAGTACGCATGGTCACTCATCCTGCCAGTGGTGAGTGAGGCAAATATATGTAATTTGTGACCAAGCCTGACTAATTGTGCGATTCAGGGTCCAGCGATAGCAGATGGCCTGATCGCGGTGCAAAGACAGCTCTTCGCAGCTCATAGAAGGGATTCGCTCAACAAGTCTGGTCTTGGTAAGTGTCTATCAGATTTTCTTGTGTTGTGAGGAAGACTGCGGCAAGAGGCGGCGAGTATCTGGCGGAGTTCCGAAGATGCGTGCTGCCATGTTTTTTGCGTTGGGGGCGCTGCTGGTTTGCAATTTGGCTTGGACAGAGGCAGCCACGACAGGTAAATCTCGCGCAAAATTCCACGCGCACACGCACTACCTGCCCTTGTCAATAAGTTCGGGCTTTCCAAAGCCCTTTTAGCCTAGGTCAGCGTCGACAGTGTTGCAGTAATGCTGCTACTGGCCTGCCGGGTGCATGTTCACTCTTCATGGGTGACAGTCTGTTCTTTTGAGAGCCTTGTGTTGTTGAAATGCGATACGAGTCGATGCATTACGAGGTACAACAACCTTGCGACCGACAGTCCTTGACTGCAGGCGCTGAGTCCGCCAGACTATGCTTGCTTTGCTTGACTGTGAAAGACTTGCTGAAGCATCACCATTCACCATAACACCAACTCCCCTTGCCAGCCCCTGACAAAGATGTGCACCACGCTGCTTGCCAGACCTTTGTATGAAAATGACCTAGTCTTGCAGGCACTCTGACCACCAGCAATGGGCAGATCCTGGATGCCAATGGCAATGTGGTTGTGCTCAAGGGCTTTGCCCTTTCTGGGTTTGAAATCAGTCTGACCATGAGTGGGGACTTGAGTGAGGGGACAGACAGCATTGCCCATGACTGGGACACAATCATGTACAGGTGCAATTCTCACATATCTCAAATGCCATCAACCCAAAGCTACTGAGAGTTTGCCTCATGTCTTCTAGCGCACACTGCATCCAGGTGGTCTCTGCCCTTGTTTACCTTCTTGCCCAGTAGTCTGCATGCATTCTCCGTGTTTTCCTCCATCTTTGAAAATACACGTGTGCAATTCCAAGAAGGTCGGCAGCTGCAGCTTGGGGACCATGATTGTGAAAGAAGCTATGCTCAGGACAGCAGAACTACAGTACAGTTGCATGACAAGGGCTGGAGGGATGCAGCATACCATACATTCATGTCATATTCTCAGATTTCCTTTAGCTGCCAAGCCTGCCCTAACAGATGGGGACCATCGCATATCCCACCGGTGCATATCCTTTTCTGATGCAGGGAACATTAGTCCCTGTCAGGGTGCCTATCATGAACTGCTAGCAAGTATGCTGCATGCATGGTGCAGGGCCAAGATGATGGGCTTCAATGCTGCTAGAATCGAGTGGTCAGTTGATGGTCTGGCCACAGCTCCAAAGGAGTTCACCACCGCAGACTGTGACATTGCCACAACAGCAGACATTCAGGCCAGCATGCTGCCACCAACCACTGCTGACACCCCACAGCCCACAGGCACCCCCACCCTACCCCAGCAGCCGCCGACCACAGGCACCACAGGGGATGTCTGCAGCTCAGATTTGCCTAATACTTCTACCCAGGACCGATATGTGTATCTAGTACACTACTTGTGTGGCCAGGTACGGCCTCACACTGCTTGCATCTCATGTCATCTAAAGCTGCCTGCAATTCTTGCTCAATAACACTTTGCTGTCAAGCTCAGAGGGACTGAGCCACATGTGTCTGTGAGGCACCTTGATACGCCTGCACATGCTGCCAAGTCTCATGCCTGATGCCTCATGTGTCACTGATCACGCTGGGTTTTCATCCTGCATCATGCTGGGGACTTGTCCTGCATCACCAGGCCCTCATTTGGGCCACACACTTACAACAAGCGCCACCAGCAACACTGTTGTGAACTGCGCTTCCCCTCAAGCTTGTGCACAACAGGAGCCTGTGTTGTCACCTGACAAGCAACAAAACACCGCCAGCACTTGCTGCCTTAAACCTCTGGGTGTGTCCAAGTGGGGAGGCATCAGAATCTGGAACTGACACCTGTCAGCATGCACATGCCCATCAGGGTTGGCATATAAAGGTTACTGACATGCGCAAAAACATGCAGGGCTTCTACGTGAACATGGTGTACCACAGCTATGCCATGGCGTACGGAGGAGACAAGGCAGTGCTGAATGAGACAGGCTGGGTTCAGGACTGGGTGTCCCTCATGACTCAAGTGCAGGAGTCAGATGTCTGCCAGGTGCATGCCTGCCTTGCATCCCTGTTGTTAATCGACAAGATTCTGTATTGCCAATTCATGATCCCCCGATGCACATGTTTGCTGCCGTCAAGCTTGTCTTGAGTTATACAAAAGAGCAGGCAGGTGAACTTCCCTTGGTTGTACTCTGTCTAACACCTGACGCTTGTGATTGATGCTCTGCACGTCCTGCTGACTTCACTACAAGCTGTTTGACAAGCTCCGTGGATTCTGGTGCTATCATTTGAGACGTTCTGTGCACATGCTCCATGCCTGCTGATGACAAGCTTTTGCAAGGTATCATGTCATCACGCAACCGTCTCAAATGCTCTGAGTCAATGGCTTGTGTCCTGATCAACAATGATTAAAGTGAACAGAAACACCAAAAGCTCAAGTGCCCAAACGACTCGGTTACGAACACTGAGTCTGAGCAGCAGCCTGCAGTGGCAGATCAACGCAGCTCAGTAGCAACACAGGAAATGATACAGGCATCTCACCAATAAGCTCGCCAGTAGCAGGCTTCAGACAGGAAGCAACAGATGGCGTCATGGCAAGCGAGCACTATTATGTGGTAATCTTGGTGTACAGCAGAAGGAGGAGGAGGAGGCAAAGGAGGAGGAGGCAAAGGAAAATGTCTCATCTTCAGCCAACCAACTGGGCTGTCCAGATGTGCCAGGGTTGGCAGTTACCTGGTCCAATACATCAGTAACTATGTGTTGAACACGGTAAACAGTACAGATGCAAAGAAGCCTGCATTGTGTGTTGTCACAGGATCATCTGATTGTGGACTTGATGAACGAGCCGGACGCGTACGGGGCCACATGGACTGATGGCGGTACACTACCTGAGGACATAGCTACCTACTACCTGGATGCCATGGATGCTCTGTACCCCCTGTGCCCAGGCTGCCTCTTCCAGATACAGGGCTGTGGTGAGTCTGTGCATCTGTCCCTGCCTACCATGAGATTGTGTGGAAATCACACATCCTCATTCGAAGTGGGAGGCAGATATGCAAATGCTGTTCGGTTTCCCTCTCCCTCTTATTCCCCCTCTCTTTCTGCTGGAAAACTTGCAAGTCCAAGTGCAAAGGCGCATGACCAAGTGAGTTGTAGCAAAGATATTACACTCAACACAGCATCAGAGAAGCATAAAATACCAAGCCATGAGCACTGCAGATATTACACAAAACATCTCTCTCTCCAAGGCTGTACTGTTGTTTGTTGCACCAAGGCCATGCAAACATGCACCTGTCATTGCCAACCTGTTGGAATGAGGTTGCCCTGCTGACTTGCCATGTAGACACATGCACATTGCATGCATGTGCACGCAATATTAGACCTGCTGAATATGGCACAGCGGCCTAGTCCGATTTGCCAATGCACATCAGCATAATCTCCGGGCTGCCGCCTTGAGTATGATCGCTGAAAAGCGTAAACTTTCCTTTTTCTTTTCATTTATTTTCTTTCACATCAGCATGCACTGACGTTCACCCTGAGATGCAACTGCACTTATTGCAAAAGCAGTTTGGTTGGGCTGGTTCCCTCCCAAAACTCCTGAAAGCAGTAGGACTGCTGGCTCAAACTCAGATTCCCAGTGTGGGATGATGTATCGAGGCGTGATGGTGTGAGTATGCTGTGTTGCAGGTCAAATTACAGCCCCCATATATGCCAACTACGGCGATGGCTACTGCACAGACTCCAGTCTGCTGGGGAGCAGTCTGTCCAACCCAACAGCCTTTTTCACGACCCTTCTGAACAAGGCCTACCTGAACCAAGTGGTCATAGCGCCGCATGTGAGCCGCCGCTGTACTCTTGCACATGTCAAATCATATGCAACTGATTGCTGCTTAAGCTGTGCATGATGTTGGCACTGCTATACAGCATGATGTTGCAACTGCCTTAGTTGAGGTTGTCACAACCCCTGGCAGAGTGTAGCATACTCAGATGATGTGTGCTGCATATCTGTTGTCACCAGTCATGAGCAGCAACAGCTGGTTCTTGCAGAGCTGTTGCTATGACCTAGCATGGATGGTAAGATATGATGCATTGCAAGCAAAAAGCTGAGTCAGGAGCTTTGATACTTTACATGGCTATGACGCACATTGCATATAATGCAGCAGCTTACACCCAGGTTGAGCTAAGGGCACCTTTACTGCAGGTGTATGGCCCCAGTGTAACAGATGCAGTATCCACAAGCAGTGGCTCTGCTTTGTATGCCAGGTAATGCTACTTTGTGTCTCTGCATGTACATCTGATTTCAGATACTTGAAATGGCAGCATCTCCCAAATGGCCCCTGCCACTGAAAGGCATTTTCTGATGGTTTATTCCTGGAGACAAGTCTTATATTGTACACATCCAGTAGCAGTGCCAAGCATACCTGCTGCAAATGTGGATGCAATCTAGAGCCTACAAAAGCAGCTTCAATACTTGCATCTGCACACACACACACAGGCATGCTGCAGCTCATGCAAATTGCAGACTACTCACAGCTCTGGCACGCCACTAGCCATTGGCCAAAACAGCATCATGCGTTTGCCTTGCGTCCTGCCTGGCTGTGCTCCTCTGCAGCGCAGAATCGCTTGCACTGTATTAGTCACTCGGCTACCATGCTTGTACCTCCTCATGACATAACCTTGGTCACGTGCGTAGGCTGAGTGAGTAGCTCCGGGCTGCCGCATTAGGAGGCTCCTGTTATTAATCGCTGAAAGGCGTACATTTTTCTTTTCTTTTCTTTCTAGGCTGAGTGAGTCATTTGGGTACCTGAACAAGAAGGGCTTCTGCGCCGGTACTACCTGCCACATCTTCACTGTTGTCATGGGCGAGTTCAATGTCAACTTTGGTCAAACTGTGAGTCCTCTGACCAATGCACTTTGCGCTGGCACCAGCATTACATGTTGAGCCTGTATACCGCAGCAATGTGCATGAGCTGCTAGCTGTGTTGGCCTGTGTTGGCTAAGCAGTTGTATGGCTGCCTTGCTTGATCTGACATGTATCACCCTGGCAGAGATGCTGCAGTCTGATGTCAATATGGCGCACTCTCAGTTGGCTGCCTGACAGACTTGAGCCTGCAGCACAGACGATGGCACATCTTTGTGGCACTTGCTACTAGCTTTGTCCCGTCATCTCTGCAATGTCCAGGGAAGCGTCTAGAAAGTTGCCCAAATGCAGATAGCAAGAACAATCATAGCACAATGAACAGGGAGCTGACAAAAGGTCCCCTGCGCAACTTTGACCAACATCATCAAACAAGTGTGAATGAATGCATGCCTTGACAGGCAACTCCTTGGTAGCCTAGGCAGGGCTGCACAAACCAACTGTATTTCGGTCCACAAGTCAAGCCTCTCTGACCAGGCATGCAGAACCTCAAGGTCATGTGCAACAATAACCTCACCGTGACTACATGCAGGCTGATGTGGCTTTCTGGACCAGCTTGGTGCAGTACCTCAACAATGTGGGTGATGCTGCTGATGGTCTGCACAATGCCATCGGCAGCTTCTACATGTGGGCTTGGGATGCAAATGCTGATGACACTTTCCACAGTGGAGGCCTGGTGGCTTCAGACTGGGAAACCCTCAACTGGCAGAAGCTGGGAGCCCTGATAGGCAACAACACTGAGTTCACCTATGGGCTGGATTTGATACCATGGTATTTGCCAGGTTACATTTTACCTACAGGTAAGACTGCGCTGCGCTGTGCTGCTTCCAAGCGTGGCACATCATGTGACATGTGTGATCAGGATTGCCACATGCAAGGCTTGCCTCTGAAAGCATGCGCATGGCATCATACGGCAAACTTCCAGCAATACCTAGATGTCATGATACATGTGTGTGCTGTCAGCTACAACAACAAGACTTGCGGCAGGCAAGTGCATGTGTATTACTGTATGCTGTTGTGTCTTTGCTGTATTACTGTGTATTGTCGTGTTACTGAAAAAGCACTCAGGCACTCTGTGAAGTCCTACTCACGCTTGCCATGGATAGGCCGTCGCTGCAGCCATATCTGCAGAGGTCAACGCAGCTAGATGCATGGTGCAGGAAGCAACTCCACCAACTCAACCAGCAAGAAGACAGCAAAAAGCGGTGCCAGGGAAGCTGCAGCGGGGGTTGGCATGTCACTAATGCTGCTAGTGGGCACAGCGATGATGCTGATGTAGGCACAGCTGAAAGCAGCTTGCTTGAGTGCAAAACTGGAGGGGCTGTAGGATCAAGCCTACGTGTCCAAACCAGTACAGAAAAAGCAATTCCAAAAAGGGTGCAACATGTTCAAACAGGGCTTCGAGATTGAGTAGGCAGCAAATCCTCCTCACTTGATACTGTCGAGAAGCTGGTACACTGGCAGGTTGGGTACAGAGCCAGCTGTTGTCTATGGTGTATGTTAAGAAGTGCATCAGCATGAAACGTCACGAAGGAGTCCTTGCCATGACACTGTTTGCAAGTGCGTGCTTACTGTGGAAGATGAAGTTTGCATATACATTGAAGTACAAATGGATCTTTTGGCCAATGCGTGCTTACTGTGGAAGATGAAATTTGCATATACATTGAAGTACAAATGGGTTTATCGGCCTACATAAGTCAATATACTGTTTGTATATAGTGGACGTTGTTAGCCTGCGCCACATAAAAACTGACTTCTCTTGACATGATCAATTGCAACATCCACTTGTAAGACACTGCTACATTCATTCCCTCATGCAGAGGGCAGCAGGGATGTGCCAAATGGTCAGCTGATGGACTGAGCTGTCTGTAGACATTGCTTAGGCCTTCTGCATAACATGCACAAAGCGGAATTGGCTGCATGAGGATAAGTGGCGTTCCTCAAGCCTGGATGTATGTGTTGTTTCGGCGTGACAGCATACCAGTTTCCAATTAGTCATGATGAGCAAGGGGTAATGGTATCATGCCGCACATGTTGACCGGGGTCAACATAGGCTTATTGAGTCAGCAAACTTACACAAGAAAAGCCATTTGTTGAGGAGTTATTCACAGCCAAAGCTGTCACAGCATGAATTCAGTTTGAAAATTGAGCTAGAACTGCACAGCAGCACAGCAGTAGTATTACCAGTACTACTAAAGAATACTTGGGAGACAACAGTCAGGCAGCTTCTGGGCGGTACCCCAACAACATATTGGGCCCGAGCTGCCTGACCTGTGCTGAGCTGAGCATACATTGGGAGGGAACAGAATCAACGGAGACTACAATACTTGATTGTCAGCATACTCCATGATCGAGAAAATACACTGCTTGAAAACTCCTGCACTTCTACTACTACATTTGCACGTTACTGGGAGACCGGACAACGTCTACAACATCAACTTGACTCCAGATTATGCTTCCAGCTTCTTGACCTTTTCCCAGGTGAAGTCAGGGTCATCACGTCCGAAGTGACCATAGGCAGCAGTCTTGATGTACCTCTTGCCACCACGCATCAAGTCCAAGTCACGAGCAATTAGTCCTGCAGCAGGCCATGCCTTGTCAAAATGGGGAAGCAAGCATGGCAGCAGTCATACATGCATTACATTGACATACATGCGTTCTATCGGTAGCAACATCACCAAGTATCACACGAAACAATGCCAGGGCGAGTTGCTTCACGCAGAGCTGCAGCTGTCATGCAGCCATGAAAATCATGCAGCAAAGACCGCAACAGGATCTGATGAGCGGCTTACCAGGTCGGAAGTCGAATGCCTTCAAGACAGCTGCAAGGATAACCTTGTCTGGCTTGCTTCCTGTGCCGTATGTGTCTACGTGCACAGACAGGGGCTGTGCAACACCAATGGCATAGGATATCTGCACCAGGCAACGCTTGGCCAACCCAGATGCTACAACAGACTTGGCTGCCTGACGTGCAATGTAGGCACCTGCAATCAGACAGCACAGGATTAGTGAAATGCAGATAATGCGCTACCCTGCACTTTTAAATGACAGACTAGGTGGACACATGATGGGTGCTGGAAATGGTTTTCTTTTGCGCTGTGCGCAGCAAGACAAAAGGTGCACCAGAGAAGAAGCACGCAGCTTCACCAGAGTTCATCAGGAGATGGGCAGTAATTTCTGGCAAATGCGCCTGCAATAGGTGAAGCATGCACACACATGCAAGACTTACCAGATCGGTCAACCTTGGTGGGGTCCTTGCCAGAGAAGGCACCCCCACCGTGGGCTCCCCAGCCACCATACGTGTCAATGATAATCTTGCGACCAGTCAAACCAGCATCTCCATGAGGTCCTCCAATCACAAACCTGCACATGACGGCTGATTGAAGACAACATGCAGAATGGCTTGATCATGTCAGACATTATCACACTCCAGACACCTCACAGATCATTGCCGTCACACCAGCCTGTCAAGACAGGACTTGCGCTGCACACACCTAGCATGAAACATTGAATCATTTCCACTACTGAACAGCTGACAACTCAATGCAGGGCTACCTGTAGGAATAATGTCACAAGTCGACACCAACGCAATGAATGCAATGCAGTGGGTCCTGAAACCAACCGAATTGCCACTCACTGGAGAGATATGTCGAATTGGTTTACCTGCCAGAGGGGTTCAGGTGGAAGATGGTCTTGTCATCCATGTACTTGGCAGGCACCACTGGCTTGATGACATACTCCATCAAGTCCTTGTGGATCTTGTCATTGGTCACATCTACAAGTAAACTGACACTGTCAGCATCCAAGGCAGATAACAGGATAATGACACACGCAGCAAGTAGTGGTACTACCAACAGGGCAAAGTACAGCTCGCGCTTTGAACACATAATTCGTACATGACAAAAATTGCCCACTACACATGAACTTTCACAATTGAAAGAAAAACAGGTGGAGAAACGCTCACCTGGGGAATGCTGTGTAGATATCAAGATGGTGTGGACCCGCTGTGGGATCATGGCTCCATTGACCTTCTTGTACTCAACTGTGACCTGAGTCTTGCCGTCAGGCCTCAACCAGCCAACAGTGCCATTCTTGCGCACCTCTGTCAGCTTGTACCCAATCTGGGTGGCCAACATGTGGGTCAAAGGCATCAACTCAGGGGTCTCATCTGTGGCATAGCCAAACATGTGACCCTGGTCGCCAGCACCTGCATTGCAAACATGGTGTTGGAGACATGACAGCAAAAAATGGACAGCAAAAAATGATGCAAGCAAATTCCTGCTGACCTGCAACAGTGCTGTGCATGCATGCAAAGTACAGACTGCAGCATTGGCTCAGCAACACTTAATAAACGAGATTCACTCTGGTATCAATCACAGTCAGAGTCAACATGGGGAGCTTCCAGCAGCTGCTGGCAAAGGTCAGAGCAAAAATTCTATACCACAGACAAAGTTCGTGTAAACACACCTGTCTCCTCAAGTGTCTTAGTTCCCATGCCGTGAACACCCTGACCAATGTCTGGGGATTGCTCCTCAATGTGTACCAGCACGTTCATCTTGTCAGCATCGATGCCCACATCATCACTGGTGAATCCAATGTTTCTCACTGTGTCCCTAACAACCTTCTCATAGTCCACTTTGGCAGTGGTCGTGATCTCGCCAAAAATCATAACCATGTTGGTCTTTGTGGCTGACTC
>JAABUK010001954.1_pt1 | contig 38024 bp, 44 predicted proteins | sample 5559141 | NCBI WGS metagenome assembly JAABUK01 (sample SAMN10711869, study PRJNA513367) | rock metagenome | isolation source: Antarctica rocks | place: Antarctica: Victoria Land, Pudding Butte nord | collected 2016-01-03 | reverse complement strand
GGAAGGGAGGGAAGGACCTGCTAGGGTGCAATTTAGTCCAAAACTGTGGCTAGCACCGTTATGAGCAGACAGTCAGTGCACAGAAGCAACGTCACGCTGTTGCATGCCGTCAGATATGCAGCAATGCTGGGCTGCTTCCGGAAGACTCATAGGAAGACACACCTGGAGCCCTTGTCTGGTGGCCTCCTTGACGGCTGACAGCCACTGCACACGATTCCTTTCCCTCTCCCTGTCACTGCCCACTTGCTCACTCCACTTTTGCCTCAACCACTTGAAGGAGTCATCAAGGTCATGACCCTCCATATACCTGCAATCCAACACACATCGGCTGCAGCATGCAGACCAGCACTGATTCAGCAGTACGGCTCTGCATGACAGCAGCCTACCTGGTGCCGGGCAGCTGCTCCAATGCCTGCTGGACCCTCTGCAGAGCTGCCACTTCTCTTCGGGCGTGATCAGAGTTCTCCACAATCTTGATGGCTACAGGCTCCCAGTCTTTTGCCCAGCCAAGCTGAGGGCTGTCAGGAGACCCCCAGCCCACCCACCTCTGACCACTGCATGTTCACAGGCCTCTTTAGGCCATGGGTTGACTGTATGCAAACATCAGACTTTTGTGCATAGCTTGCATTTCACACTGGCAATAACAGAATCTGCTCCTTCAACAGAGCTGCTCAAATTGGAGGGCACTCAACACTCACAGAAGCAGCGAGTGGTGTGGCAGATTGAGAGACATCAAAAGACAACCATGCCACCTAGGTATCGTGTTGAGCAGCCAGGGAGGAAGCAACTCACAAGTGCACTTTGCCAAAGGAGCCTTGGCCGATGACAGAGAGAGACTTGGCCACAAGGGCAAACACTGATGGAGCAAAGTCAAGGGGAGCCAGGTCCCAGCTGCCCTTCCAAGGGATGTGGTAGTGCTCCAGAATGGCCAGCAGGCGGTGATGCCACTGATAGGAGGCCAACTGTAACATCACATGCCAGAGTTACTCCACAGTTCGGACCAAACACACAATATACTGTATACTGGCAGTGTTGCCTACGAACAAAAAGGAAAGAAAAGACTACGCCTTTTGGCGTCAACTTGATGAGAAGCCCGGTATCATACCGGGCTGCCCAGGATTGTTGCCTGTGTGAGACAGACAACATGTAGGCAAGCAACTGAAGACAAAAGCACAGCATGGAACCATGGTGCACAACATGTTTGCTGGCTGGAAGCAGCATGTCTGCCAGCAATGACTGCAGATTCTTGAGTGATGCAGGTGTCATGGTGTACCTGTGCAACCTGGACCATAGAGGCTTTCTTGAGGCCAATGTCATGGGGCATGCTTGGGATGTCGGCTGGCAAGAAGCTGCTCAGGGCACCCTCTTGGTCATCATCATCATCATCTGACAAGCTGTCCTCAGCGCTGCCATCTGCAATCTGCATGCACCACCAATGGAGGCTGAGTGGGACTCAGGATGTCCTTTTGCTGCAACTACAATGACAAACAAACATGTATAAGCACACTGAGACAGCAGAGTGTCAATGTGCATGCAGGAGTAGTAAGGCTCAAAACAATGTATGCACCCTGCAAGCAGCTGTGAACAACTGGCACACAGATGACGTACCCTGTCACAGGTCAGATCTGGGCGGTGGTAATCAGACTCTGAGGTCTGCCAGGACTCATCAGTGCTCCCAGGTCCACTAGAAGTCTGGGTGCTGTTGGGGGTGGCAGATAACCTTGCACTGCTGCATGGTGAAGTGGTATTGTCAGCTGCATGGCTTCCCTGCAAACCAATCACAGTGCAGATCAAAGGGTGCCGGTGGTGCATCATGAGCTTTCAAATTATTGCACAAGTGATTTGGCCCTCACCAATGATATCCTGTTGTCTCTGCTGCTGGACAAATAGGCACTTAGCGCAAATCTGTCTATGCAGGTTGTGCAATGTGTGGCGTACGACTGTCCAAAAAGTTTACTGATGTCTGCTGACAATGCTGGGTGGCAGATTTGGCCAGTAGATTGTATCACATACGAAATGCGCTGGAAAGGGCAATCTGCTGCAGGCTGATCATACCTGATGATGGTGTCCCTGAGAGCTGGCAACCTGCCTGAGCTGGAATTGCAACTCGACCCTTGCTATGCGCAGCTCACTCTCCAGTTCTTCGCTTGCCTGCAAGCTTGGTATGAGCTTCAGCTCGCAAGTCTACCATATTCAACAACATGTGCAAACTACAATCCGCTCATACACATTTCATTATGTGCTTGACGGTGCATCACAGAGGTGCAGAACGGAGGAGCAATCCATGACCACACAGCAGCAGCAGCAGCAAGACTGTGAACACCCAAAGGTTTGCCCCAGGCTCTGGTTGATGGGGAACTGGATACCAGAAGTTAGCATACCACTTGCTGAACGGAAGCTTGATGTGCAGCAAACTAACCTCAGCTGACTGCTGCTGCTCTTGCTGGGATGTAGCCAGCTCATCCTTGAGGGCGTGCACTGCCTCCTCCTGCTGCCTGAGCTGCTGACGCATGATGTGGGCCTCCTGCTCATGCTCCTGCACAACACATGTACACTCAATGTTACCGGGAAACCAAGGCATGAGCGGTGTGACGCACCGTAGGCAATGGTGACAGAAGGTGCTGTTCTACAGGACAGAAATGCAATGTGGCAACTGGGTTGCTAAAGGGACCTGTCAACATGTATGTTAGCCATGTACTGTCACTGATGCTGTATATATCACACTCTGTCAGTTGGCTGATGTCAAAGCGTTGAAGTAGTGCCGGCCACAGCTTCAGACAGAGGCATGCCAGGACAGAAGAGTGCCTCAGGATGTGTACCTGAGCCATGCTCTCCTTGGCATGCTCCAGGTCCAGACACTGCTGCTCAAGGGCAACCACCCGATCCTTCTCTGCCGACAATTCCGCCTCATGCCTCTGCAGTGTATCGGTATATTGTAAGCGGCACCAATGCTAAATGGCTCAGCAGCTGTCTTTACACAGCTTGATTTGCAGAAGACAGTTTGTGCATGGGACTCAGAGACAGTGGCAAAAATGATCACAGGAGGAACCATCTACTACAAACAAGACTCAAAGGCATTGTGCTTGCATGCAGCAAGCAGAAAGACTCAGACTTCATGTGCTGTAAATGCCTAGCATGCAGAAAGATTCAGACTTCATGTGCTGTAGATGCCTAGCATGCAGGAAGCAGAAAGACTGGGACTTATGCTTATGGGCGGTTTGTGCCTGGAGTGCAGCAAGCAGATAGAGATGGTGTGACAGATCCCACCTGGGCCGTCAGCTCGTTGTTTGCCTGCACATTAGATGTAGACATTCATCTTGCAAGCCTTCTATGTTTGAGCAGTGACATGTGTAAATTGCATTCAGCTCACACATTTTGCCCCATGCGCTTGGCGGTGCATCACAGTTCTGTAAGTTGCACCGGCAGCCAAGACAACACAGCAAGTGCACCTGCAAGGCCTTGAACAAGTGAAGGCACTTCTCCTCCTGGTTTGGCCACCAAGGAAGTGTGTGCCGACTCATAGGTGTTGTGTGGCATACCTTGACAGCAGTAGCATGAGCAGGGACTGCTCTGCTCATCTCCATCTGGAGATCATTGCACTCAGTGCGCATCTGCAGGGTGGTCTCTTGGGCTGAGTCCAGCTGGCTCCGCATGTTGCTCATCTCCTTCTCAACAAACTGGTTGGCCTACATAGTCAGTGCCAGCAAGTCAGCAAATGGCATTGCAGCTGGAAATGCTGGCTTGCAGGGCTCAATGCATCACCGTCGTCACCATGCAAGGCTCAAAGGAGGAGGCGGGCTTGCTGCCATGACATGTGCAATTGCCCACTTGCCAGATGTCAGGTGTGCAACTCATGAGGCAATCTGTTACAGGTACAGGTGAGCAGCATCTCAAGCTCCATTATTGGCAGCTTGTTAGAACGGAGCAGAAGGATCAAAAAGGTATTCTGTGGCAAGGTGCGCTGATTGATCGGCCTACCTGTGTCAGGTCATCCCCCAACTGATCAACCTTGTCATGCTCCAGCAGGTTTTGCTTGTGCAGAGCCAGCACCTGAGTTTCCAGCTCCTGCTTGACCTGCATCACGTACCCTCTGCTTGAGGTGGCAGCCTTTGACATGTTGCATGCCCAAAACAGTACTTACTGTGGCATGCCAGCAGGAAAAGCGTTTGAGCCCAACGAATATGCTGCTGCATACAATATTGTTCTGCACAACACAGCTAGGTTAGCAAAAGTATCTCTTAAAAGGTGTACCTTGCCAATGGCTATGTTGTTGTCTGCCTCCTGCTTCAACTGCTTCTGCAGTGAGACGATTGTCTGCTCAGACTTGCTCTGCACATCCTGCAGCAGCTGCCTCTGCGACTTGCTGGTCTCTCTTTCTGCTGCAAGTGCTTCCTGGTGCCTGCATAGCCACAAACGTGCTTCAGCATGGCATGCCTTGCTTGACCACAGCAAGGCCTACTGGCTTGCTAGTTGACTGATGTTTTATCACAATACCCACAGCTCACAATGTGCTGAAGATCTAATGCAACCAATGGCAAATTTGACTTTGACAGAACGACGCTGAGACAACTTGAGCTTGGACAGCATATGGCTCATTGCAGGGTGGCAGTGCTAAGCAACTGTTTGTGATTCTGATGGAATCACCAGGGTCAAGTAGATGAGGCATGGTACCTGGCCTGGAGAGTTGCAAGCTCTGTTGTGAAAAAGATGACCTCGGTCCCCAGCTGGGCGATGCTGGCCACAAGCCTGGACTCCTGCAGTGAAGTGTACATGGGCGCATCAGAGCATTTGAGATGTTTGCCAGGAAGCTGCAGACGGTGTACACACAAGCAGGCGCTGTGATGCAGAAACTGTAGACAGATGACAGCCAGTGCCAAAAGCTATGTCAACTTGCAAACTCCAGAAGACAGCAGGACAGACATCAGCAGCACAGATGTCACCAACAGCATGTGCAAACACCAAAGCTATACAAAGGTGATCTACCTGGTGGGCGAGCCTCCTCTTGTGGGCACGCTTCTCCTGGGCTAGAGAGGATGACAGGGCACGCTCATCAGCCAACAGGCCAGCCTTGATATCCGCCTGAGCCTGGGCATCGAAGGCTCGCTCAGTTTGGGCGGCCAGCTGGGCAGTCAGCTCTGCCACCTGCTCATGAAGGAAGAACAGCCAAAATCCAATGAGCCGTGTGGATTTGAGCAGTTTATACTGAATGATGAACTAGCTGAACAGGAACAGTTGCTAGGCTAGTTGGTTGCTGCCTGACAATCAAAGGTGCTTGAGCCCAGCCAATAGCAAATGCAACTCAAGCAACAAACAGCGGATGTCCTACCTCGTTGCTGGCTCTAGCCTCCAGCAATGCCATTGCTAGGCTTTGGGAGCAAGCTTGCTCATTTGCAAGCCGAGACTGTGTGGTGACCACGAGTTGCTCAGCCTTCTCCAGCTCTCTGCTCAGGTCACTAGCGACGCTTGCAAACTCAGCCTGCGGGCCGCAGCAGAAGTTTGACAGTTGGGCCATGCACCGGTCAGCCCCGCAAACATCCCACAAAAACAGAGTGGCCAAAAATGCATGCCGCTTTAGCTTCAAGCTTTTGTGAGAAAGACTCCAACTCACCTGTGCCTTCTTCAGCGCAGGATCAACCAGAGCTTCTTTCATCTGCCCCAGCTTGGCAGTTGTGCTGTCTTGGTACCCAATCAACGCCTGCAGCATTGCAAGGAAGTGGAAGTCTTGTTATCTACTGGGTGTTGAACAGCAGCAAGCTCGAAAGCAGCTCAATGAAGTTATATATGGAGCAATTTAGACATGTATACCTGTTGGAGGGTGTTTGAAGCCCATGCTGGGATTGGCAAAGCCCGCTGAGGCAGCACTTCAGTTTCACAATACTGCATTCTGACTGCCATCAATGCTTCATAATGTTTGAGATCCTGCACGGAAAAAACAGTATGACCTCTGAGTTTTGAGAGCCGAGGTTGTTGCAACCAGATACGAAGTCGGAGTGGACCAACAATGCTCTTGGTGGTGCAAATGAAGCTGACCTGCACCAGCTGCTCATGCTTCTTGAGCATCTTGTCAAAGTGCATCCCGGCCACCCACCATGGGTCTGTCATACGCATGACCCGAGTATTGGCTTCGTCTGTGCGTGCAGCGCAGAAGAGCTTGTCCTGCAGGATTGCTTGAGTCAGTGCCAGCAGGGACAGTCTAGAAAGAGCAAGCATGAACTGTATGCTGTAGTGCCGTGAGGCCAACATACGCCAGCAACATGATCATCTCACCTGTGGAGATCTAGATAGAATGTAAAGCCGAACATACCCATCCTCTGTGACAGATAATTCAGTGATTGCTGAGACTGGCTCAGCAACCTGCACTTGCACATCAAAATGAGTAAAAGGACAGCCGGTGGCGTGGAGAGAGATCGTGTTGGGGTGTACTGACCTCAGGCAGGGGTTGTGGTCTTCCAAAACTAGTCCGTGCCCGCGCTAATGAACTGAGCCAACCCATGCTGACTACTGTTTGTGGAAAGCGCCTGTGAATACTTCACACCTGGCAGGGTTGATCTATACGTGTATACGAGGGTCAAATAAGGTCTAGACACGATGCGCCCGGGCAGTTGAGGTCAAGCAGCAGCTGGTCATGTAAGGCTTTGCACTTACTGAACAGCGCTCCAGTGCACACGGCACTCACTGCTTGCAAATGCAGACGAAACGGACACAAATTCAATCCTTGTCGCTAACGTGTCCTGCCTCAAGGGTTCCTTATAATTCTCGCTCGACTCAAGCTCGCTTTTGGAAACCACACAATCCACTGTGTGATGTGTGTTTGTCACTACGCCCTGAGGTTTACGCCCTGCGCCCTATGGTCGGCCCCTGTGTGACTTGTCTCTCTACATTAGTCTCTGTCGGGCGTTGGCAAGAGCTGTCTGTCTCTGGGTCCAGCACATGTGATTGCAAATGTCCCACTTTGAGCTCGGCGGCACTACTTTTACTGTGACGTGATTCCACACTGAACGAAAACACGGCAGAGAACGTGATCACTTGACCGGCAAATAGGATGAGACTCTTTGTTTTCCATAACAGCAGTGTCATCTTCCGCTGGTGCAAGTGCCAGGCAACATACCACCAAGAGCCGTAGGCTTATAACGCACTGGCCAGCGTCTGCAGCTCTTTTCGAGAGCCTTCTCAGATTTGCCAGGCAGCGAACTATCCGAATGTTTTGCCTATGAAACTTGGTGGTGTTTGTTTCTGCCTAACCCTTGTGCAAGAGTGGAAGATGACGATGCCCTTTGGAGACCTGCAGAGTCTCACTCTGACTGCCAGTCATGTTTCTGCGATGTCGGCGATCCAAGCCTGTCATCCTTTGAAACTGCGTTGGTTTGTCTCGTCGGTACAAATGCCGCCATGACCTCTCTTCATGCCATCACCTGTTACCTTGCTTGCTTGAAATTTATATCAGTAATATGCAGGCAGCTAAGCCAGTCCTACCTGAAGTCACCCCTGAGAATACTGACAGTGGGGGCCTTTGCCTGCGCACCTTCTCTCAACTGCTCCACTGGCGAGGTCATCATGTTGCTGGCTATGTCAGCGGCGTGACAACCTAGAGCCCTTGCCTGCTCTTTGTTGACTGTTCCCGTTGACACCCACTTCCAAACTCTGCAGGACAAGCCTTCCTGGTCTGCAGGTAAGGACCGATCCAAGACTAAGGTCAGCCGCATGATACACCCACCGTGGGTCTATTATCCGGCTGACTTTAGCGCTGGATTGGTCCATACTCGCAGGCTAGGTAGGATTGTCCTGCAGAGCTTGAGTGTGGGTGTCATCGGGGCCGCAGGTTCAGGTCAATTTTGCACCCGCCACCAAGAGCCTTTGGTCTACCCAGGCTGCACGCCCGGCTACAACAGCCTTGCTTTATCTGCCAGTCTCAAACTCAGAGATCAAATTATGCTTTCCACGCAGGACCTCAAAGATCATGATGCACAAATGGCAGTCAGAGCTATCATTGTAAACTGAAATGCTTTGCCAATCCCAGCATGGGCTGCACCCACCCTCCAACCGGTATACCTGCTCCGTGTTCAAGTTCGTTGAGCTGCTTTTAGGCATGTTGCTGTCCAATGCACAGCAAATACAAACAACTTGCCACTTCCTTGCATGTTGCAGGTACTGGTAGGCTATCACAACAGCACAAGCTGGGGCAGGTGGAAAAAAGCTCTGGTTGATCCTGCAGTCAAAAAATCACAGGTGCATCTTCATGTCTTGACCCTATGGAAGCTTGAAACCAATGCTTACGCTGCATGCATTCTTTGTCACAACGGTTTGTGGACCATCTGTAAGATTGACTGGTGCGCAGTCCAAATGTCATGCCCATGCTGGGTGTGCAGGCTGAGCTTGCAAGCGCCACTTAACCTGAATCTGCCAAAAGGCTGAGCAGCTCATTGTCACCACGATGTTTCAGCTTGCAAGCGAGCAGGCTCCCTCTCAGAGCGTAGCAGTGGCTTTGCTGGAGGCAAGAGCTGTCAAAGAGGTAGGATTTCTGCGGGTGCACGCACATTTTCTGTCAGCCATGCTCATACACTTTGGTCATCAAGCATCAATCAACCAGCGATTTAGCTGCCTCACAAGTCCAGAAAACCCCTAGATATAGATTCCTTCCTCTCATTGGGTGTTTGGCTGTCCTTCCTTCAGGAGCAGCTGGCAAAGGTGACTGCCCAGCTGGCTGCCCAAATTGAGCAAGGCTGCGGTGTGGAGGCTCAGGCAGACATCAAGGCTGGCCTGTTGGCTGTCAAAGCGTGCCCTGTCATCCTCACTAGCTCTGGATAAGCCTGCCTTCAGGCAAAGTCTGACATCTCAGGTAGGTCACATTGCTATCCTTGTACAGTTTCCATGTCACCTGTTTTGCCTGTCTCTGTTCTGCTGTTCTTTTGAAGTTGCTGCTGTGTTCAGCTTCCTGCTTTGAACGTTGTGTGTGTACACTTTATGCTCATTTCTGGGTTGCATAGCGTTCTTGCATATCTGGCGTCAGTGCCATGCAATGGCCAACTCAAAGAGCATCCCGGAACCTCCTTGGGCATCACAGCACCTGCTTGTGTGCACCTTGATCGTAGCCTCTTTGGCAAGCTGCTTGCGTCAGTGTGCACTCAACAGTGTGCAACCCACTGCAGGCATGTGCAGCTCCGGGCTGCCGCCTTAGGAGGCTCCCGTTATGATCCCTGAAAAGCGTCAACTTTTCTGGAGGCGTGTGGGCAGCATCATCCAGCTGGGGGATGAGGTCATGTTGTTCTCAAGGGAGCTTGCAACATTTCACGCCAGGTAAGCTCAATGTACCATGTGCCATGTCTACTTGCCTTTGGGGACTTGAGTGGCATTACAGCAGTTGCTTAGTACTGTCCCCTTGCAATGAGGCACTCTGGCATCGTCCTGCCAGCTGCCAGATTGGTGATGGAGTAAGCAAACGCTCAGACCTTCATCACATTCAACACTGTAGCAAAGTCTTAGTTGGCTTGCACGCCAATAGTCCTTGTTGTGATTATGCAAGGCGTGCTGTGCTGAAGCGGTTGTGTATGGCTGTGCAAGCATGAGGAGGTGCTCGCAGCAGAAAGAGTGACCAGTTTCAGAGATAAATTCACTATACCCAAAAAACATATATGAATGGCATGCCCCTTTATTATATGAACATGTCTGTACAACTGATCATCAGATCGTGATGCAGATGCTTACATTATGTTCTGATGGTTGAGTTATGCATATGCTTTATATACATATATATAAGCGAGAGACAGATCCACTATGCCCTAAATATATGTATGAACAGCGTGCTCCTTTACTATATAGGTATATCTGTATGATTGACCATCAGATCATAGCGCAGTTGCTCACCTTTTAATTTAATGCTTGAGTCATGCATTTGCTTTTATTTGGGGATGTAATATTTATGTGTGCAAACTTTATACAACTGCAATGGCTGCATGAAAGCATCCATAATCCTATGTCGAAATTTGGAAATTGAATATATTGCCACCTGGGTACATACAAGCCTCAGGCCATGCAAAGCTACGGCACATGTGCACAACAATCAATCTAACACTGTCACAAATGTGGTGCCATATTTGATGTTACGTATTTGGCAAAACGCCCTATACCTTTCACCCTGCCTGTGCTGAGTTGCCAGTGGCTTTGCTAATAAACATGCTGATGGACACACTCCAGACGTGTTCAGCTCTGATCACATACCTGCCTTGAGGTCAGCCAACTGTAAGGCAGGGACGTCCATCCAGCCATGTCAATCAGTATGGCAGAACTGGTATGCAAGGGTTTGTACTCTGGGCCTTGCCTGTGAGTTCAGTCATGCTGATCGCCATGACGGAGGTCAGATCCCTGTGTTGCACATTATACACACCCTGCCCATGCAGATGCGCGACAACACCCGATGCTACCTGGACACATGTGCATGCAAATGTGGTGCAGTGTACAGGGCTCAGTAGCAACTCAGGAAACAATGACTTGCCATATAGCAATAGCTCACCTGCAGATCACATATAGGCTTGATCCTGGTGTGATGTTGGTAGTACATGTACATGTACTACACTGTGCTGCATGCTGGCAGTTGGCCTAAATGCTGCATGCTGGCAGTTGGCCTAACACCCTAAATCATGTTCAGCTGCCAGCATGCATCAGCTATGATGTACCACCAGCACAACACCAAGACCAGCCCTAGATGTCATCTGCAGGTGAGCTTTGGCTGTGCTGCATCATGCACTTGCTTTGAACACACACAGACGCACACGTACACGCACACGCACACAACAGAAAGATTCACTACCCTTGATATATGTGTGAATGGCGTGCCCCTTATACATATGTGTATAATTGACCATCAGATCACAATGCAGTTGCTTACATTATAATCTGACCGCTGAGTCGTGCAATTGCTTTATATATATTGATATATATGTATATATCTCTCTCTCTCTCTGCAAGTTATACAAATACTAAAAACATCCAGTATGCTTTGTCTAAAATTGGAAACTGACCATACTGCCACCTGGGTTTGTACAAGCCTCAGGCCACGCAAAGCTGCCTCTGCAATGCTGCTGTCACCTTTGCCAACAATACATGAACAGAACAATCTGACCATGTCACAAATGTGGTGCCATATCTGGTGTTATGAATTTGGCAAAACGCCCTGCGCCCTTCATCTTGCTTGTGATGTGTTGCCAGTGGATTTGTCTTGGTGGCCGTGTACGCACCAGTGTTGACATGCTGTTAGTGGAGCGCTGCAGCTATGCAAAGCACCTATGGCTAATCAGACAGATGCAGCAGCTGTAATCTAGGGAGAATTGCTGATAAACAGACTCCACACGTGTTCAGCTCTGTTCACATACCTGCCCTGATGTCAGCCCAACTGCGAGGCCCTGCCTTGCCCATCATACTATGTCTAATAGACACCCTGCCCATACATGTGCTCAATGATCCCTGATCAGGATGCTACCTGGACACATGTGCACACAAATGTGGTCTAGTGTAAAGGGCTGTGAAGCACCCCAGAAAAGAATGACTTACCATATAGCCATAGCTTACCTGCAGATCACATGTAGGCTTGGTCCTGGTGTGGTGTTGGTAGTATGCTAAAGCTGCTGCATGCTGGCAGTCGAACATGATCCAAGCCAAGCCAAGCAGCTCAGGTGGGGATGAAGGCTGCAGCCACGGACTGACAATCACATGCTCAGCCAATATGCTGTTGTTGCACTGCTGCAGGAGGCCTGATTTGCAGGCAAAGTTCAGCTATATAAGAAGCTGACTGCGCTTGCAACAGAGAGCATCAATGGCTGACCAGAACAATATTACAGTACTGTTTTGCATGGATATCTTGTGTCAAGGCACTATTGCGCAGATATGTCAATATATATGCCCAGCCTATCACATTTGCGCTCTCTGTCCTTTTGAGAGCGCCTCAGAGAGCAGACAGACAGCAGCTACAAAAGGCAGACTGGGATGTCATTGGTGGCTTGAGAGAAGTTGTGAGCCAGGCACTCAGGCCTGGTGGATGTCTGATGAGTCACAAGTGGCTCCACACCCCAGAGTGTAAGGTATCACTCCGTCATGGACAGAAGTAGTGAGGGATCAGGCCCATGGGTGTCAAAGCTGAGAGGTGAGACACTCATAAACCATCTCAGGCTGATGCATGGGGCTGTCAGTGTTTGCACAGCTGGAGTTTAGGTTGAGTGCCTTGCCCTGATGTGCAACAGAAAAGAAGATGCCTCGTCTTCTCTGATCTTTGTCCAGAGGTATATGAGAAACATCATGCAGTGCTGTCTCAGCTCTTGTCTCCTTGATACACTCAAGCTAGGAGCCCATCTTTGATATCTGGCGCATATTTGCAGTGCTGAGAGCGGTCTCCAAAAGAGCTGCAGAGACTGGCCCGTGAGCTTGATCAGCCTAGGAATCTTCAAGAGTCAGCGCCCGGCAGCAGGTCCAGGACTCCCATGCCACTGTAATCGGTTGTGGAGCTTGATTTAGCCAGCAAGTGGGTCTGCATTTCCCCACACTTCAGCTATGGGCAAGCTGGGGACAGGAACCATTTCATGTAGAATGACCTCATTGATCTGAGGAGCTCCTTCGAGAATTGCGCCAGATCTGGTGCGCAAGCCAGCAAACAACACTGTTGCAGTCCCGAGTGACACAGATGATAACAATGATGATGAGGATGTTACATAGTTTCCAACTGCTGTCTGAGTTCAGCGCACTAAGGGATCACAGTTCAGCCTCAGCATGTCACAGCATTCAAAGCTTGCTTTATGTCTTTGTGCAAACCCAATGCATGTGGTGGTTTCCTCAGGGAATGCTTGTAAAGTGAATTACATATGTGTATACATGCATGTCAGCAACTTCTGCCTGTATGAACTCACTGAAGCTAACACTGTTGTCTGTTGGGTCCCACCTAACCCCCAGGACATTGAAGACATTGAGTGAATGATTGATTATTCCTTTGTCAAAAAAGTTAAACACGAAATGGCATAAGCCGGTCAACGAAGCCCGAAGGCGCTTTAAGCAGAGTTGCGGTTCGTTGGGTATCTTCTCTCGTTTGCGTGCGACCTTTGGCCTGCTGGATTGGCGCAGTAGCGGTCGCAGCTTGCAGACAAAAGCTGAGGCAGACACCTTTGCCCTAAGAGGCCTCTTCAGCGCTTCCTGGAACGAAAGTGGCAGGCTGTTGTAGCTGAAAAACATCGTTCTGGACTGAGCTGCTGTGCCAGCGCAATGTTTCGGAAAATATTCGACTTGCGCAACAGTCAGGACACCTTGAACGCCACAGTTGGCATGACCCAGGACCTGCTGAAAGCTGGTTGTCGGGTTGTTGCCAGGTCCATTGCAGTACCACTATGTACAGAATATGGAGCAGACTACTTCAGGACCACCTGCAAATATAGCCACATATGGAGTGACTATGCCGAGCCGGTGATTCACCTCCCGCAGCTTCCTTTGCAGTGCAGTCTGCAAAGGAAGCTTCAGACTACTACGAGGTAAGCGGGTCTCCTGCGCTGTTGTGCACACAGTTCTTCTGAACAAGCAAACTCTGCTGACCAACACAGGAACCCAGGTCTGAGCTCTTGTTATGCTTGATGTATTGCAGAGCTACGCCTTTGCACTAAAGCATGGGCTAGGGATATTGGAGGCGCATAACTACAAGCGCAGACTAGCTGCTGCCGACATTGTGGTGCAGCAGTCAAATTGCGAGCCTATGCTCATGCCTGATTGTGAGCTGACCGCATGCGGCAAGCTTGAGCACAGGCTGAAGCAGGTATCTGGACAGTACAGCGTCGTCCGGGATCAGTTGAGCCAGGTAGGTTCATGATCTCACATCACTGGCTCACATCACTGGGCACCGCAGAGGTTCGCCCTGACAGACACCTCCAATCCATTTTTGCTGCTCATGATGCAAGGTGCACTGTTCTGCTGTGGGCAAACCCTTCTGTAACCTCAAGTATAATCTACATTGCTCCAACCCTCTCTCGAGGAAGCTTATTCAGCTTGTTCCTATAGATGCAGCACACAGACGCACCATTCAAGAGCTCCCAACGAAATGTCAACTGCTTACAGGTGCAGGCCACCCAGCAACATTCATGACTGACAGTAAGCGCTGTGCTCCTGAAACGCAGGAGCGAGCCAGGACTGAGGCAAAAGCATGCCGAGTTGCTGCCAGGATGATGGTCGGAAGTGCCTTCAGCAAGGCCATCCTCGCAGATGAAATTGCCACTCTGCAACAAGTAAGCATGATGTTCTGATACCAAGTATGTGCTGCAGCTTGTACTACATTTTTGCTTTGTCCTCACCAGAGATATGCCAAATTGCTACAGCAAACAGCTTTGTCCTGAGTTAACAGGGTTGCAGATAATGTAGACAGGTTCAAGAGTATTCAAGCTGTCCATTACTGTGGTCTTAACTTGGCAAACTTTGGCACTGCTGTTACTTTGATCTGCCTTGAGAGCAACAACTCAAATGATGCAGGACTGAGTGCAGTATGATCGCAACCTAGCCTGTGTGACAGGTGTGGTGATGTCTTCTGTGTGGTGTTCTTGCAGCAGCATAAGCAGGAAGTGGAGGCAGAGCAGGCCGTGGCATCTGCCTTGCGCCGTCAGCTGGAGGAGGTGCAGCAGGCCAAGCAGGAGGTGGCCCAGGTGGAATCTGACACAGCAGCTCTTTCTGCTTCCTGCATGCTAGGCACAAGCAGCACACAAAGTCCCAGTCTTTCTGCTTCCTGCATGCTAGGCACCTACTGCACATGAAAACTGATTCTTTCTGCATGCTAGGCATTTACTGCACATGAAGTCTGAGTCTTTCTGCTTGCTGCATGCAAGCACAATGCCTTTGAGTCTTGTTTGTAGTAGATGGTTCCTCCTGTGTTCATTTTGCTACTGTCTCTGAGTCCCTTGCACAAGTTGTGTAAAGACAGCTGCTGAGCTATGTAGCCTTCATGTTGCTTACAATGTACCGGTACACTACAGAGGCATGAGGCGGAGATGTTGGCAGAGAAGGATCGGGTGGTTGCCCTCCAGCAGCAGTGTCTGGACCTGGAGCACGCCAAGGAGAGCATGGCTCAGGTACACATCCTGAGGCACTCTTCTGCCTCTGTCTGAAGCTGTGGCCAGCACTACTTCGACGCTGTTGACATCAGTCAACTGACAGTGTGTGATATATACAGCACCAGTTACGGTACATGGCTAACATACATCTTGACAGGTTCCTTCAGCAAGCCAGTTGTCACATTGAAGTCCTGTCCTGTAGTCCAGCACCTTCTGCCAGCATCGCCTTTGGTGCCTCATGCTGCTCATGCCTTGGTTTCTTGGTGGAATTGAGTGTATACATGTGGTGTGCAGGAGCATGAGCAGGAGGCCCACATCATGCGTCAGCAGCTCAGGCAGCAGGAGGAGGCAGTGCATGCCCTCAAGGATGAGCTGGCTACATCCCAGCAAGAGCAGCAGCAATCAGCTGAGGTCAGTCTGCTGCACATCAAGCTTCTGTTTGGCAAGTGGTATGCTGACTTTTGGTACCCAATTTCCCATCAAGCAAAGCCGGGAAGTACCTTTGGGTGTTCACAGTCTTGCTGCTGATCTTGCTGTGTGGTCATGGCTTGCTCCTCCTTTCTGCACATCCGTGATGCATCGCCAAGCATGTAAAGCAATATGTATGAGCTGATTGTAAGTTACACGTGTTGCTGAAACGTGGTAGGCTTATGAGCTGAAGCTCATACCAAGTATGCAGGCAAACAAATCGAGGGTCAGGTGATGCAGGTCAAGCAGGAGCTGGAGACTCAGGTGCTGGCTCTGCACAAGCAAAGACTTCTGGAGCATGACAGGGTTGATCAGTTGGGGGATGACCTGACACAGGTAGGCTGATCAATCAGCGCACCTTGCCACGGAAGACTTTCCCGATCCTTCTGCTCCATTGTGACAAACTGCCAAGAACAGAGCTTGAGATGCTGCTCACCTGTACCTGCAACAGATTGCCTCATGAGTTGCACACCTGACATCTGGCAAGTGGGCAACTGCAGATGTCATGACAGCAAGCCTGCCTCCTCCTTTGAGCCTTGCATGGTGACGATGAAGTTGCATTGAGCCCCAGCGAGCCAGCATTTTCAGCTGCAATGCCATTTGCTGACTTGCTGGCACTGACTTTATAGGCCAACCAGTTTGTTGAGAAGGAGATGAGCAACATGCGGAGCCAGCTGGACTCAGCCCAAGAGACCACCCTGCAGATGCGCAACGAATGCAATGATCTCCGGACAGAGATGAGCAGAGCAGTCCCTGCTTATGCTGCTGCTGTCAAGGTATGCCACACATCCCCTTTGATGTGGCACAGACAGGAGTCTGATCCTGCACAGACAGACTTGCTTCAGGTGCTCATGTGTCACAGCAGCAGGGACAACATGTTATCATTGTTGGTTTTCAGGTCACGTACACACAAACTTCAATGCACCTAAAATACCACCAGCATCAGCCAATCGTGTCTGTGATTGATATACAGGGGAGCCATGCACCTGACATGACCACTTCACCAGGCAGCACTGCAGGGGTGCTTGCTACTCCCAACAAGGTCCAAACTCCCAGGGGACCTGGCAGCCCTGATGACTCCTCTCAGTCATCTTGCTCTGGTCACCACCGCCCAGATCTAGCTTCTGACAAGGTGACTTGCCCAATGGTGCCCTAAATGTAATGTCACAATGCCACATGACCAGACCAGCATGCACAATGCAGCTGCCGATTTGAGCATTGGCTCCACCGCATGCGCATTGACGATTCCCATACTTGGTGGCTGATGTCTCAGTGCGCAGAGGCATGTGTGTCAGTGATCTGGTCCAGTGCACCTGCATCAGGACAGCGCCCTGACTCCTACTCAGCATGCTCTGACGCTCGGTGCAGGACAAGAGTGGCAGCGCTGAGGACAGCGTGTCAGGTGCTGATGATGGAGAGGGTGCCCTGAGCAACTTCTTGCCAGTTGTCATCCCAGCCAGGCCCACTGACCTTGAGCTTGCAGAGTCTGGGGTCCAGGTTGCACAGGTACACCATGTCACCTGTCCAGCTCAATAACATGCTGTCATTGCTCACAGACATGCTGCTTGCAGCCAGCAAAGCTGCTGTACACCATGGTTCCAAATCATCAGCCTGTGCTTGTGACAACTCATGTTTGGTTACAGTTGCCCGCTTACATGCTTTCTGCCTCAATACAGACCATGCTCTTGATATCTGCCTGAAGTCGTTTTTGTGGAATGACAGTCATGTGTGATGGTGCAGTTGGCGTCACATCAGTGGCATCACAGCATGCTAGCTGTACTGGAGTACCACCGCATCCCTTGGAAGGGCAGCTGGGACCTGACTCCCCTTGCCTTTGCCCCCAGGGTCTTTGCCCTCAAGATGCAGTCTCTGTCCATTGTTGGCCAGGGCTCCTTTGGCAGAGTGCATTTGTAAGCTCCCCCCCCTCTGCTGCTCAGCTCACTTCACAGCTGTTGTTGATGTTGTATAGCACAGCCTGGTCTTGTAAAGGCACTATCAGTGTGACGCATTGCTGCAGCAAATCTCATGCATGTGGGGCAACCTCCATGTCAACCAGCGCCCATAAAGAACAGCTTTTGCAAAAGATAGCATATACAAAGGCTCTTTACATGTCTCGTGTTCAAATACTGTTAGATAGTCCCTGATCTGGCCTGTGAATATGCAGTGGTCAGAGGTGGGTGGGCCAGGGCCGTGCTGACAGCCCTCAGCCTGGCTGGACCAAAGGTTGGGAGCCTGTGGCTATCAAGATTGTGAGAAACGAAGGCTTCAGAGGACTCACCGCCAAGCAGGAAGTGGCGGCTCTGCAGAAGGTCCAGCAGGCCTCAAAGCAGCTGTCTGGCAGGCGCCATGTGATTCAGCTGCTGGACTCATATGCCCACACTGATGAGCAGACTGGTGCATCCTGGATGTACATAGTCACCAGGTGATCTGCTATGATGTAGCAACATACTATACATCCAGCGCTGATGGCACACTGCTGCTGTGCTGTGTCTTTTGGGCGGGATCAGTGAAGCAGTCTGCTGCACAGCGCCCTAGTCTGCTTGTGCACCCGCAATTGAACAATTCTACAGCCTATCACACTGTATTTCAGCTCAGGTGTGCAAACACACTGGTTTGTCAATTTTGCATGGCTGCTACTGTATGACAGTGCATGTAACAGCACGGTGATGTATGCTAATGTTTGTTCAATTGCAGGTATGAGGAGGGTTATGACCTTGATGAGTCTGTCCGCTGGTTGAGGGAAGAGTGGAGTGAGCAAGAGGGCAGTACAAGGGAGGAGGACAGTGCAAGGGAGGAGGCTCATGCGCAGTGGCTGTCTGCCATCAAGCAGGCCACCAGACAAGCGCTCCAGGTACAGCTTTCCTGGGACCGCCCTAGTATAGCATCTTACTGTGTGTCCACCACAGTGATGCTCTTGTGTACAAAGATTTTGCTCACGTCAATGCTAGCCAAGAGCACATGCATGTTTGTAAGGGTAACACTCAGAATGTGGGCTCAGGCAACAGGTATCAAGTCTGTGCGATGCAAGTCAGCTCCCTTCAGACAGGCTTGTTCTGAGCATCACAAATGCAGTGATGACTTCAGCCGAAACAGTTCTGCCATATGATCATGTGCAACAAAATATTAAGCAATCTATTGTCATGCACCCTGCAAACACGCATGAACATTGCGTCTTGGATCAGGCTCAGGCACTCTCTGTGCTCATGAGTCTTGCTTGTGACAAGTCAGAGCCATGAGTTTGGTTGTCAGGGTTGTTCTGCCACAGCCACACACTGACAGGTCTCCGCCTGTTTGCACAAGACAATCAACAGAATGCCTGAGCCACAATGCTTTGCACTAGTTCAGAGTGTTTTCACAGGCAGTCACGATTTGCTGCCATGCAGGGTCTGGATGTGATCCATGGCTGTGGCTTGATTCATGGGGACATCAAGCCCAACAACTTCCGACTGGACAGGAAGCCAGACGGAAGCCAAGTGCACCTGGTGATCACTGACTTGGGGACCAGCTGTGCAGTTGGATCTGGTGGCCGCCATCCTGATGCCTCACTGCACCAATATCTACATTCTGACCTGCTGCATGCTCATCATACTGCCATGCCTTCATGCGGTTGGCAGATGTATGCATTGTTGCAGGGGAATGTTGCTTAGTGCTTCAGACAGCACATAGCTGCCTGTGGGACTGCTTGCTTGGATCAGAGTGTTCATCTCTCTGTCACTTTGTTGCATGAGATTTGCTGCTCATCAGCTGCCTGGCAGCAGGCACACGCATCATATGCTGTAAACAGTGTTGCCAAAAGCCAAGTTGTCGCCAGCGGCTTTGCTCATGCAAAGCCGCTGAGTGTACACAGCTGTCAAGGCCTTCCCAGCATAAGCGCCATGTGATGCTGCAGATTACAGCGAACTTTGTGCGTTTTCCATTTACACAACCCCAGAAGGCCTGAACTACTTCAGCAAGCCCAAGGAGTACTCAATGCAGCACAAGGCTGACATGTTCAGCATGGGGTGTGTGCTATATGAGCTGTTGACTGATCAGCGTGCTTTTGGGAGGCCGGAAGATGAAGACCTGGCCCCAGATCAGCTACGTCAGCGGGTGCTGCTGCGACACGCAGCATGGGTAAGCTCACATCCTGCTGCATGTCTTGTGTGTCATTCTTTCAGTACCACAAGCATTTTATCTATATCAGTGAGCAAGAAGTTAGGATTCAAACCTGAGCTTCTTGCTGCTCTATTAAGCACAAGCTTGGCTGCCCACTACTGTGAAAACTTAACATGCTTGAACAGCTGTCTGAAAGTCAACTCATTTGCAGCTAGCCCAGTTCTGGACCTAGATCTCAACCTGATCACTTGTCATGGCAGAGCTTTTACACATGCAGCATGCAAGTATGCATTCTCATGGGGTATGCCAGTTGTCCCTCTCAGGAATCTCTGTTTGTCTTTCAGTCAATGCGCAGCAGTATGAAACCTTCTGGTGCTCCAGGCTCAGCAGCAGTGTGTACATGTTTTGTTACTGCTGTCATGTTGTTCAGGGCACAGACTCTTCTCAGGGCAGACTGGTGCCCCATGGGCTGGATGTCTTGCAACAGAGCGTGAACAATGCTGAACAGTGCCGGCAAGCACTTGATCTGCTACAGCACATGCTGAAGATAGAGCCCAGCCAGAGGCCCAGCGCTCAGGAAGCCCTGTTGCATCCCTTCCTGAAACTCTAGGGTGTCTGTGACCGTCAGGCCAGCTCAAATAGCGTGGCTTGCATGTGATAGAGGCCGGTGAATGTCTCCTCACAATTGGAGCTTAGTCCTTGGGGTCACTAATTGGAACACTCAGAAAGCAGACTCAGACAGCAAGGCAGCCGCTGGCATCTTCAGTCTGGTAGAATGATTTGAGTTGGTTGAAATGAGCGGGTTGAAATGCCCGCAAACCTAGGCTAGTGGACAGCTTTCGCAAATGACTCTCTTGCCGCTCACGTACTGTGCCTGCCCATCATCAATATGCCTGTGGTTTTGTGTGCATAAAACAGTGGTTGATTTGCGTTGCTTTTGCCGAAATATCATTTGCGTAACTCTTAACAGTTTGAAGCATTTCCTGACCTCTTGATCAATGCAAGCTTGAAGCAAAGGGTGTTCACTGCGCAATTTCGTTTTATGGACCCTTATGCATCTCAATTTATTGCCAGAGTAGAGTGTTTAAATAAGGCTGTCAGTTTGTTGGCAGCTCTGAAGCCAAGCTGAGCTGCTGGCTCATCTAGCCATCAGTAAATGTATGAGTTGTGGCGATCAGCAAGGCGCAAATTGTGCAGTACAGTATTGGCAGCGGTACCATGTGTTATGTCTGACTACATACTTCTGCCCAACATCATGGGCACAGCTTGACTGTTCTTGTGGGTTGATGGATTGTCCAGCATGACATGGCTATACTGGTTTTCTTAGGGTCATTGGCATCATGTCAATAATGCATGACCCTCGCACTGTATTGCCAATTTGGGTGCAGGCGCAGAGGCCCCTGTGTTTTTGCCGCCGTTGCTGATGACATTTGTCAAAATTGATACGAATCTCGATCCATTTCGTCTCCAGAATGATGCTGACCCCATGCTTCGGGCACAACTTTGCAAACATGCATACTTCTTAGTCCATTTATCGTGTTTGATCAATTCACACCAAGAATTACCAGACGCCTGGTTGACCTTATTCAACACGATTTGTCTCATAGAGAGATCTTCCTGGTCCTGGGGACTCAGATCAGTACATTGCGCCATAAGGGCGTCTACCGCCAGCAGGAGTGGCAAATAAAACTCGAGTTGCGTAGTCAGTATCTCACAGAGTACGCTGTCGCTACTGATCAACATACAGCCAGACTCAACACTGCTACAGAACCACAAGCACCACACTTTGTGTTCTACATCCTGCATTCATCTGTGGTCATCCGCCACACATGTAATGTACAACTGGTGGTACTTGCGCCATGCAGCTAGAGCACTCTGTGCTCTGGCGCACCACATTGTCTGTCATTTGTATCAAGTGATCCTTGCAACTTTGGCTGCCTGTCCACTCAAAATGCCATTCATGCAGCCAGCACCTGATTCTGCCGCAGCTGCCTTGATAGCTTCATCTCCCACATTCATGCTGCCAGCCTCATATGCGACGTTGGCTGCATCTTGGTGATCATTTCAGTGGTCGTCACCATGGCCATTTGCATGACCATTGACGGAGCTTCCATTGGCGCTATGCCCATTAGCTTGCCCATTAGCCTGCCCATTGGCCTGCCCATTAGCTTGCCCATTGGCTTGCCCATTGGCAGACCCACAGCAAAGCTTACTGGCAGCATTGGGCTGGTAGGGAATGTCGATGCCGGGGTTGCCTCTGAAGAAGCCTACAGGCTTGAGGGTGAAGCCAGCTGACTCAACAGGCATGACTGGAAAGTCTTCTGGCCGCACAATGTGTGTCAGGCCGAAGCAATGCCACAAGATAGGGTCACTGCCAGCTTCTACAGAGCGGTCCTGTAACACCAAAAATGGCCGTCTCAAGTTTCTGGGAGAATTTGTTGTGTTTATTGCGTTTTGTCAGTAATGCATCCTCGAGACCATGCCACCACAATTGGCCGTCACATGACAGGTACGCCAACCGCCAGCACTGATGCATATATTTGATGCACCTAGAACAAGTCTCAGGGAACACAAGGAGAGTCGCTGCATCTGTGCAGGGGGGAACGAAAATGGGGTGGAGCAAGAAGCGGGTCCAGTGGGGTGGGGTGTGAAGGGGTCCACTTGAGTGGTATGCCAGGCAGTGTGGGGGAATCAAAATTGGGAATCCAAAGCCGGGGGAGGGGGGGGGGTGCAGAGTAGCGTCAGTCCTGAGTAGCGCCCCGTATGTTTGCAATACCTGCTTGGTCCACTCTTCCAGACCAGCACCGCCTTCAGCCTGAAGGACCCAGTCACCGGCAGCGTACCGTTCCTCTTCCTTGTGAGGGGTCACCCACAGGTGCTTGGTGGCAAAGAGCCCCCTCTTGGCAATGAGGCTGTAGGGCTTGGCTAGTAGGGTGGGCCCCCCCTGGGGAATCAGCTTGAAAGCCACTGGCTTGCCTGCAAAGATCAGTTTCAGCTTTCCAGACGCAAATGGCTAATCAGGCTGTACCAGCCTGACCTGTTTGCTCTTCTCAGTCCTGAACCGTCTATTGTAATTCAGAAACGTCATCCTTACACTGCAAATCTAAACTCAGAAACGTTTGAGGACAGAAAAAAGGCGTTTCTACATTGTGGAGATGATCAAATACCTGGCACAGACTCTCAGAGAACTTTGCGTTGCATGCTGTTCACGCTGAACACAGACACTGGCTTCACAGGCTCAGCAAGGCATGGCCTCAAACCAGGTGCAGTCAAGCTGCTCACAAACCCCAGCATCAGACAGAAATCTTGCTCGCAGATTCCAAACGTTGACATTTGGACTGTGACAGCATGCAATGGGAACATCACTCAGGTCAGCAGCTTGAGACAGAAATCTTGCAAGCATTTCAAATTCTGTCATATGGCCTGTGTCAGCAAGCATTGGGACAGCACGCATTGGGAACATACATAAGGTCAGCAAGACCACTACCTGTAGAGGGGTGGCGGGAAGTGGGGTTGTTCACTTTCCAGTAGGTTCCTTTGGAGCCATCTGCCACCCGGGCAGCCTTGGCCTCACTGGTCAGGGGGGTCTCCACCCCTATGAACCCATTGCCGTAGGGGTTCTTGGGGCCCTCCGGCAAGGCTTCTGCATGCACCTGTGGCCAACAGCATCCTGTTAGGGGATGCTGAGTCATATTATGCTTGGTGCTGACATAAGTTTGTTGTCTACTCAACGAAGATAGCACGGGTGGGACTAAAGCTTATGCCTTGATTGTCTGTTTGCAGCTGCGTCTGATCAAGCATACAGTTGTATGAAGCCTGTATACTTGATCAGACCAAGCGGCAAACAGCCAGCAATCAAGGCCTATGCTGTAGTCTCGCGCAAGCTATCTTGTTGGAGTGAACAACAAGCTTTTGTCAGTGTGCCATGTGCCATGTTAGTGCCATGTCATGCTATGCTAAGCTGCAGCTGCATAGCATGACATGGCACAGCACAGGGTGACACATCTAGGCACAGCATGGCACGGCACAGCACAGCACAGCACAGCACAGCACAGCACAGCACAGCACAGCACAGCACAGCACAGGGTCGCACAGCGCAGGGTTACTTAGCACAGCACAGCACAGCACAGCACAGCACAGCACAGCACAGCAGGTCACCTCCGAAACATACAGCCCTTTCCCGCCCTCTTGGTCATCTACTGCCATGTCCAGCCTGGCACAGAACATGTGCTGGTGGTGCTGTGCATTCACCCCCTCCATCACTAGTGTCCCATACTCAGGACTCTCCTCACCGAAGCTTAGAGGGTTGGTGGACAGCTCGCCAGTCAGCTTGATCTCGTATTTGATAGTACCATCCTGCAGCACAGGGAAAGCAGGTGTTGCAATTCTGTGGTCTGTCTGCTGAAATGGCACTGCCACTTCAGCAAGTTGTGGTCCTGCTGTTCGAGCCATGACTAACTCACCTGGAAACATGCATATGGCTGCCCTCTTGTGCTGATCTTATGTTTGAGTTGCAGATGAAGGTGTTACAAGTCTTATCCTGTTTGTAGAGCACGAACCACATACACGCTGTTTTTTGTTTCCCTGTCCCTGACATACAACGGATGAGACTGTCTGCCATGAGCTACAAAGCCCCTTATACGCAAGCATCTTCAGCTACAAAGCATGTGTGCATCCAAGCAGAGCATGCAGAGCATGCAGAGCAGGCAAGTGCTTTACTTGACTTCCATGACACTTGTACTCTGGTCGAGCAGACACCTCACAACCAATCATATCAAACCTTGGTCTACAAATTTGGATCTAACCTTAGCTAAGCTTGATCTAACCTTGATCTAACCTGGATTACAGAACCAGGCACAGAGCCATCTTGGCCCACTGCACAATGCTGACACAGCCATTCAGGGACAGTCACATCAAAAACCTCCAAGTCAGCTTTCAAAGCAGTAGTGAGGGCAGAATCTGACCTGGTAGAAGTACCAGTAGAAGGCATATTCGTAGTTGACAACAGTGGAGATGAAAGAAAGCACAAGTCGCCGGCTACGGCGAACTTCAGCATGGCCTGTCCTGTAGTCCATGTGCTTCCACAGCACCCCTGCATCTTCTTCATGCAGGCATACTGCCTTGGGAATCTCCATCACCTCACCTGAAGTTGCAGGCAGGGATGCGTGATACATGTAAGAAGAGATGTCTTGCTCCTCAGGCATCTACGCAGGCATGAAAGTCTGGAGATCTGCGCAGATACAGGCAAGCTAGAACATGTTGGCACTTGAGCTGTGTTGCTTGTGTTGTGACTTGTGCAGTATGTGCTGTGCTGTGCTGTGCTGTGCTGTGCTGTGCTGTGCTGTGCTGTGCTGTGCTGCGCTGTGCTGCATGGCACCAAACTCACCATAATAACATGCTTGGCATGCTTACAGAGACAAATGACTGCTGTGTAAGCACTGTGTCCCCACGCAAAGAGGGGAAAACCCATACATCTACAACCTGACCAGACAGAGCAGGCCACTGCAATCACCTTTGCTGTCATTCAGCACAGCATCAAAGTACTTGATGTGACCCAGGCAGTCACAGCCCAAGGCCAGGGAGTTGGCACAGAATCCCAGGCCGTAGTCACCCACATCAAAGGCACACTTCCTTTGGAAGGGAGCATTTGGGTCGCCATAGGGCACTGCCATCTCCACTAGAGATGCCCTGTGCACCACTGGCCTGACACTGCCCTGGTCCTCATACCTACAGTCAGTCAGTCAGTCAGTCAGGGACTCTACAGTCGATGAGGGCCAGCTCGCCCATTTGACTAGATTGCCGTCTTTCATCAGACAGTGCAACACCCCAGAGCAAAGCTGCTTCCCAGAGATTCGCAAAAGCTTTTTGTCCTTTGTGTGACACAAGCATCGTGTAAAGGCTTTTGTGCTAGCAATGATGTGCAGTGCTGAGCATCAGGTATGGGACACACAGGCAAGCTGCAAGGTGGGTGGTGTGCTGTCCAGCATGATCCTAGATGAGAGGGCATCAGGGCAATGTGTAAGAGCAGCATTTAGAGCAGGTGTTGATGACATGTAAATTTTAGATCTTAGTTTCACAGGAAGGCCTGGTTGATTCCACTCCTTCCTTCAGCCTCTGTCTGTGAAGGTAAGCATGAAGGAAGCAATGTGTGACAGTTGTAACCACCAAGCAGTTGTCCTGAGCAAACAGCAACACACACACACACACACACACACACACACAGATGTTTGATCACTGAACATTTGCATGAGTGGGCTGATGTGGGAAGGCTGTGTGCATCAGGGGACTCACCCAACATTATGCAGGACCAGACCTTCACGATAGTTGAAGCTGGTTCTGATGTGCCACTTCTGCCATTTGATAAGGTTGCCTTCCACCTACAGAGTCACCATATGCAGTTGCTGCTGCACACTAAAGCATGCTTAGACAGGTGACCAGACATGACAGACAAACAGCAAGACAGACAGACGGACAGGCAGATGTTTTGGCTGACATTTTGTGCAAGTGACAAGCTGTCTAATGTGGCGCAAACCAAAAGAAGCCGGCATAGATCAGCACGCATGCACTTTGCTGCTGCATTCAGCAGGGCAGACAGATCGCTTGCCAGATGCCTGCTGACAATGTTCCAGGCAGATACGCAGTCTCAGAACATGAAATCTCACAACTGACTGATGACCCTGTCATGCAATCAATTGTGCAACAGTTGCCAAAGCAACCTGAGCAAGTCAGTTGTTCTCACTCACTCACTCACTCACTGACTCACTGACTCACTGACTCACTCACTGACTCACTGACTCACTGACTCACTCACACACTCACTCACTCACTCACTCACTCACTCACTCACTCACTCACTGCATGTCTTCCCCAGGCTAAGCAATGTACACTCACTCTCTGCACAAGGTGCTACATAACACCAACAGGCCAGCATCCAACACACAATGATACTGCAAGTACAAATGGATAGACAGGTAGTGCAGGCATTTGCAGTGATGTCGTAGCTAGGACGTATGAAGGTACCTGGAAGCTGGGTCCTTCGGGCTGATCCACATTGAGAGGCTTCAGGTCTGTGCGCCACTCATGCACCAGTTTGTGATGGTAATTGTAGTTTTCTGTGGGCATCTTGGGAGGCTTGTCCTGATGGGGCTTGTCCATGTGAACAACCTGCACGACGCATCGATCCACACTCAGCAATGCATCACTGTGCTGTGCAACATGCCTTGGTATACCAGCTAGAATCTGTATAAGGGTCATGTGAGTGGTAACTTCCTGCATGAACAGTATACTTTGCAAGTTGCTGTTTGACATGCAGGTGACTTTCAGGTTGGCAGCTTGGCAGGCAGTTGTATGAGTTAGAGGAAAGAATGGAAACTTGGTAGAATGGGGAGCACACATAACTGTGAAATCCTGCATGTCTGTCCAGAGATCCCTACAAACCCTGGCCAAGCCTGATACCATATTACTGCTTGCGGTAGGACAGCTTTGTCTGCAGCTCTCTGTGTTAATAAGCTCATCCAGGCAGATGGCGGGATTTCACATGAATGTTTTAAAAACTTAGCCACTTACTCACAGCAGAATCCTCACACGCAATATTCTAGTCTGTGGGCAGCTTTGCCTGTTGCTGCGGCCTTCCCTCTGAAAGCAAAGACCGTTTTCTTAAAAAGCACTAGACTAAAGCCCTCTGGCTGAAATGTGCTTGATAGGCAGCTTGCATAAGGAAGTAGCCTCAGAAAGCAGCAACAAGTGTCTGCCACTCTAAAAAAGGAAACCAAAGACCTTGCATTTCAGCATTACTAACAGAACAACTGGAGGATGAGGTATGTTGCGTGTCCCTGTATCTATATAGATTTAGACTAGAAGAGAGAAAACAAAACATGAAACATTTTGAGTCCTTCGGAGTAGTAACAACAAAATCTAGGAGTGGCAATCATGAACAACGTGGATGAGGTGTGTTGCATGTCCCAGTATCTATATATATTCTGACTTGGAAAATGATGCATACCTTCTTGAGGTTGAGGTCTACAACAGGGATGAAGTCAAGGGGGTGCGCGTAGTGGTTGTCGTCTGGATCACCATTGCGGTAATACAACCACAGCTGGATCAGCCTGCCTTCACATGGCACCATGTGAACTGCATGACAGCATGAGTCAGATATTTGTCAACGCATGATGAGAAGCCAGCTCAACAGGCACATGTACTGCATGCTGCATCGCAATGATTGTGTGAATGCTGGGCATCCGCTTGATGTGTTGTGCCTGTGAGGGCGCGTTGATATGACTGTTGAACAGCATTGCTGTGAGAGCAATGCTTGTTGGTGTTGCTGGTGCTGCTGTTGTCGCTGTGGTGATTGTGACTGCATTTGTCCTGCATCATGATCCTGATCAGAAACCAAATCAATTTCAAACTTTTGAGCAAAGAGCCGGCACAAAACATGGTTACTTGTGCCTGACATGAGAGATGGTGCAAATGCCCAATTGGCGATTGCAAGCTGACAGCGCCACTTGTTGGATCATGCAAGACATGCTTGTCTGACAATTAGCCTTCGCTGCTCATGACACAGGCAACTAAATTCTGTGCGATCATAGTGTCTGTCGTACCAGATACACAGTTCCAGCTAGTACAATGACACATTGCCACGAGAACAGGGCATCACAGCAGCACACCATTCAGTGTGGGTACAGTCTAGAAGCATGTTTGTAAGGGATCATCAGCACATGACTGATCCGTAATCATCGTTACATGCACTTACTGTTCAAACTAGCAATTGACAGCTGTTGTGCCTCAAGACACGTTTCATTCTGATGGGACTGCTTGCTGGGGTTGATTGCAGTTGCAGTTTGCACAGCATCACACCATGCATAACTTTACCACATTTTGTTGCTGTGATTGATTGCACACCTGACCAGGGGTCACATGCCACCAAGTCCATGTCAGTGACTCCTCTCAGCTTCAGCTGCTCACGCACCTTGGGATCGGCCTTGGCTATCTGCTCTGCCAGCAGGCAGTCATCAGGACTCGCCAATGGCTCGACGCCATGCACCTAAGACAGAGAGCAAAGTTTACGCTTTTCAGCGATCATGACGGGAGCCTCCTGAGGCAGCAGCCCGGAGCCCTTTTAACAACAATGAACAAGCTTTCTGGTGGAGTGGCGGGAAGAGTTGTAGTTTGATGTGTACAAATGGTGGGAGTGTGATTGTTGTGTGCATGGATCATTCTGTCAAGGGTCCCTTCAACCTATCATGCCTACTCAGCTGCATGACAGATGAAGGCATCCTCGACAGAATGATCTCCATGCACACAGCAATCATATTTCCACCTTGTGATGGGAGGCCTAATAAAGAGCATGTCCTGAAAGCATCGTGTATGCTGCGCATAGTACTGTACCGTGAGCAGCAGCAAGACAGACATACAAAGTCTCATGTGATTTATGAGACCTGCAACAAGCATTGTGTGCTGGTTGGGTGCGCAAGAGCATCTGTGTTGCTGACTGTGGGCACACAGGTAGTGTTGCACCTGGCACCATTGGACCATTCTTTGAGTTGCTGTATGCACTTACAACTGGGTTTGCCTTGAAAAAAGGCAATATACTCAACAGTTGTGGTGTCAAACATGAGAGACTTCCTGTGAAAAGGTAGGTCTGTGTTGTGATGCTGATGAACACAGTTGCCAAACAGGCTGTACCAACCTGCTTCCAGGATGTGACTGTGGCTTTGGACCCTGAAACGTCCAGGTGCACTTCATTGACAGGAGACTTTGGGAAGGATTGGACAATGCAGTATGCTTTGCGGCTGGGTGTCTTGGACTTGTCAGATTCATATGCCAGTAATTCTGCTTTTGTGGGTTCCTGGAGACAGCATACACTTCAGCCGTCTTGTGAGCAGATTGTCAACGCAATCAACAGTTACAAATGAGGTAAAAGCAGCTGTCCTTGCACATACAGCCCTAAATTCAGGCTTTGATCTTGTACTGATCCTGCTCTGAACGTTGTCACCTTGAGCGAAATGACGTTGAACCTCAGAGCGTCAAGTTCGTGCTGCTCTGCATAAAGACTGCAGGCTTTGCTGCACGCTTTGATCTCCTCTGCGCCCAGAGCATCTAAGGGGTGACCGTATGAAGAAACTTTCACCATGGCGTGTTTCCTGAATATAGACAGCAGTGTCGAGTATGTTGAACGTGCACGATACTGCCGTGTGCCCCGAAACGAAAAGGCTGCACCATTTGCGCGGCACAGGCCGAGTAATGCAAGCGTTCTGCAACCACATTAAAAAGTTTTCTTACCCTCTTACAGTCTTACACTTTCTGTGCTAAACAGAGAGCCGTCTGCACCCAATGTGGCCTGGTTTTTCTGGACAATCCAGAAGATATACAAAAACTACAAAGCAGCGCAAGTTATACGATGATCACGGCTTTTGCACCCCTGTTCGTTCCTGCAAAATGGGCCTTTGACTTCACGTGAAAGTCGTGAGATTTCGTAAAAGGTCGTACACGGACGGCGATCAAATTCTGCGCGGTGCGCTCGTCAAGGCGAAGCCGTGGTGGTCTTCGAGCTAGGAATGTGTGTTTGTCAATGACAGAAGCGTCGAGAGGTCACAGAGTATACAACATGCAACTGTACACGTCCCTGCTGAATAGGGCTCCAGCCCATGGGTTTGAGTCGTATTGCATGGCGTAGACACCTACTTCCGGAACCATGGCTTTGGAAAAGCTTGCTTTCGGAGGCGAGGAGTTCAAATACGACACCCTTGCAGGCATTGCCAGCAGGTTTGCTATTGGCAACAGTGACATTGCAGACGTCAAGGGGTTGACAGCAAGCAGCCTCTTCGCTGAGCCGAAGCCTGCAGCTGTTCCCGTACCGTCTATACTTCCCTCAGAAACAGCTGCACAGGCTCAGGTAATGCTGAGAGAGAACCTGTCTATGTGCCTGCTTCGTATCAAGTCTCGATTTTGTATCAAAGTGCAAGTGCCTGCAACAGGTAAAGGCTCCTGAAAACCTTCTGATCAGCACAACGCCACCGAAGTCGACAGCAAATGAAGAACAGTTCATATCTGTGCCAGACTCCCCGACCGCTGCTCCTGCTGTTGTCAGTCCAAACACAGCAAGGCATATCAACAAGACTGGCCCAGAAGGTGGTGCAGAGCCTGGTCTCTCTGCTCAAGAGCTTCCATGGAACCAGGCATCTGTTAACATCCGCAGTCCACTGCTGAGATTGCATACAGGCATGTCACCTTGCGATTCCTGCCTGCATGCTTGACACAGAACATGCTACCTGCTGGTTATCTCTTGCATCTGTTTGTTGCAGCGCTGGGAATGCTGTGAGAGCTGCGGTGCATTCATTCAAGCACACATGTTTACCACTCGACTTATTGATTCACTCATACATTCACTCTTTCTTTTGTTCAATTCATGCATGCATTCATCTGTTCGTGCTGCTGCTGATGCAGCATGACTGCCCATGTAATTCTGTGATGTCTGGATTGTGATTGCAGAGATTGTGGAGTTCTGCAGATTTCTGGAACCAACAGCAGAGGAGGCAGCCATGCGAGAAGCTGCAACACAGCGTGTCCGCCAAAGCATTACTGAAGTCTATGCATCAGCATCAGTCCAAGTGTTTGGGTCTTTCGTTACAGGTCAGCTTTACATTCTCCACGATGAACACAGTGTGCTGCGGTCATGCACATGTTGCTTACATTGCACTGGCAATGATGCTGCCTGTGAGACATGTACACCAGATAATGACGACACAAGTGCATATTGAGTGCAAAGCCTTGAAATGTTCTGCCATTTCCTGTTGTGGCTTGCTAGCAGAAGTTTGGTTCCCAGCTAGCATGTCTGCTGTGACCCTTACCCTGAATACAGGCAACTGCATACTTGGCATATCTGATTGTCTTACATTCACAGTGCCAAAATTGATGTTGTTGCCTCATTCCACCTGCAATCCTGCTGTCATTGTCAGGATCATAACAGCAGGGATCTGACTCGTGCATGCACTGCAGGGCTGTATCTGCCAACCAGTGACATAGACCTGGTAGTGATGGATAGCGGTGCTCATGATGTCAAGATAGCTCTCAAGGCTTTGGGCAACAAGCTAGGCAACACTGGCATTGCCACCAAGATACAGGTTGGGCCACAAACTTTGTCTCATCACCTCAAAGCTCAAATTGCAGACTCTGTATGATGCTGTGCTCCATCATGACTACATCTCCAGGACAGCATGTTTGTATTTGTGAAATTGGCTCAAACAAAAGTGATGCTGCACCCCACCTGAGAATGTGTGCCTGTAGGGCAGACAAATGCCTCTGCATACACCATCCCACAGGATCTTGCCATGCATAGGATCTTCCACTGATCTCAACTCAAATGGTCTCATGCGCACTGCCAGCACGCTGCATCTCACACCTGAGACTGTTCAATCGTGGTTGCTTGCCAGATGTGATCATCAGTCCTCCTGACAGGCTCATGCAACAAAGCAATCTTCAGTGCATGCAAGGAGCCACATTGCTGCTTGCTGGAGGCGCCATGTTTTTATCATCACGTCCGGGATAGGCCTCCCTAAAAGAGCAAGAATAGTCTTGCATCTCTCTGAGTTAGAAGTCTTATGTTCATTGCTTAATGCTATAATTGCAGGTAGTTGCAAATGCCAAGGTTCCCATCATCAAGTTTGTAGAGGTGCAGAGCAACATCAACTTTGACATCAGCTTTGATGTGGCCAATGGTCCTATAGCTGCTGGCTTTGTGCGTGATCTGATGGACACTCTGCCACCCATGAAGCCTCTTGTGCTGGTTCTCAAGATCTTCCTTCAGCAGAGGAGCTTCAATGAGGTAGGCCAGAGACGCTACTCAGCACATGCTGGCCATTGCAGGTATTTGCCTGAGTGATTTGCAGGTGTCTTGTGGTGATACTTCTGCTGTCATGAGTACATATGCAGCCTTCTGCATGTGTGTAGCAGCGCAACAATAGCAGGCAGCTTGACATTTGCGACAAGCCTTGACAGTGTTTCATCAAGCCAAGAAAATGTTGCAAACAACTAGTCTTTTGACCAAATGCCTTGTTTCAGCGCCTGCCTGCATTGGCAGACCTGTGAGATCCCTGCATCAGTTGACTCATGCCTGAGTGAATGCACTCATGGGCACTCTGTTGAGTGCTCAAAGCTAGTGAGACAGCTGTCCACAGCTGCAAGAGGAACATGGGGCTATGGCATTGCTATGTAAGATGCATCGCTCTTCGGTGGTAGCATGCATGGCCTATCTGGCAATGGCAGAGAGCACCAAAACAGATAACCTTGCACAAACCTACAGGAAAGATTGTGCAGTCGTACTCTAGGACTTTGTACACTGCTCCTGCATGCTGGCATGTTTGGAGCAGCTGGCAGCTTCAGTGTTCTATGATGTGAACTTCTGTTGTCAACTCAGCATGAGGTGGTAGTATACAGGTGTACCAGGGGGGTATTGGCTCCTACGCACTGTTTGTCATGGTGGCTGCATTCCTGCTGCTTCATCCTTCCCGGCATCCCAGCCGCCCGGGCAGCAAACGAGCAGGTATTGTTGCCCTAACCTTCCAGCAGAGCCCCAGTAGTTGTTTTGATGGTGCACCAAAACAGGGACAATTGTTACAAAATCCAGTCAAGTGAAAACCAGTCAAGCCTGTTCAGGCAACCCCTCCATACTCATGCGGCTACAGTCGAATAGGCCTTGTTATGCACTGTTCCACATAATTCTTGCTCAATGTTTTTCAACATATGATGAGCACGTGTATTGCATCACATCAACCCTTCAAGCCTGTTCCGGGACCGCAAGCACTTACAAGAACTGTCCCAAAAAGCACTTTCACTGGGGCAACTTAGCTCACTGGGGCAACTTAGCTGGCTGACACTGTTGTTGATGTTGTTGTCACATCTGCAGGGAGCTTGGAAAACAGCCTTGGTGTTCTGCTGGTGGACTTCTTCCGCCTCATGGGCCGTTCTCTCAATACAGATGAAGTGGGCATCAGCTGCAGTCACGGCGGCGCCTTTTACAACAAGATTGATGCTGAGAAGGAGCAGCCGCAACGCATGTACATGCTGTCGGTCGAAGACCCAGCTGACAGCGCAAATGACCTGTGCCGAGGCTCGTGGAACATTCTCAAGGTAGGTGGCGCAGAGCCTGCATGAACAGCAGCAAAAGCCCTGCTGCTGTCCCATACCTCCAGTCCACAGAGCTGTCTGCTGTGAACCACAAGTACCTACGGCAATGCAAGGATGCATGCTATGTTGTCCCCCATCCTTCAAGCACGGTTCTGAACACTCATGCCAAGCGCATGCAATCAATGTGCACATTGCATGCGCTTGGTATGAGTGTTCAGAACCGTGCTTGAAGGATGAGGGACAACATAGCATGCATCCTTGCATTGCCGTAGGTACACCCATACCAAGCGCATGCAATCAGTGTGCACATTGCATGCCCAACTCATCAAGGCCGACATGAACCATCTCAAAATGCAAAATCATCTTTTTGTTCAGGACTGCTCAATTTCAGTCATGCACTGCCATGCTGCCACACTTGATGTTGTGTCTTTATGACTCTATGCGAACCAAATACATGTGGTTGTTTCCTTAGGGAATGCTTTGCATGTAGGAAGCAAATCTTGCCTGTATGAATTCACTGAACTGAACTTCTTGTATGTTGGGTTTTAGTCGCCCCCCAGGACACTAAACATATTGGTTGGTTGGTTGATTGATTGACTGTCTTCCAGGTCAAGCAGGCATGGGACTTTGCATATCAGCAGCTCACAGCCCCCTCAGACCCCTCAGAGTCCCTGCTGGATAGAATCATCCGAGTGGACACTGTCTTGACTGATCGGCCTCGCCCTGCAGACCCTGAAGTGCCTGAACAACTAGAACAGCAGATTCGGGAGGAAATGCACCACAGATCTAAACGTAGTCGCAAGGAGCATAAGCACCGGGACAAGGATAGCAGGCATAGGGATCAGGATAAAGAAAGGGATAGAGAAGGTAGGCATAAGGACAAAAAGCGACGCAGAGAGAGGAGTCTTGAGTTTTCGGATCCTGATCCTGATGTGCAACCAGACAGGGACAGATCTCATAGATCTAGCAGTAGGGATGACAACAAGCGCCAGAGAAGGCACAAGGATCACAAGCTTCGCAAGTCTGATAGGCATAGATCCAGCAGAGATATCTCACCTTCTGATGTTCGGCACTCTAAGCATATACGTTTCAGTGAATGATTCTGTTGATTGCTGTCCCGTGTGTGATTGGGTTGTGCTTGTGTCTCATATTTCCAGACAGGTTGAACCCCTGACCTGATGTGTGCATGGTGTTTGCATCACATATCGTGTTTGTACCATACATAATGTAGTTTGCCTCAGATCATTTATCTCAGGGTGCACACAAGTCACTTCCTTCACCGTCATTGGGCAAACAACGCAGCTGATTTCAGCAAAAGTCCCACACATCATGTAGTCTGCCTCAAATCACTGATCTCAGTCTGAGATTCTCAGATCTCATACAAGGCACTTTCTTCACCGTCATTGGGCAGACAACACAGCTGATTTCAGCGAATGTCTCTGGCTCACAACTGACGCTCCATCTAGAAGAAGGCAACGAAGCTGATCCCTGCAAGGCAGAGGCTATGCAACGCAACGAGGATTGCACCAGTCATTACATTTGGATGCTGCCACTGTCAACACATACACCCAGCAGATCTGAGCAGAGCGCTGTCGCTCTTGAACCTTTGATGCTATGTGTTAAAGATTTTGTGTGTGCCCCAATTGCTGGGCAAGTGATTCACGAGAAGCATAGAATAGTTGCATCAAGCATGTTTATTCAATGCATTGTAAACACCCTAGTGAGCTGCGTCCTTGCTACAACCGGTACTGCTATTTCTGTTTGGTTCTGCAAGAATCCTTCCAGTAAATCCACCCGTGTTTCGTCCATATGCAACTGAAGGAAGTCACGTTTGACCTGACAGATAGTGTACAATGTACAAACTGTCACATGCTGTGCATGACTGTCCGCCCACATTGAAGCTTGCCTGCACGTGCGCGACAACCTGCGTGTGTGACAGAGGGATGATCAAGGGTTTACGAACGTGAGGTTTGATCACGACTGGTCCGTCAGGATGTGTGAGGCGTGATCACCATGCGAGCTGTGACTAAGTCCGCCATTGCAGTTGCTATCTCTGCATGCACCAGTGTCAAAATGCAGGCAATGCTGCGTGCGCAGCGGTGATGACTGCGTTTTAGCGACTTCTCATCCTGCTGCACCTCGAAGCCCCACATATCCTGTGCTTTGCTAGCATCGCTTGGCATCGACCAGCAAGCAGGCTCCCTACTGATCCCTATTGACTTCCAACAAGGGACTAGCTGCTGTCTTTCAGGGTGAGTGGCCCACGGATATGTGCATGACTATGACTGTTGCAGTTCAAATTCAGCTTGAAAGGTTTCTGTTTCAGCGTGGCTAAGCTTGGGGTCAAATAGCAAAGTGTGCACCTGTCCCTGGAAGGGACTACTGGTCACTGTTGCTGTCTATAACCGAGGAGCATGACGGCCAAACGTGCAGCAGTCACTGGTCAAGTGCATGAGCCTGACAGCGTCCCTGCTGAAACTTTGCCAAAAGGAGCTTTGGGACTTGCAATTATAGGATTCACACCCTCGTGGTTCTCAGTCACTATGGGAACAGGAGTCTTGTCAACGCTCATACATCAAGCCCCTCATCAGTTCAGGGGCATGGAAGACATTGGAACTGCGCTGTACCTCCTCAACTGCTTCCTGTTTGTACTGTTTCTCGGGATCAGTCTGACTCGATATATAATATTCCCATATGTCTGGCGCCACCTTATTCGTTATCCACCACAGTGCTTCTTCCTCGGCACCTTGCCCTGCGGTCTGTCCACCATTGTTTCTGCCACAGCATACATAGCTGCTCCAAAGTATGGTCAGTGGGCAAGCGATTTGGCACTAGTACTATGGTGGATCAACGTCGTGGTGGCACTTGCAGCCTGTGTTGGGGTACCATTTCTCATGTTCAGCATTCATCACTTGACTCTAGATAAGATGACAGGAGCATGGTTGCTGCCTGTTGTTCCTGCAATTGTAGTAGCTGCAGCAGGCAGTGTTGTTGCTACAGTTATAAGTCCTGAGCAGGCTGTTACAGTCATTGGGGTTTGTTATGCGCTGTGGGGCATGGGTGTTGGACTTTCATTCCTGGTTTTGGCTCTGTATTTCCATCGCCTGACTGTTTATCACCTGCCCGACACTGAAGTCATCGTGTCAGCGTTTTTGCCTGTAGGGCCTTTAGGTCAAGGGGCTTTTGCCATAATTCAGTTGGGGAAGGCAGGTAAGAAGGTTTTCCCGTCCACAGGCTTTCTGGGCCAAAGTGATGCAGGTGACACTGTGAGTGCTGTCTCTACCATTGTGGGTTTAATCATGTGGGGTTTTGGTTTGTGGTGGCTATGCCATGGCATGTACTCAGTGATGACCAGGAGACTAAGTGGTCACCTCAAGTTCAACATGGGTTTCTGGGGATTCATCTTCCCCTTAGGCGTTTTCAATAGTGCAACGTATGCTTTGAGTACAGCATTGCCTTCAGCATTTTTCAGCTATTTGGCAATGGTCTTCTTGGTTGCTTTGATATTGTTGTATATTTGGGTAGTCCTTGGGACTCTATGCGGGACGTACAACAAAACTTTGCTGGTTGCGCCCTGCCTTACTGACATGTACTCAGCCTCCGTTCATGGTGGGCAAGAGCACCAGCCTTCTTCAAGAAGCGCTTGAGTCAAACCACGGTGCTGTAGCTTTGTTTCCCTGCTTCTAGATCATGAATGCTGTATGAAATGTACAAGTAAAATATACATCAGTACAGTAACTAGTTGAACTGAGGGAAGTCTTGTTTGCCCACTGTATAGTCTGTAGGGTCAAACCTGGTAGTGGCTCCCCTAATGGTATGCTGCTGGGGTTTGGCTGTGGCATGCATGTTGAATTCCTGCCTGGACTCTCCATATAATGCCGGATTGCAAGGTGATGTCATTGCTGGCCAAGAGCTCAGCATCATGCTGTCACATGATGTCAATCTTTGCCATGGGCAATGTGCAAAGGTATACAGTATAGCAACTGCTGCTCGTGATGTGTAGTTTGCATCTTCGTCAGTCCCCGACCGCTGTTCAGAAAAAGCGCAAATAATCAGGCTTGCTCGTGCAGCATGGCACGGGACGGCAGTTGGAGCCTGAGGGTTTCGGATGCGTAATATGGGAGGGTTTGGCAAAAGGCCCTGAGCTGTACTTTAAGTCCCGAGATGGCTGAAACAACGCAAGCCCCGAGCACGAAAGTAGCGGAGGTTTCCTAGGGGCAGCCTCAGCTACATCCAAGTGCAAGGAAGCTGAGACATCAGGATTGCTGTGGCGAGTCG
>JAABUK010001953.1_pt1 | contig 38039 bp, 48 predicted proteins | sample 5559141 | NCBI WGS metagenome assembly JAABUK01 (sample SAMN10711869, study PRJNA513367) | rock metagenome | isolation source: Antarctica rocks | place: Antarctica: Victoria Land, Pudding Butte nord | collected 2016-01-03 | reverse complement strand
GACCATAGGTATCAATCGCCAGTTGTACGAATTTCTGCAGATGCTGCCGGTTTCCAACATGGCATACACACCCAGTACATTCAATGCCTTTCTCCTTCAAGGCTTTGAGGGTGTCGTCAACGTTGTTTTGCTTGCGTGAGCAGATAACAACTTTAGCTCCTTCCTCACCCAATCGCTGTGCAATGCCGAGGCCTATGCCAGCCGTGGCTGCTGTAACAAGAGCGACCTTGCCTTCAAACCTTTTGCAGTTGACCATTGTATGTAGGTATGGTGGTCTGTAAGAGCAGCAGGAGAAAACAACTAAGACAGGATTTTACACCCTTATGATTACGTTGAACCGATTGTCACAAAACCAGCAGAGTACTGGCAGTGAACAAGAGTACCTGCGCACTTGGTGGTCCTTCAGTCTTTCTTGGCAGACAGTTACGTTTTGCTCAGAACACTCGATCACTCAGAGCGCGCGCGCTAGATAGTTCCTCCTGGCAACTTAAGCCAGGGGAAGATGGCAGCCAAAAAGTAGACTTGATTCTGCTATACACATAAGCCGAATTGCTGCGGTCGGAATAGGCCCGCTAGCGCAGCTCTGCCAAGTACACTAAGGGGTGCCATGTCAGCAGGCAAATGACTCATGCTGACATGGTTGATGAAATGCATGGCAACGGTGTGGGCTGCTTGTTGTGTATTCACCTGACTTGAGGAATTGCACCATTAATGTTCAGAATTGGAGCTCGTCTGTTGGTTCCGTTCTACGTTGAGTCACTGTCAAGACAGGGTGATGCACTAGAGTCCTGCACTGAGTTCTGCTCTCCAGCTGCTGGTAAGGCTCCATTATGAATTGCAGCTGTCTGATGCGAATTTGATTCCATAACAGTCTAAGCTAACCAGTAAAGATAATAGTAAAACAGTCAACGCTTCTGAATGCTGCTCTGCGGTGCTTAGTGCTGCAATGCTGTTAGTACTAGTTACAAATTATAATTTATAATTATAACACTACGGTAGTGTTGTCTGTCATGCAGTGTTTGCCTATGTACAAGGCAGGTAAACATGGCTGATTTTATGCATTCTGTCTCATACACAAAGCCTCGTCATACCAGTACATATGTGTTTTATAATGCTGTGTTACAGCAGCGCTAGCCTGCAGCCAACAGCTGTTCGTCACCGTTGCTGAGCACAACCGCACAGCTTGGTAGCCCATGGACTTTGACGGTATTGACCAGCAAAAGCCTGTTAAGCGTATGCTTAAGCATTGCTTCGTAGTATTCAGTGTGAGTATATATACATTGCTACATTGTATACAGTGTGAGCTGTTTTGAAAGTTTTCAACCAGTTGGTGCACACACACAAGCACTGCAGTGAAACAGCGCAGACCTGCGAAGACAGAGACGGAAGATAAGGGCCCCGCCCCGGTTGTATGGCAACGTTTACCTTGGATGAAATCAACATAGCAGCAATTGAAGCCAGCGTGGCGAGCTCCGAAGTGACATTCGAACGCAGTCCGCAGACAGACGGACTGCGAAGAGGCACGGGGCGAGGTTCGTATCTGTTACTGTGTGATGTACCGTAATTGCCAAGCGCAATCAGCGCCTCGTCACATTTGTTGCTCAGAGTGTGGTTGCCCTTGGAGTATAGTTCCAACTGCGGTGTTGATATCGCCGCACCAAATATGCCTGACGACACAGGCGTGTTTGATATGGACACTGAGCACGGGTCCAGCATCGTCAGCAGGGACAGGCACGGTGACACTCAGTCTCAGGCAACAAGCTCGACCTGCGGAGAGCTGAGTTCCGTGGACTGTAGCCTCGACAGGCGGGGCAGCATCGATTTATGTAGGCGAGCAGTGCCCGTTATCGAGGCCGAAGAGGATATATGCAGCATTTGCCTAGACGAGTTTTCGCAGGAAGATCCGGGCAACCCCACTGTCTGCGGGTAAGGCGTTAAACGATGTGACCTTGCAGCGTATCAACATGACGACCTCACAGCCTTCGATTTGGTCTTGCAGGCATCAATACCATCTGCAATGCATCATGCAGTGGGCACAAAGAAGTCGTGAGTGTCCGATGTGTTTCAGGGCTCTGCAACTACAGGTGTGCTCCTCACCTGCATTCCAAGTGGTGGCTGCTTGCAGATTTGCTCAGTGCTGGCCTGTTGGGTGTCGTGGCAGAGCATGCATCAAGAATTTGACATGTGCATGCACCACTGCTTTCTCCCCTTGTTGCTAACCTTCATTATGCCTTCACTATGCTACTGGCCTACTTTGGCGTCACACAGTTATGTGCACGGTGTGTCATTGCATTGTGTTCAGAGCACAAGTATTGTGACCTTTGCTGGAGCAACTTATAGTCTGCAGGACCCCATGATGCAAGAACTGCTGCCTTTTGGCGAATACATTCCACCAGAGCACTCACAGCCAGCACAGCACATGTACATGGGCCTTGAGGCGTGGGAGCTGGAGCGGATATTGGCGCGACTAGCAGTCACAAATGGGGCTCCTGTTCTGAGCACAGGCCGCAGAAGAGGACACTCACGAGCAGAAGCTGTCATTGTTCCAGGTTGCGCACAATGAAACTGGCTGTTTCCAGCCGTTTTGTTGCATTGCTATCATGCCTGGCTGCTGCTCAGATGAAATTGACTACATTATGTTTGTGCATCTGAGCACGCTGGCATGTGTTTGACAGCAGGTGTCTCAGATGCATGTCAAGGTTGTTTGCTGCCTTGCCACTGGCAGCTACTGTTGAAAAAGGCACTTCCTGGTTCAAGACGCCAATGTGTGAGAGGATATCAGTGTTGCAGTCATACTATGCCTCTGGTCACACCACTGCTTTGGCATGCACGCGTACAGATCCAATACAAACTCTGAAATAAATGCGCTGTTTGTAGAAAGTGGCAAAGCAGTCATGGACCATACCAGCACAAGTGGGCAGGAGAATGGTGCACCCTCTGAACAGGCTCCCAGCAACTATGGTGAAAGCTCATACCCCTCCAGCTGGCCTCCGCACTCTGCGCATGGCAAGCCCCAGCCGGTGAGGCAAAGCTGCTCTGCATCTGTCTGTCATGCTGCAGTATTGACTCGTTGTTGAGGTGTTGAGTAACGGAGTGCCCTGTTGACTACATACATACTTGCGCATCTCTTTCTGCCTGCTAGCATGACGACAAGAAAGGATCAACAGGCCAGCACTAATGCCAAGCCTGCCCAGATGACATGGCCACTTCTGCAATAACAGCTTGCTTGAGCATACATACCTCACTCTGCTCTCTCTGAATCCAACCTATCGCCAAGAGTTGTGATTCCTTGCAGTCCTCATCCCAGCCTCAGCCTGCTGGCCCTCAAGACATTCACAGGTCGTCTGTCAGTAGTGAGTATCCCTTGAAGAACGCAGCAGAGTCTTTCAAGTCAAGGTGGAGTGCTGTGTCAACCAAGTGCAAAGAGTCCATCAGCAAGTTGTCAAGGCAGACCAATGCTCGATGGGCACCAAAAGGTCATCATGAAACATCAGATGCTGAAAGCTCATCATCTACAGCAGCCTGATTTCAAGCAATGTTACTGTTGGCAACAGGTCAGAGCTGCATGTTTTTTGCCACTGTCAGCTTGGTAGGCTGCATTCAGGGCTTGCTTGTTTACATCAGTGTGACAATGTGGCATGTTGTCACTGTATCAGTAGAGCAGCGTTCCAGCGCAGGTGGGCAGACGCTTTTTCAGAGTACCAAACTCAGTACCTTCGCTGCATTTGACATCTTTCACACACATGGTAGAACGGTTGCTTCATCATTTATTGTGAGGGTTTGCTTGTCAATTCAAGCTGTTGCTCTGGATTGAGTGACGCTGTGAGCACTCCAACATCTGCCTGCACAGATAGGGGCTGCTGTGAAAATTCTAAAGTGGCTTTCTTGATTGACTGCATTGCAGTGATTTATATGCTTTCTGTGTTGTTCAATAATTGTAGATTTAGGCTGATGTTTGATTCTGTGCAAGTCACTTCTGCTGTTGTCAGATGCTTGTGTAACAGCAAATGGTTAGAAAATTGTATCACAGTTGCTGCAGACGAAGTCTTGTGGTGCTGATGTGTCTGCCTATAAATGTGTTACACTTATCTGTCACAAGGGCCCAAACTGTTATGGTACAGTGTGGGCGGCTTGCAAGACAGTTGTCCTAGTCCAAGGACTAAAAGCCAAGGACCTGCGCTTCGGTAGTCTGGGCAGGCTCTTCCCTGCCGACCCATGCAGGTGCTTAGCAAATGGCACAATGTGCTGTCCCTTTCACACGTGGCATCTGAGTGGGGACTGCAGGGCTTCATTACTGTTCCAGATCTGACTACTTTCCAAGTTGGGAGTACCCGGTCAAAACCTTGAGTGGACCGATCCCTGCGGTCCGCTTCTGAGCATTCGTGTCTGCTGCAAAGTCTTGCCCATTGCAATCCAATACAGTCGACTTGTTTGCGCCTGTCGAGGTCAGTTGGCATCGCTGGTGCCCTGATCTTGACTAACTGCAAGGGCATTGGAGCCGCTTTAGGGCAGCGAGAAGCTTCAGACTGCAGTTGTTGCCCAACGTATTGCTCGACAGCGGGCACAGCCTTGCAGCAGGTGCCAAGTCATTGGAGGCACAGCTCATATGAGACCTGCGCGGCAGGATGAGGGTCCGTCAGAGGATACTCGGAAGAAAGCGCAAGCTGCAAAGAGCTACATCGAGAACATGTATAAAGTGCAGTACCAGAACTACCAACAACGAACGGACAGGTGCTGCCAAAACAAGCACAGAATTATTTGCAAGGTTAAGTCAACATTTGGTAAACTCAGCGCTGCGCTGACAGGCGCCTACAGCTGGAGAGACAGTTGCAAACCGAGAAACTGACAGATGAGGAGCGTCAGAACATTTTGCAGTCTCTGGAGAGGAGAGAACGTGACTTCACCAGGCTACAACGGCAGCGTCTGTCAGCAACTGACTTTGAGCTGCTTACTATCATTGGTCGTGGAGCATTTGGAGAGGTATATTGTCGTGCGGGGCGTAATGCATGAAATCATAGCTGCCCATGACCTTATCATGTGCATGTGATATACAGTGCATCATTCAGCATATGTTTACATTCATGTACCAAGCTTTGCTACTCTTGCAGGTCAGACTTTGCAGGCAGAAAACCAATGGCAAGGTGTTTGCCATGAAGAAGCTGAAGAAAGCAGAAATGGTCAGGCGTGGACAGGTCGGCACTCTGCCTGCATCGGCTGTATGTGCATTCAGAGGCTGACTGGCATCTCAAGACCCATAGTACATCTGCCACGCTTGCTCAAGGCCACAGCGCAATCTGCCCTGGTCTAAGATTGCCTGTATTTGGTTTCAGATTGATCATGTGCGGGCAGAGCGCGATGTTCTGGCAGAAGTGCACAATCCATATGTGGTCAAGCTATACTACTCATTTCAGGTAACTCGCCTTTGATCATACTTGACATGATACAGCATTTGCTATCAACGCCACGTAGGTATCCACAACACACAGTCTGCGCACACTATAGCATTGAGCTCTGCACTCACCTGCATGGATGAGACTTGTACCGCCAGCAACACTTGTCAAGTGCTGTGTTGCTGCGGTCCATCTAACATACGCTCCTGTTGATTGCCATATGAGGCTTTGCCGGCTACTGTTTAGTAACAGAGCACCCACGGCGCCTGCTCGCCGACACGCACTCATCAGACAATTTGTCATGACCTAATTGCAAAGCGTCAACAAAGGGAATGACAACTGCAGGATGAGCAATGGTTGTACTTGATCATGGAGTATCTGCCAGGTGGTGACGTTATGGTGAGCTCATGCACATTGTGCTGCATACCATCTGCATATGGAGTCTGCCTGACAGGGCAGAGCAGCCCAGCCCAGCTGGCTTTGCTCAATTTGCAAGCTTCAAAGTTTTGCTGCATTGCTCTTGCAACTTATTTGAATCAGCAGCAGCAGGGAACTTTGCGGTTGCATGAGTTTGATGGCAGCAACTCCAATGAACTCAGACACCCAGATGCAAATCCAGTGATCAGAAACTTGCGTCTGCATGCAGACCCTGTTGATGAGGAAGGACATACTGTCAGTAGAGGAGACCAGATTTTACATCGCAGAGACAATCTTGGCTTTGGAGTCTATACACAAGCACAACTACATCCACAGGTCATTGATGGCCCTGTCTGCTCAGCTCCACTTTCCTTCTTTTTCAATGACATGCTGACAGGGTGCCAATCAATTGATTGGATCTATCGACAGCTGTAGAAGCCTGCATCAACTTGACAGCATGGCTCACACTGTCCAGTCATGCATATACATGGCAAGATGCTGTTCATGCGTGTAACGCTGTCAGCACCCCAGCGTTGTGTTTTAGTTGAAATTGTCTGCATTCCAATTACCCATGCCTTCAACTGCCTCATAGACACATTGATGCCCAACACATGCTTTATGGTACATTGGTCAATTGCAGAGATATCAAGCCTGATAATCTGCTGCTGGGTGTGGACGGCCACATGAAGCTGTCAGACTTTGGGCTTTGCAAACCTGTGGACCTCACGAAGCTGCCCACACTTCATGAGAACCAAGCTTTAGGTGCCAGGTGAGGCATCTTGCATACATTCCATCCCAGATGCATCAGCCATGCAACAACATTGCATGTACTGCAGTCAGCTTCACAGCATGACCCTTCTGGCCTTGCACACTTTGTGTTTTGCTTTGACATGACGAAAAAGCCTCATCAGTGTTGAGCAAGAAATGACTCGCTTTCATGCTCATGGCCTGCCCACCTTGTTGCTTCAGATGTGCAAGCACGTTTGATCTGAGCCCATGTGTTGTGTCACAGTTTGACAGAGATGCCTGCCAGCAGTCAGTGTGCGCCTGGAGGCCAGCTGCATCACTGGAAGGGCAACAGACGTTCACTGGTGAGTTTGTTGTCACTCTGTCATGTTCATGGGGGCTTGCTAGGTACTCATATGTTTTTGTGTTGTGTATGACATTGACCTTCCACCTGTATTGCTGCAGCATTTGGCCGCATGTCTGCGAAAGGCCAGATGGTCATTGCACAAAGGTCACAAAGATCTGGAATGGCTTCCTTGCGCGGAGCGCATGTATCATGCTCTACAGCTCTTCTGCTACTGGTGCAATTGCATGTGCATTTTCTGCAACTGGTGTCTGAGCTTCTTTGGCATTCTGTGCTGCTGTTTATTCTTTTTACATGCTTCATAAACTATGTTGTGCATGGCAGGCGTTCTCAACAGTCGGCACTCCCGACTACATCGCTCCTGAGGTGCTGTTGAAGAAGGGGTATGGCATGGAGTGTGACTGGTGGTCAGTGGGGGCTATCATGTATGAGATGATGGTGGGGTACCCCCCCTTCTACTCAGATGACCCCATGACCACCTGCCGCAAGATTGTCAACTGGCGCCAGTGCCTCAAGTTCCCAGATGAGGTCAGTGGACTTCAATGCATTTTTTTGTAACTCATAACACTCAAACCCTGCAGTCTTTGCATGTTGCAGAGACATGAAATGTGGAAAGCAGCATTTCAGCACCAATGGCACATTCCATTGACAGATTCGCTTGGGTTATGCTATACATGCTGTGTGGCATGCTTGTCCAGCATTGATGCATGAAGGTACAGCACATCATGAAACATGACACAGTCAATCATCTGGCAAACCCACTGTTACAATTAGCACCTGTGGTGCAGATTCCTGTGCCACGAGATGCTCGCAACTTGATGGATCGGCTGCTGTGTGACGTGGACGACCGCCTTGGCTCAAACGGTGTTCAAGAGCTCAAGGTACAACAGCAGACAGAAAGTATACATGTGTGTAGCATGCATGTATGCTGCTGAGTCTGCAACTGTAATACTGATACCTTAATGACACTGGTGTTCCTATATACAGGGCTTGTTGTTATCCAAGGGATTTTGTCAAAATTGGCATTTGGCTTTGGCATTGGCATGTTTGTCTTTGGTGTCTGTCTATGGGGAGACAGACAAGGCATGGAACTGTTGATGTTGCACTGCCAAGGCTTTAATCATGCGGGTGATCAAGCCATTGGCAACACATATGATGTTGCTCTTGCACACAGGCACTGATCTGAACAGGCCTGTGCAAACTAGATACTTGTAAAGCATGTCAGTTGCAGCACGCCTGTTTGTCTGAAATTCAGCTGAGTTTTAAGCTTTGATCACGCAGAACCACCCCTTCTTCAATGGCATTGACTGGGACAACCTGTACAGCACTCAGGCCCCACACCAGCCCACTGTCAAGCACCCCTTGGACACACAGAATTTTGAGAAGTTTGATGAGCAAGCTGCTGTGGGCTTGAACCCCGGGGGAATGAAGAGGTGGGCGCGTGCTGACCCCAACTTTGTGGGTTACACCTACAAGAACTGGGAGGCAGTCCAGCCTGGCGGCCACGACAGTAAGTGTTTGTGTATTGCGCGTCACTTTCATCAGGAGACAAATTTTGCCCTGCACAAACATAGCTTATCATGAGCCAGGCAAGCGTTAACATTATAACTACTGTTGTTTCTGTTGTCATGTTCACCACTCAGGCTGCAGTATGTAGTGACACTTGACGTACAGCCAAGTTGCTGCCTAGCTGCCATTTGCGTGACGCTGCACTGTTTCCTCTGCAAGGCGTCACATAGCCATGCAGTTTAAGCCATGCTATTGTGGTAACAACTATGCTGGCATGTTCCGAGATCATATATGCACAGGCTTATCTCTCGCCATGTGTGTTGCAGCTAGTGGGCGTATGCAGCTGAAAAAGAAGACTCCGACAAGACCTTCAATCCAGCAGCTACAGGGCAGCATGTCAGCAATGGGTCTTCAAGATAGCAATACAAGATAGTATGTCAGTAGCTTGCTTTGTCCCTTAAGGTGCACCCTGTTTGTGCCAGGTCTGTAGTGATAGATGTTCAGTCAGCAGCTATAGCCCAACAGGTCAGCATATTCGTTTTATTCCTTGCTTGCAAACAATTTGGGTCACAGATCCTATGCCCACACAGGTGCTTTTTGTCCTTCAGGTCACATTGTGTCGAAGCTTGAACACAGCTGCAGGGATGGCACAGTGCCCACATTTAGTCTGCTGTGTACTTGTATGAATAACCAGTAGAAAATGGATATTCCAAAAGCCCGCTTGAGCCTCTCAAACCCACTAGATGGTTATGACTGAATTGGTGTCACCAGACATACATCCAGACATGTGTAACCACATACATGTTGCTGACCACACAGACCTTGCTGAGATCAATTACATATCAGGAGTGTGTATGCTCTGAAAGCTGGAGATGGGAGCGTTGCTGGGTTGTGTTACGAAGGCATGTTTCAACTTGCTGTTGATGTGGCTTCTCTCTGGCTAGCAGCCAGAAAGCCCAGAAACTTGGGAACACAAGCTGCAAACAGCCAGGTACTCACAAGCATCGCAAGCGCTACCTTCTTATGCTGTTCAAGCAGCCCTAGGAAGCTGAGGTGGTTTCGCGTCTGAGCAGTGTGCTTGCAAGGCTCAGTTCCACAATATAATGGATCTCAGATACACTTTCCCGAGGATACACTGATTTGCAGAGCTTGGTATAATTCCTGGATCGTAGGCGTATTGCATCAGAAACTTGCAAGGCACGGTTTTTAGTGCTGACTCTGCAAAGCACAGTAATCTAAAATCAACATCATGCTGTGCGTGAAGTGCTCTTTGCGTCATGATTGAGATCAGCCTGTCTGCGCCAAAAGCATACGTCAAGAGCATTGTCACTAGTTTCTTCGAGCGTTGGATTGTTTGCTTCAAGAATTCACAGCTTCTTTACACATTGTGAGTTACTGACGGTCTCGGCAGGTTTGATCGAAACAACTGAGGGTCTGTGCCGCTGATTGGTGTACTGAGAGGCCAAGCTTTGTTCACAGCCGCCTGTGGCTGCGGAGTGGCTTGAGTTTTGTAGACAGCGTTCATTGCACTAAGGTCAGGATGGTCAGAAGCAAGAGAAAAGCTAACACTGGACAACTGCAAGACAACAGTGTAAGTAGTTGACTTTGAAAGGTGTGCTGCCCTTGTGGAAAGTTGCTGCAGCCAGCTCCTTTTTATTGTTATGGCTGTAACGCACGTGAAAGCGTGTGCTGACCGTTGCCTTGCTTTGCTTCTGCAATGCTATCATTCAGCAGGCTGCTCTTGTGTTGCAGACTTCAATTGCATCTCTTGAAGATGAGCAAATGCTGATGCAAGTCTTGAGACATTTGAACAGCCTCAACGATATTGCACGGTGCTCAGCAGTCAGCAGGTCACGGCATGCTGCTAGTCAAGCTGTTCAGCTATTGTCCATAGTAATGGACACTGGCGACCGTAAGCTGGCATCTGACAATGCTGCCACAGTCCTGCAACAGTTTCAACGATGTGAAGCACAGGGCATGTTTAGACAGCTTCAGCAGATGTACCTGGCTGTGGGAGCTTATTCTCCATACTTTGTGCAACAGAGCTCAACAACCTCATTCTTCTTGTCAATGGTAAAAGTCATGAGCTCAGGACCACAATTGGCCAATATCAGCAGCTCATGGCCACTCAGAACTTGCCATCTGTCCGGGGTCTTTCCCTTGATACCTGCTGTGCTGTGCCTGCCAGATACTGTGGAACATGTGATATTAGAACCTGACTCCAGGGCTTGCCCTGGCTACATCCATCTACATGTATTTGGCAGAATTGTGAACTTACAGACTTTGGAGATACGCGCCAAAGATTTTCTAGTTCACAGACGTACCACCTTTCTTCTGGACTGTGTGTTAGGAAGCCTTCAGACTATATATCTGCTTGACAGGGGTGAACTCGTGGTGTGCGACGGTTTCAGCTTGGGCACTAGTCTGCCAACCTTGCGTCATTTTGGTGCTGCTTTGAACAGCTTCAATGCTCGTGCACTGCTGGCTTTGCCAGAAGTGAAGTTTGCAGCTTTGCATGTCACAAATGCAAAGTGGATTCAATTTTCGTTGGAGCCGTCCAGTAGTTTGGAAGTTGTCCTACTTGACTTGCGTACAACAAGCGTGATAGGCAAAGCTGGTGTCAAAGTAGGTGCTCTCGGGGAGTGTGTTTCGTTGTGTCCCTTCAATCTGTGCAATGGGCATTGAAGCTGCCAACAGCATGTACAACAGCATCTGACTGGCCGTCAGAGGATTAACACCTTGGACTTTCAGGGTTGGAAATACATGTTTGAACAGCAGAGAGTAATTGCCACATGTGCTGTGTGACATGTGCCAAAAAACGTCAGACACACAGACGGTGTCCACAGACGCTGTGTTTATATGTTTTCGCAGTGAGCTCATCACGCCCGCGTCCTGTGGCACCGCGCGCGCAAAGTCTTTCCGATGGGCTGCGGCAAGCAACCTACGGCGCCGCTGTTCAAACGCTTTTATCAACCACCTATGGCATGTTGACGCTTCGCTAAGGACACACATTTAGTGGCAGTGCCGCAGCAGCACTGAGTCCACTTGGCTCGGCAAGGTGTGACACAATCGCATCTTGCCTTGGGCCCAGTAGAGACACAGACGCGTATTTGTTCTGTCCGGTGATCATCCTTGTTTGCCCCTAGTCGCAAAGGTAAAGATTATAACAGTCCATCGTGAGCAAGGTATATGTTCTGTGGAGCACGTTGACACCCACAATACGGCCGTTCCCATTTAACTGGTGTATACAGTATATGATCAGTTGCGCAAACATGATCGCTGCAATTGGCTTGCCTCCCTGCTGCAGGCTAGTGTTGACAGCTCTGACAGGGCCCTTTCAGGGCTCACTCGTCCAAAAAGAGTACATAGTCAAGACAGTCTAAATTCACAGTGTCAGCTTGTTGCAACTTGCCTTGGATTGGTATCTGCAACATCTTCTTGCAATATTTATGAGGTCTGAATGATGAGCTCGTGAGCAGCTCAGCCTAGTTTGACACTGTTTGCGACAAGAAGAGCAGGCGCAACAGAAAGCCTGCAAGCGACACAAGGCTTGAGAAAGCATTTACACCAAAGGCAGCTTCAAGCTTGCCTGCCCAGGGAGTAGCTACTGTAGTCTACTGCATTTCAAGGCAAGAATGGATGTGGCTGTCCAACATGTAGGCAAGGCAAGGCTTGAATGAAAGAGGGCCTGCTTGCTTCAGGCTTGACGCTTTGGCAAACAGCTTGTAGAGCTTAGTGCCATGTAGGGCATATGAAACAATGTGCCAAACTTCAAACAGTATTTTTGAACATGAAGTACATGTGCAGATCGGTGATGGGCAAGGGAGAGCAGGCAGCTGATGTCAACGTCATTTGCCAGCCTTCAAAGCCACAAAAAAGCTCAAAGGCAAGTTGGTCTTGCTCTGAGTCACAGGGCAGCAGTTTAATACAGGCCATCACACACGTAAACACTGTGCTCACTGCAAGGCAGACCTGTCCAGCATTTGGAGCGTATATAGACTGAGATGTTTTGGTAAACAATCTTTGCAAGCCTTACCAACCGGAGAATCCAGGTTGTTGTTGCAGGCTTGTTTTGCCGCTCTGGAAAGTCCTGGACTGCTGGTGCAAGTGTTGAATCATTTGGGATGTATCCAGGCTGTTGCGCTCTGCTCAATAGTTAACAGGTCTTGGCAGGCTGCAAGTCAGCAAGTGCAGCTTCATTCTGTTACAATGATTCCAGAAGTCGAGGCGCTGAATTCAGCTGAGGCTAAGCGTGACCTGAAGATATGCAAGAAGCTGGGTGCACAAGGCATGTTCGATCATCTTCAGAGCATAAATATTTGTGCCATACAGTCTTCACAGAAACAGGTTCAGCGTTACTCATACATTCAGTCCCTCCTCACCATCATGAGTCCCCCAATATGTAAAGGTATTAGCACCTCCATGCTGACATCTTGTCAGCTTTCAGGCATGTTTAATCTGATCTCTGTTGTGCAGTCCTTGCCTGTGGGCTTGCAGCACCTGGTTTTAGAGCCAGATCACGGCAACAGCAAATACGGTGCAATCAATTTGTCCATGTTTGCCAAGTTTGCTTGCTTGCAAACGCTTGAAATAGATATTCAGCATTTTGAAGTGTTTAAACTTTGCCCAAGTGAGTTCATCCTTGATGGCCCCTTGCCCAGTCTCAAAAGTCTGTACATGCTTCATCATGGGCGCTTACTGCGAGATCCTGCGTTCACGCTTAGTGCATGCTTGCCAAGCTTGCGCCACGTTGGTGCTGTTGTCCACCTAGACTGTGCTCAAGCTTTTCTGGATCTACCAAAACTGGAGTTTGCGGCGTTCAGCCTCAATAGATTTATCTCTAGAGTTTGCAAAGGCAATGCAGCACAATTGACTGTCAGCAAGAGTAGTAAACTGAGCTGGCTTGTGTTAGACGACCTTGTCAAAGTGGTGGTCGAGAAGGCTGAGTTGATCATTGATGTTCTTGAAGACGTCGACAGTTCACTGTCCCCTTTCAAGTTGGGTCCAGGAGTTTAGGGTGCTTTTCGTTTGCCAACGCTTATGGCAACTTTTTGACTGCCACAGTATCACTGTTCTGATGTGCACGCTTACATGTGGTCTGATGTTAGATTAGCACATCAGGGGTCCATCACCTTGCATGCAGCTGTAACAGTTGATGCCTTAGTTGATGCAGAATCCTGCTTTGACATGAGTTGAGTGACTGCAACAAATCTGTTCACAGGCTCTTGATACCGCATTGTACCAGTCATGTTCAGTTTTCAACGATGTCCTGATTTGGTGAGACAATCTTTTTGTGCACATGTTTATTGTAGTTGTTCAGTGGGTACTGACCCACTATCTTTATGATCCAGGCACAGGGTCTGCAGTTTAGCGCACTCCTGGCAAAGTGTGTTTGGTATATCAAGTACTTTACAAATCCTCATTTCACTTGGTGGATATTCTCAACCTCGCCCGCACAAAGGTAACACTGCTCTGTACCACCTAAGAACGCACAAAACACCCAACACTCAAGCAAGTATTTTCTGCTGACTGCAGCCATGATGCTTTTGAGGCTGTATGCATATGGAATTGAAAATGCGCCGCAACAATGTTGTATCCATGTTGAAATGACCATGAATAATAACCACCTCTGTTCAAAAAAATGTGGAGGAGCAATTGTTTGGTTTCAAGCATATTCTTGGAATCTTACGATTTTAACTCGCTTCGCCTCACAATCCATTTTATCAATCGTGAAAACAGGAATACAAATGCTATCACGGTCACGCTATGGATACTCAAACAGCATGAAGGGGACGATTTTGCAGGCAGCCACAAAATCTCATCCTACACCTGTCTCGCTGTTGGCACGTGTATGTTGAGTACTGGAGCTTTGCATTTGCAACGTTCTTTTATGCCGACGCCACATAACCCATGCCAAGGATGCTGCAGCCGCTGTTAGAACCCATGTATCCCAAGACAGTTGAAGCACGCTGTGGGCAAGCTTGAGGTCTTTTGTGTGTTTGAAAACCTTGCGAAGCCCTGCAGTCCAGTCAGCATGTCATGAAGCCTTGCTGCACTTCAATGGACAAACAGACAAAAGCCAAAGTAAGACTTACACACCAGCTGAATGTTGCAGAACAAAACAGATTTTGCACTGGACGCTTCCTGAAAGTTCTGGAACCTGCAGATGCGTCTGCTTGACGCCAGCACCTGATGCACTCTGCTTACCTGGTGCTTGCAAGCCAAACACTGCAGAAGACCTGGGCTGCAGCCACTGCCATGCTGACAGGAAGGGTAGCAGCAGCAGGGCTACAAAGGGGGGTGCAGCATGCTGCCAATCTGACGCCTGCTCCACGGCTTGCCTGTACAGCTCTGCAGCGCGGCTTCTGTTGTTTGGCACGCCCTGACCCACAGCATGCATCCAGCCCAGGCTGTACAAGCCCTCAACGCTACCGGCTTCAGCTGCTAGTGCGAACAACCTTGCCGCCTCTCCTGCAGTGAAGTGGGATGAAGAGCCGTTGCTCATGGCCAGACACAGGTTTTGAAACCCCGGTTGCTTTTGCACCAAAGATCAGATCTACCTGTTGGTTTGCTGTGCAAGTTCAATAGTACAAGAGACCCACCTCACGAGGGACATGAGTACACAGTGTCTTGGCCCGCCCTGTGGTGCGTGTAGAACAAGACGCAGAGACTTGATTGGGACCCAAACAAATTCATGGTGACCATCACAAAGCTCAAGCTGGCATCGAACAATCATATTGGGATCCAGTTGCAGATCCTGAGAGCATCAGCCTCATGCTCATGCTGATGATAACGTGTGTAAAATTATCAGTCTGAAGAGCCATGAATGCTCGACTTCACCACTACATGGCAGCCATTGCAACAGCTCAATGGTAATGCTTGACCAGTAGCCAAAGTTGCACACGGCAAAATTTTCCTCACAGAACAGCCTGAAGAAACTGCGTTTCATGCTGGGTCTTTCAGCTCTCACACCTGGCTGCTGGTTGCCATATTGTATGTTGCCAGCGTCCACCCAAGCATCAGGCAAGCCGCCCTGTGCTGCTTGTGACAGCAGCCTCAGGCACATCTCACTCCTTTGCTGCCTGTCATACGCACTGCTGCGCTCCAGGATCCATGCCAAGTTGGACTGTGCATCTGCACTGCCTTGTACTGCTACCACAGCATACCTCATCAATGCTAGCCATTCACTGCCTGCTGACACAGCAGCAATGCATCAGGTTTGCAATGCGCACTGTCCTGAAGAATGGAACATTTCTGTATCACAAAGAGCTTCTGTATCTCCAGGTGAGTCGTAAAATGACCAAACATAGGCGCTATAATACAGTAAAGCACTGTAGCAGCAGAATGCATGCATGTGGCTGTTGGCTCTACACTGATTGGCAATGGAGGAACCTTGAATACAACCACTTTGAGACACTGCACTCTTGACACAGAGTCAGCCGCATGTGGCAAAATTTGACAAGAGGCTCAAAAGTTGCGCTGCAACAATGCCTCCTTCGGGGCTTTGCTTGGGGACAGGTGTCAGGCGCTTGGAGACTGGTGTCAGGTGCTTGGGGACTGGTGTTAGAAGTGCCTGACACCAGTCCCCAGTAAAGGTAGCTCACATCAAAATGATAGATGTATCACAGAAGTGCAAAGCATTGAGACGAACACACCGGCATTGACTGCAAGCAGGGCCTCATCCATCTGGTCTGACCAAGAGCTGCGTTCCTTGATGAAGGTCTGAATGTACTCCTTGGCTGCAGTGCAGTTGGGCCGCACCCCCAGACCCCTCTGGTGGGCTATAGCTAGGGCATGGGGGGCTCTCCAGTGGCCGGCGTCATGGGCATCCAAGTAATGCTCGTGTGCTAAGCTGTGATTCTTGGCCACACCATGACCACCTGCTGTCATTTGTGGCAAAGCAGCCTTGAGGTCTAGAACCCAAAACACCAAACGACAGAGTTGGAGTGCGAAGCATAGGTTCAACTTCCATGGCCTTGGCTCACATGCTGCAACTCCATGACCATGACACTTTGATGATGATAGCAATGCAGATTGGCACTGATTTGCCTGCTCAACCTGGATTTGGTGACAACAAGCATGCAGGCAGCTGCAGGCACCAGCTATTTTGCTTTATGACAGCTGAGAATGCAGGCAGCACAATCATTGTGCCAATCATTAGGCCACAATGGGGTACAAGCTTTTGTGACAGTCTACAGAAGAGTTGCCATGCAAGTTCAGACTGTAAGCTTGTTCCCACACCTGCATACATGGTTGCCAGGTTGAACATGGCATCAGGGTCCCCCAACTCTGACCAACTCACGAATGCCTCCCTGGCGGCATCATGATCTACCAACCCCCCTCCAGCCCCCTCAAAGTAGAGCACCCCCAGGCCGTTGAATGCTGAGGGTATGCCCTGACGCGCTGCAATCTCAAAGCTTGCCTTGGCGGCTGTGGCGTTGGCCGGTGTGCCTATGCCCTTCATGTGCATGTAGCCCAGATTGAATGTTGCATATGCGTCGCCTTGGGCTGCGGCCGCCTGGAAGTGCTGCAGGGCTGCTGCAGGATCGGCCTGCATATAATAACAATAGTAATAATAGTGATGATTATGATGATGATGATGATGATGATGATGATGATGATGATGATGATGATGATGATGATGATGATGATGATGATGATGATGATGATGATGATGATGATGACAACGCTTTCCAGCTCATGGTGAGCTAGGTACATGCGGGACAAGTCTTGTCTTTCCAAAGCCTGCATGCATTGCCTCTTGTGGGCATGTGCACTGTGTGCAGCACTTCAAAGGCGCTCAGCGCAGCGCTTCAGCAGCACAGCAGTTCACAAAACCAGTGCAGCACAGACGGTTGGTGCAGCGCAACAAGGAAGCGGAAGATGGGTGTTATGGTGAGCAGCAGCATTGCACCATTGCTTGTGGGCGCAGGAGACATGACCGATCGGGTCTGAAGATGTATTGCAGCAACATTCCTTTGCGCGCAGAATGACAATGTGATAGATGCATGGCGTTGCAAGCATGGAGATTAGAGAAGTTGACCTCCAGATCATGTCCCAGAAGCTGCCTGTAACCCATCATCCTCTCAATCCCATCCCCGCTGTAGTTGCATGCAGATTGTCAGCATGTTCAGAATTGCAATGCTACCGCAGCAGGTGCTGGTAATATACAGTGCACATGATCACAATGTGCAAGACGCACAGCCATTACATGAAGCATCTGAACGTCTGCAATGTCAATGCTAATCACTCATTACCGCTGTGGACAGCAGCTGTGAGCGTGGCCAGGACCCCAACGGCAACTGTGCTTTCATGCTTCCGTAAGTCAAGCTGAGAGACCTTGACTGTCAGGGGATGGTCTGGAAGGGGAGCGTCCTCCATACAATGATTGTCATGCAAGCACAATGTAGACCGCAGCGCAAAGATGGTTTCTGTCAGGGGCCACTTACAAGTTGAGCATTTCTGCTTCAAGCTGCAGCTGGATCCAGGTGTCCTCTCCAGCCTGATCCTCATAGCTGCCATGGCGGTGCCTCAGCCTGAGGGAGACAGGCTCCAGAGGCAGCTCTGGGGACGTGGTGCCCTCTGTTGCAACCACATACTCGTCTGCCACTATGCGTGCATGCCTGCAAACGCATCGCATGATTAGTTCCACAATGCAGTTACTACCAGGGAACTCTGAGGCAGATGTTGATCAAGCGGCGCTGCAGGGCCTGTTTCTGTCATGCTATGTTGCTGACATTGCAAGTAATTTACCAAGGCAGATGCGACCTCCTTGGAGATTCAGCTTGTCCTGAGTCGACCGGCAAGTTGCTGCTTTGCAGCCAGAAAGCACAGCACTGCTTGGCGTTTGTGCTGCAGCTGAGTCAATGTCCATTAGCTTGGGCACTTCTCATGGGCAATATAACATGTGTACAGCGCTATACGCTTTGAGACTTGCGCAAGCAGTTGTCGAAATACTGCTTGTCAGCTATGGCAATTGTCACAGCCATGAAGGTTCAGGTTTGGGCATGAGGATGACACAGCAAGAGAAACAAGGGCCAGACCTGAGACCTTCTTGACAGTTGCCAGGAACACCATCGCCCATGAAGTAACGATGAGCCAGGGCCAGGTGAGCCTCTGGGGATCCTCCCTGAGCAGCTGCATGCAATGCCTTGACTGCCCAACTGTCATTGAAAGACACATGTGGAGTAGCAATGCCAGTTGCTGCCAATACTGCCAGCATGAAGCTTGCATCAGCAGCACTAGCTAGCTCCTCTGTGTCAAGCAGCTCTGTGGGATCTACATTGTCATCTTCCTGCGTGGGCCAAGGAGGGGATTGGTTTGCAGCAGGCTTGCATGGCAGAATTGAGCTAGTCCTGTGCTGTGAAAGGTAGCAAATACGCCTGGGAAGCTAAGTCTTATGCAAATGCTTCAACTAGTGTGAAGACTGGGGCTTCATCCTTGATTCAGGCAGCAGAAGTTTACAGCTAGCATTGACTTCTGACTTCAGTCCACTTTGGAAAACCTCAAATGACCTCACCTCAGAATCGCTGCTGTCTTGAGCTGCACTCTGGTGCAATCTGCGCTTGGAACTGCTGGCTGGCAATTGCTGCACCAGGTCAAGGTATTGAAGCTGCAGGCCTCCGATTGCTGTATGGCAAAGCAGTACTCTGGCTTACGTATGCAAGATTGCATGAAGACAGGTTTAGTTGCAAAGACTGCTAGAACTCAGCACCGCGGCCTGCCCTGCAAGCATACCTACACGAACAAGACATGTTTTGTCTAACCTGTTGCTTTATTTCGCTCTGAAGGAGCACTTGAGAACAATACTTCCTGCAGCTGCAACAGCCATTCAGGCTCTGCATCCTGCCCATCACTATCTACATCTTCCACCGCGTGTTCCTCAACGACGTGTGACTGCACACATCACAGCCATTTTATGTTCAGCATATAGTTTTTCGCCCGAGCACACCTGCCCAGGATCAAGTGTGAATTCACACCTGATCAGCAGAGCCACGGTTTGCTGAAGCCATCCTGTGCTGGCTAACATTTGCGAATTCATATGCATTGTCATGGTCGACGATATCCGCTCGTTCACACACACACAGCCCTGCGCAAGGTGACAGATATTATAGGAGGTAAGGCCACAGTGACAGCCCCGGCGCCACGAAAGTACGCACCTATCAACCACAGGCAGACCCATGTACGCATGCGTCACAGTGACAGCCTGCTCGGCAACGCCTCTGGCCCGGTGTCGCAAAGTGTCGGAACGAGGTCTGCAAAACTGCTTTGTTATGTCATGACACGTGCGGAAAGCTGACTAAGGATGTATCCTCCCAGAACGTCTGCACCACTTGCCATAAGTTTAGGGCTGATGTCGGTACAGGAGCAAATATACTGTGGCACGTATGTACTTAAATACGTAGAGTTGTGTTGGTGTGAGACAGGGTGATATTGCTACACACCTTAGTCCCGTCTTGGTGTCACGGCAACCATGGCTGTGTTAGAACTCACAGCGCCGCTGCTGCAAGACAAACTGAACGAGTGCAAGCAGACCTACAAGCTCAATGTCGGGTGAGTTCGCAAGTCACCACGGTGGCACAAACGCACCCTTCGCTATGACGCAAAGAAGCAGGAACTGCTTCTTGTTTGCGACGCCACATTTGTTCTCAGACTTCTTCTGTGCGCAGGTACGCTGGGTTGGTGGCTTTGCCACCGGGTCTGGTTGGACAGGTCAACAAGCACAATCCTCATGTGATGGAGCTTGAGCTTTCTAGGTATGCTACCAGCAAGGCTGCAGCTCCGCTGACGAGAGTACACTTCACCAACAACAGTGTATTGCTGCAGCAACAAATTGACAGACTTGCCAGACGAGCTAGCAGAGCTGCAGCATCTGCGCGTGTTGCGTGTCAAGTACAACAACCTGACAAAGCTGCCAGAGGTGTTAGTCAGAATGAACAAGCTGGAAATTCTGGAGCTGTCAGGCAACCAGATCACTGTTGTTGATGACAAGGTCTTATCTGGGCTCAGTAACGTCAGGCAAGACTATCCAGCCCTCACAACAGTGCTTCTTAAAGCTCCTTGCATGCAGTAGCCAAACTCTCACCTGATGCCAGACCTTCATCTTTCACAAGCTCTCACCATGCTGGCTCTGCACATACAGTGTGTTCATCATCTTGTTGTCAGATCAAGCTGCAGCCCAAGTAGCCTACACATAGCAACAGCCCTTCTCCTTGTTTGGCAGCTGTGATCAACTCACACACATTTGAAGGAGTCAGAATAAGGCTTATCATAGGTGCAGCACTGCTGGCAAGCCAGCTGTTCCTCTATTTGAGGGCTCTGATGTGTTATTGTGTGCTGCTACTTGATGGAATAACTTCATGCAGGGAGCTGGACCTGTCCAACAACACAATCTCAGAGATTGGCGAGGGCCTGGCCCGCATGGCCTCACTGCAAGTTCTGCGCCTGGAGAACAACCGCATTGATGCGCTGCCAGACAACATCGGCTCCTGCAAGGCGCTGGTCAAGCTGGATCTCAGCACCAACAACTTGCTGAGCCTGCCTGACAGCATGGGCCAGCTCCGCAAGCTGCAGCGCCTCAATGTGGCCAACAACATGCTGCGCCGCGTGCCGGCTAGCATGGGAGGTCTGAAGACACTGAAGGAGTTGGATCTGAGGTATGTGTGTCTCCCCCGTCATCATTGCGCTCACATTGTTGTTATTCTCTTGGGAAGATCAAATGATCAATGAGGTCATGACAAGATGGTCCTCTGTGCACATGTGTCTGTCTGCCATAATTGCCCTGCATTGGGACCATATCAAAGCTGCAAAGGTCAGTATGTCTTGATGTGAGCCAGCAGTCAACAGATCAACCCCAACTTGCAGCTGCAAAGATGCAAATGCCCTTAGGGACTCCCTAATGCAAACTCCCCAGGCAGTCACGTTCCTGCCTACCATCAATGAGCTAGCAATGCATATAGTCTTGACATGGCATGCTGAACAAAAGCTCTCCTGCTTTCTCTGCACTTCATTCACATCTCACCTTGACTGCATGCCAGGTCTGCAAGCCAAATCTGGCATGCAGCAGCAGGATCCATGTAAGCCTGTTGCATTCATGTGGCATCACACGTACATCCCTCAAGTCACCTTGGCCAGAAGCTAGCTGCATCTCTGCATGCTGAAAGTGTATGGCATTGATGAAGCCATGTCAGCTGTGCAAGCCAGGCTCAGGGTTTGGCACATGGCTCAGGGTTTGGCACATGGCTCAGGGTTTGGCACATGGCTCAGGTACAACAATCTGGATGAGCTGTACCATGCCAAGAGTGAGGAAGGGCTCAGTCGCCTGCTGGCCTTCCTGCGCGAGGAGGAAGAGCGGGAGCGGCTTGAGCAGATTGAGCGTATGAAGCCAATCGGCACACAGGTATGCACCATTGTCCTGCTGGCTCAAACATCAGTGCAATGCAGACAGTTCTGACAGGCACCAATGGAACCCTGTTGCAATGTAGCAATGCAGACATGCACAGAGCATGATCAGGCACTACTGCAAACACACCAACTCACAGCCACAGCAAGACATTTGGATTTCAGCCTGTGCTTGGGCTGTGGCGCCTGGCAGCTACACTGTCACCGTGACCACAGCAAGTCAGGCTGTGATTTCTCACACTCTATCAAACAGACGCCACATTGGTGCAGGTGGGCAGTTACATGGAATACCGGTGCAAGGCAGACAATGCGCAAAGCATCACCCAGGATGATGGCAGTACAGTCCTGGTGGACAACAGGTGCTGGGTGCGCACAGGCCACAGCATATGCCAGAATGGCTCCATGCTGTATGTCTTTGGCGGCCTGGTTCTGAAGGACGAATGCAAGTCCAATGATGTGTACTGGATGAGCACAGACCGTATGGAGTGGCACCTGCAAGCTGTCTCTGGGGATAAGCCTGTCCCCAGGGATGACCATGCTGTTGTCTTTGATGACACCAACAACAGGTGACACATGTTAAATCTAAAGTCATGCAAAGTCTCTCATAGATGGGGACCAGGCCATGGGCTGTCATCAATGCCAAGACAGCAAGCCACCATCTCATCACTGCTTCATGCACATGCTGCTATGTGCAATCTTTTTCAATTGCCAGGTACCAGTGACCACAAAGCTTTGTAGTCTGTGTCGACAGAACAAGAGCACGTCATAAGCAAGCAGCTTCTGGTGCTTGCATCAGTTCAACTGATATAGAAATAGAAACAGCTTGTACTAGGCAGCCTGGTAGCTTATCCAAAAGGACTCAAGCTTCACTTGTTGCAAGATGTATGTGCGTTCATTTGTGCGTGCGCTTCCCAGGCTGGAGCTCTGGGCTGCTGCCAAAGGAGGCTCCCGTTATGATCGCTGAAAAGCGTAAACTTTTCATTTCTTTCTTTTCTTCCCAGGCTGGTGGTGTTTGGCGGTCGTGGAGCAGACAGGAAGCGTCTGAATGATGTGCACTTCCTGGATGTGAAGACATGGACCTGGCACCGCCCCACCACAGATGGCATGCCCCCCACTCCCCGCCTGGGGGCCGCCGCTGTCTTCATGGGGGGTCAGATGATCCTCTTTGGGGGGTATGGTGCTGGGGCCCGTTTGAATGATCTACACACCCTGGACCTCACATCTTGGCAGTGGCAGCAGCCGGCTTTCACTGGGACAGCACCATCCCCGCGACAGTCCCCTGGCATTGCACTGCAAGGTCAGCGGCTTAGCAGTACTGTTCAGCTTGAATGCATTACACCTTGCAAGGCATGGTGCCACAGCCAGAAATGGCCATGCTGGCAGCCATCTAACTGTCTGACTTGCTACATTTAACCCCAGTCAAGTCAATCAGGCCATTGCAAGTGTGCCATATCAGATCTTTGCTGGAGCATCTGCGACATTGAGCTCATCAAAGGATGAGCTGCACTTGAAACTGATTGTGCAGCACTTTTGGATTGAGGCAATGTGTCTGAACACCTGCATGATGACAAGCTATTGAATGTGTCTCAGCTGCATGATGACAAGCAATTGAATGTGTCGCAACAGCTGCATGATGACAAGCTATTGAATGTGTCTCAACAGCTGCATGATGCCAAGCATGGATGTGTTGGCATGCAGGCAGTCAGCTCTTTGTGCACGGCGGCCGCAACAACTTTGTTCTGGAAGACATGTTCGTGTTGGACCTGGCCAGGAAGGAATGGACAGATGTCGCCCCGGGGGCTCACACCCCCCCACCCCGCCATGGCCACCTCATGGCAGTGCATGCTGACAAGCTGTACATGTATGGGGGCTATGATGAGCTGGGGGCCTGGTCAGATGCCATGTTCTGCCTGCCTGTGCCCTATGACCACCCCTTCACTGCTGCCAGGTGAGCCCTCAAATTGCCAATTGCTCGGCTCCTGTGCAGAGATCCAGTCATTGAGGTGAGACAGGCAGCTGAGCCTGATGTTACCTCCCAACACAGATGAGTTTACCTCCTTGTCTTGAGACACTGGCTCTCTGTGCGCTATTATTAGCCATTATCTTGCTATGCAAGGGCCAGAACTCTGTCTGGATGTCCTGTCGTTGCTGCCTGCCTGATGCACTCTGTGATTTCACCCTAACCTGTCAGCTCTGCATGCTCTCATGTTCCGCTGCCAAGGTTTGATGGAGATCATCATCGCTCAATCTCCCACCTCGCTTTGGGAAGTTTATCCTGGCCCACCAGCAACAAGCTTCTGCATGACTTCAACCCCACAAGATGCTGGTCTAGCGCAGCCAAAGCAGCACATACACAGTACAGTCAATGAAGTCAGGGGGCATAAAGGCTGGCATTGCCATCTGCTGCTGCGGCTGCTGCTCCTGCTGCTGCTGCTGCTGCTGCTGCTCTTTGCTGTAATCACAGCCTGCCAACCAGCTGCGCTGTAACAGACAGAGAGGGACCCTCAAGATGCACCATGCCTGCTGTTCTGTAAAGGAACAGTGTTCAACTGTATCAGCCTATCAGCCCTCATGGCAATTTGCCGTTACTGGTCTGTATGTTCCGTTTCATGGTGGCTGCAGTCGAGCAGAGTGGAGTCAGGTGGGGAGCGAGGTGAACTACAACCGGTGCCGGTATGCAGTGCTGCACAAGGGGCAGGTGGGCATGTACCAGGTGGGCAGCCCCACCCTGGGGCAGCTTGTGGGGGCTGATGACATTGAGAAGGCAGCTGTTGGCTGGGATGTGTTGAGGATTGCCAAGCTTGTTGACCTCAAGGTCAGTCTCGCGTCTCATCATGTGCCCATAAGGACTGCTTAGTCAAGGTTAGTCACATGTGTCATCATGTAACCATGAGGACAGCTTAGTCAAGGTCAGTCACAGGTCTCATCGTGTGCCCATTGGGACTGCTTAGTCAGGGTCAGTCACAGGTCTCACCATGTGCCCATTAGGACTGCTTAGTCAAGGTCACTGACACGTCTCACCATGTGCCCATTAGGACTCCTTATTGAAGGTCAGTCATATGTCTCATCGTGTGCCCGTTGGGCAGTGCTTAGTCAGTGGGCCCAGAAAAGATTCAATGTTATTTGTGCGCCCCTGTTGTGATTGCACACCTCTCTGGTGCATGATGGAGGCATCATGGCTTTGCAATGTTCACGTGCAGCCTGTGACTAAGCCAGCTGCAGGCTTCTTGACCTGCTGAGATGACATGTACAAGTTGCTGACAAACAGCACTTAGCTTCATCATGTTATCAGCATGGGTGCCTTACTTCTTTCTCAAGCTGCCTCGAGAAGACAAAGAAGCTGACCATAACCACCACCTGAAAAAGCTGATCAGTATGTGCATGGAAGGTTCTCAAACCGGAGTGAAGCTGTGAGTGACTTGTACAGGTGAAGCCTTTGGAGGAGGAGAAGGCTGGAAAGCGCAATGCCAAGGCCCTGCACATTGAGCACTGCCTCACGACTCAGCTCAGCAAGCTGCCTCGGGGCTACACCACGACAAGCCCCAAAGAGGCTGCCATGCTGGAGTATGTGGACTCTTGGGCCACTGTCTTCAGATCTCTGTACCCCTACCGCAGGTGGGCATAACCCCAATGCTGCTTTGTTTCCTTCTTGTTTCATACCAAGGCCGCACTTCCTTGTTTGATACCAAGGCCGCATCAGGGATACAATGGCCACATTGCAGGTAAGCGCAATCAAACTGCTGCTTTGGATTCAAACCAAGGCAGCATCAGGGACACAGTGGCCAGAGCATACCACTTGTCTGGGTGAAGCTTGTCGTTGGGGCTGCTGTCAATGGCTGTTGCAAGATCTGCATGATGAGTAATGCAGTTCAAGTGACCAGACAGCGTCAAGCTTCTGCTTCTGAGACATTCTTGCTGTCATGGAATCAAGGATCTGAACTCAAAGTCACCCTCTCATGACAGGCCTGCAGGCATCTGACTGAAAAATTGCAAAGCTGTTGCTGCATCCTCTTGCCTCACCTCATGAAACGCGCAAGAAGCCAATCAGCTGGTGGCAGCATGTAGAAGTCCTCTGCTAGACTTCACGGCTGTTACGGAGCTGGACGTAAGTGTGTGTGTGTGTGTGCTGTGTTGCAGGCCCCTGTTCCTGACCCCCAAGAACGAAGCAGGGGTGCGCAAGCTGGTGTGCACCACCCTTAGGCCCACTCTGCTACCCCACACGGACCTGTATGATCTGCCTGGGATTGTGCAGTTTGTGGCCAGCTACTTTGCCTATGAGCCCCTGGCCAACCCCGTGCACTACCCCGACTTCTTGCCATCCCCCTCATCAGTCATCTCCTGGCAGGTAATTGACTCGACTTCTGCCTCATGCGTCAGCAGGGCTTTGTTTGACCAGTTGATGAATCATTCAACATGACAGTAACGGACTTCATGTCATGCCTCGCAGCCGTGGAACATAGGTGTATACAGTCACAACACATGCCTGTTTTCTGCATCAAGCCCACTATACCTGACCAGTGACTGCATAGGTTTGCCAGCAGGAACAGTGCTCAGGCATTGGCCACCCCTGATGTGTCAATTGCCATAATGTGCCTGCGCTGTGGCCATACGCCACACATTGTGGTCAGTGTGCCATGACATGCACAACGCAATACATCTGCTTTTATATACAGCTGGACGTCCTGCAAATAGTCAGACCCTTGTAAACTGGGCAGACCTGCACACTCAGCAGCCGGTGTGTGCAGGGTGGTGACTGCTTTGACATGAGCACAGTGCTGTGTTCCCTGCTGCTGGGCGCCGGCTTTGATGCGTATGTAGTGACTGGCTATGCGCCTGTGGCTGTGACAACCAGTGACCAGACTGGAGCCATCTGCCCTATGCTGGAGCCTGAAGTGGTGAAGAAGCCCCAGAAGATGGTGCCTGTGGCCAGCGCCAAGCACCCTGCGCAGCCCAAGGAGGCCAAGTACAAGATCAAGTCAGATGACAGGCCAGAGAGCACCTTTCTGCAGGTGCTGTGCTGCTTCACACTTTCGTTTGTATTTTCTGTGCATGCTTTTTCTTGGTGCTTTTGTCAAACTTCAATTTTCATTTCTGCTTGTTTTCCGCACGAGTATGAACATCTTCTGTTTGGTCAAAACGTACAAGTGGGTCTTGCATTTCCGACAGCTGTACTCCCACTGATGCTTGAGCCAAGCAGCATGACCTTGCCAGCAGATTGCTTATGCCGTAGTGCTGGGCGGAAGGTAGGTGGTGCCAGTCACATGTCTTGCAGCTTGTCATTGCACTTTGGGCATAAACTGGTGGAGCGTGATCAATGAAACAACAAAGTAGTTGCTGTCATCACTGTTGTTGCTGCAGTTCCAATGTGCATTGACATGATCCACCTAACAGGCTGTATGCTCACAAGCACATTTAGCTTATGCTGGTCTGCCAGACTGACATCCTGGCGACAAATGCAGAAACAGCAGCAGGCCAAGGATGCAGCTGCTGCTGCAGCAGCTGCTGCAGAGGCAGCACACACAGCAGCTGCAGAGGCTGCATCCAGCGGCCCTGCTGACTCAGGTCCGCAGAAGAACAACCTGGTGCATGCCTGGGTCATGGTGTTGGCTGGCAAAAGAGAGGTGACACGCTGCCGCACTCATCTCACTTCATCTGCAATCATGCAATCATGGACTCTGTACACCTTGATGTTCCTGCTGCGTGTCAGGCATCATCACTACGTGTTCAAGTTTTTGCTGTTATCAGCCGTCATCACTACATGTATGCGTAAATGCGTTGTTGTCTGTGATCATTGCAGCCAGACCTGCTCGTGTGTGAGACACAATTAGTCTTGTCAATGTGCAAACATCACATGGCTAACATGCACAGTGCAAGCGTCACTTGAGAAAGCAAGCTTCAACCAGTCTTCAGAGGGAGTTGAGTGCCAAAATAAGCAGTTCTGGATGTCATGCAGCATGTGAATGTGCTTAGTATAGAAGCTATGCTGGTTCCTACACTCACCAGGATGTGCAACAACATGTGTTGGGCACAACTACAGGTGGCAGAGGACGTATTCATAGATGCCAGCACAGGGAGGTGCTACCCTATCCCCAATTCACCCTTCCTGGGGATAGAGAGCATATGGAACCATGACAACTACTGGGTCTGCATGCAGATGCCTGAACCACATTCAGACTCCCGCGCAACTCCTCAACATCTGTCCCTGGATGTCACTGCTGCTTCCAAATGGGAGTACATGTTGCCTACTGCCTTGCCTCAGGTACATGTATGTAACGCATGCATCAGCATGTGTAACTGCTACCAAAGCCTTTCTGTGCTACACTGTAGCTGTCTCATGATGTCGGCTGCTGTAATATACAAACAATGACACAGGTTGCATGCCATGCTGAGAGCAGCTATACCTTCTTCCATAACAATACAGTCGATACACAGTCAGCCACCATGTTACATCATTTGATCTGCTGCACCACTCTCCAAGATGCACCAGCACCTGTTTGTAATTGGGCAGAAGAAGGTCTCAGGTATGCAATGTATGTGCTGAGACACATGCACTGCTACAATGCCATGTATGTGGCGAGAGCCCTGATAGCATGCAAAGTCAGCCTCCCAACAGAGCCCAGCAAGGTGTACAGCAATTGAAAAGCATCGATGTTGTGGCGCTTTTCAATTGTGCACAGCAAGGTGTGTAGCAGCATCTTGATGCTTTTCAAATGTGTGCAGCAAGCACTGAGGGCAGAAGATTTAGAAGGGGATGGAGAGGGGGAGTATGGCATGGCCAGTGGGAGGGCGTTCATGGGCAACTCCACACGTTCTGCCAGCGCAATGGGCAGAACTGCGCGCCCTCTGGGTGCTGCTGGGACAGGGGCTACTTCCAGCAGGCCTCCCCTAGATGCCTTAAGTATCAGCTCCGGGGGCCAGTCCCCAGTGCCCCAGAGTCTACCCACCCCCACCTCTGCCACCATGAAGCGCGGTAAGCTGTAACACCCATGTGTGCATTGCCCAATGTGGCATGCGTGACTGTTGATGCTCCTCTATGCTGTTTTCACATCGTGTTTGCGTGAAGCATGCAGCTTGCTTCACAGTGCAACCAGTGCAGTTGGCAACTGCTCTGCAGATGCACACACCAACATTGCAAATTGGACCTGAGAGAACGAACCTCTAGATGCTACGTACGCAATATCAGCGTACGTACAATTATCTGTATAGCACCGGTGTATGTCCAGCATGAGGCTTATATTATATTATATTATATTATATTATATTATATTATATTATATTATATTATATTATATTATATTATATTATATTATATTATACTATATCATATTATACTATATAAATCCTAATCCCTATGTTTGCATAAGGCACAGACAGGTTCAGCTACTGTGCAGCCATGGCAGCACAGCCAGAAGTTGACCTTCGCCAGGTCAAGGCATGATTAGATCTTGTCATGCATTGCTCAGGCTTTGACACTTTGGCAGTTGCAGCGCTGAGCAGCATGCATTGGCAGCATGTATGAAGCCAAGTCATCTGCGTAGCTCATGTGCAGTCTAGATGATACCCACATGGATTCATCTTGCATACCTTCTGACTGTGACTTGTATTTTGCAGCACCTCCAGCCCGTATGGGCAGCGTATACGGGGGTGAGTCACTGGCCAGCATTGCCAGAAGCGAGCAGGAAGATGCAGCCCCTCTGGATACAGGGGTCCCCGGCATGCCCCCCAGCTGGGTCCCCAGGCTGCAGATTGGGCGGGACAGCCTGGACATGCGGTGCCCTAGAGGCATCAAGAGCCTGCTGTATCACAGATGCCAGCATGAGATCTTTGCTCTGTTTGGAGAGTGCTGTCGATGGGATGGTATGGTGGAGAAGCTGACGCTGTATGAGGTAGAGCTAGTCTGCTGTGCTGTGCTGTGCTGTGCTGTGCTGTGCTGTGCTGTGATGTGCTGTGCTGTGCTGTGATGTGCTGTGCTGTGCTGAGCTGAGCTATGCTCTGTGCCGTGCTGTGCTGTGCCGTGCAGCATGTCACAACCAATCACAGACAAGCTGCAGCAACAGCATGCTCTAGTCTCTCTGCTTTCTGTGCAGCACAGCCACGCACATGTGGTATGCCCATGCAGAGCCTTCAGCAACAGAAGTGAGACAGCTGCACCTGCATTACTACATGCTGCAGCAACAGCAAAAGCTTCAGTCTCCCTACTGCCGATACACCAGAGGCACACTTGTGGTACTGACATGCAGGATGATGCAAGGACGGTGGCAGTGGAGGTGAGGGAGGTGTTCCGGCAGCGCAAGGACAAGCTGCAGGAGCGGCGCAGCTGGCCTCTGAAGGAAACCACCTGGGAGGTGCTGGCCCCCGGGGCCCGGGGGGCCCTCAAGCAGGCCACCCTTGTCAAAGGGCAACGCAGAGACCTGCTGTTCTACCATCAGGTGACGAACACACATTCAGCAGCGCCCTCTCTTCCTGGGTTCTTCAGGATTGCTGCTTAAGGCCGGTCAAGCCAGCAAGCTGCTATCAGGCAATGGACTGCTGCTTGTGTCCATGTCACTGTTCACTGCCTGAAGCTCAGACATGGTTGGGCGGCCTCGTTTTTTAGGACGGGCTTGCCCCTTTGGGTGAGTGGGGAAGTAGAGTGATGCAGGAAAGGACTGGCAGGCGTGGCAGCATTTAGACATGAGGATCCATGTGAAACCCCTCATGCAAAGTGAGGCGTCCAAATCACACAGCGTAAGACTATCCACTGTCCCAGACTTGATACCGTGTGATGCAAGGAGTAAGTCAGTAAGCCAGGGTGTGATGGACATCCCTTATGGGTGAGTCATCTTCTGCACACTGGTCAGCGATGCCAGTCAGGCGTGTGAGCTCATATGCAGGCCCGTCTGGACAGCTTGGTGGAGCGTACAGAGGCCATAGGCAGCAAGACCATCGAGAGGTTCGAGGGCAGGGATGACCACCTCATGTACAGGAGCATTCGATATGGCCCTGTTGAGAGGCAACACTCTGATCTCAAGTAGGTGACAGAGCATTGTTGGTTGCGCCAAATGTGCTCAAGGCTTGAGTACCTGCAGAAAACACTGCTGCCTTCATGTGATGGCAGAACAGACCAGGACATTGCAGTGACAAAGGATGCAGTCACAGGCAACATGCTTCCACTGCCGAGGTCATCCTTGTCTTGAGGGCACATAAGTGCATTTGCGCATCTGCTGCTGAACTGCCAGTGAGTGTTTGCTGGCACTTTGATCTTAAGTAGGCACTTGCCACTGCATGCTTTTAGTGCTGAGGTCCTCCTTGTCTTGAGGGCACATCAGTGCATCTCTGCATCTCTGCTGCTGAACTGCCAGTGAGTGCTTGCTGCTAAAGCGCGCAACACTCAGTCCTTCCTTCAATCATGCTTTTGTTCGTTCACTCAGTCATTCATCCATTTATCCGTGTGTCTGCCCGTGCATGTAGCCAATCATTCATGTGTTGTTCATCAAAGACTCATATGTGTGTTCAGCAAGTCTCTGTGCTCACTGACACCTTTTCAAGCTAAATCATCAGTTTCGGTTGAGCCTAGTCTTTGTCAGAAGTCCATCAGCAAAGCTGCAAGCTGTGACTCCATGTCACCACAACTGTCTGATCTCAATGCATGATGAGTTCTGCGTGTGCTTATACAGGCAGGCGTTGGCCCCCAAGGGTGCCAAGGGCGCACCCCCACCCCCTCAGGAGGAGGGACCCCGAACCATCCTCAAAATGACCCAGAAGTTCCGCCACAACCCTGACGTGCCGGCTGAGCGAGATGTGGCCAAACGAGTCTTTGACATTGCCAATGGCCACATCAGGTCAGCCCACACCCTTATTAGCGCCCCTCACCCCCCTTCACCCCTCAACACCCCTTCACTCCTCCTCTCCCCCCCCCCCTCCCAGCTGGCAAAGATGGATCTGCTTGGTGCTAAGCAGTGCAGCCATGGTAGGGGGTGCATGTGTACCTCATGTGTCTCTCTCATCTTGCATCTATCATATGTTCTTGTAGTTGATGCGCATTGTTACATGAACTCAGCTGGTATTGTGCTCACAGCTGCTTGCATCAGTCATGCCAAATGCAACTCACATGAATGTGTTCAATGTGTTCAGTATAAAACAGTGAGAGCAATGGCAGCGTCTGTGCTGAGCACCTACACCAATGTAAACTCCTAGGCCGGTGGCTTTCCCGCCAAAGGGTTTATTTTGCAAATATGATGGCTGGCCATACTTTAGTCAAGATATTGAGTGGTTTTGTCTGGACTGTGCTCTCTGTCGGTGATCTTTCAGCAGTAGCTTCAGTGTTACTAGTGTAGTTGTAGTGCTATTGCCTGTCATGTTGCACAGGTTACAATACCACTATGGCTCGCAAAGGGTGACAACGGATGAGAGGATCTACTACCGGGATGGGCCCCCCCGCCTGGTGCAGGTCATGCCCCACACCCCCCCACCCCCCCAGGCCCTGCTGGCTGAGGAGCACCAGGCCCTTCTCACGGCTGAAAGGGACTGCCTCCAGGTTTGCCATTCGCTGCACTGCCATTAGATTTAGGCTTTATTTGCTCATGAATGCAATGTGAGTTGTTGTGCATTGGTCAGAGGTTATTTGCTCCTGAATGCAATCTGAGTTGTTGTGCATTGGTCTGGGGCCAAATGCATGTCAGCTTGTTTAGAAGTATGCTTAGACATGCATGAAAACCATAAGTGCTGATCCCAATCTTGCTGTTTATGCTCGTGTATCTCATCATAGTGCTTTCTCTTGCAATCTGAAAGCCCAAGGCGCTTGTTGTGGAGTGCCTTGAAACCTGCGTAGTGCCCAGGCCAAGAGCCTGCCCTCTCTTGCATACTGTTTCTTGATGCTGTACTCGTCGAGAAAGGAGCTGCCCTTGGGTTTGTGCAATGTTTGGCCTCTTCTTGCTGACATAATCATGCACTTCGACTCAGTCTATGGAATAGTAGCAGCTATGGCCCTGTTGATTGTGACCAGCATACAAGAGCCGATGGCCCCTCATGGGATAGGGCCTTAGCCTTGGCAGAAATCTAAATTCATGCTGACACCCATCGGGGTATGCCATGTACAATAGGCCAATCATGACTAAATCAAAAAAGAATGTGACTAGCATCTGCTGTTGACAGAGCAGACCAATTGTCTCTATAAACAGATGCCCCTAGGCAGCCCGGTATAACACTCGGCTTCTCATTGAATTGATGCCAAGAGGTATAGTCGTTTCTTTTCTGTTTTTCTTCTCTTCGTTTCTGGACAGATGCCAAGAGTGAGCTCATCCTTGCCCGCTGTGTGATGCTGACATTGCAGCTTGTCCATGCAATGGCTTCTCAGCTCTGGTAATGGCTTCTCAGCTCTGCAGCATGTGACACACAGGCAGTGCGAGAGGGGGAGAGGGAGGTGAGAGACTTGATAGCAGGGCGAGAAAAAGATGAACGGGCCATCAGCTTAGCCACGCCTTACTATGATGTGGTGAGGCAGAAGCATGGGGAGAGCGACGAAGAGGAAGAGGCAGCCAATGAGGTGGCGGTGGACTACCTGACACAGTTCCTGCCCCTCGTGACAGGCACCAGGACTATGAACCGCCAGGAAGCAATGGAGGTCAGAGAGAGAAGTCTCAAGGTCAGAACTGCCACCCTGCCTTTGCACTTGCATACTGCTTGTTCCCTGTTGTGTTGCATCACATTGCTGTGCTACTTTGTAATGAGATTGCTGCATACCTCAAGTCTAGTCATCATTACATGTGTGAGGTTGCATGTCTTGTGCCAATTCACACATGAGGGGTGGATATGGGCATTGTTGCGGCTGTTCACTCCTGTCAATGCTCATCCATGCAGCTGTGCATGCGGGTTGTCAGTCTATATGGACATGTGACCAGACATATAGCTGTGCTTTGGGCTCTTTTGTCTAGAACTGAGCAATGACACAACACACTTGTGATGGTACAGGCTCTGAAGGAACGCTTGGTAGAGAGGGCGAACATCATCCAAGCACGCCATGACTCAGAGACTGCAGCCCTGGTCAAGAGACAGGTACAGCATCACGTCACTCAGGGACTCAAAGCTCACCTCGAGCGATCGGCTGTGTTGGCTGGCAGAAACTTGTAAAATCCTTCTTCGTCTTCTTTCCTCAACTTTACAGCTCCGATTTGACTATGTTGTGGTCTGCTCCTGAATTCACGTATACCGCCTCTCTGCATGATGCAGCCTATTCTGCTGTTCTCTCACACAGATCTGAAACACACATGTATGCATCATGTAATACATTGAACATGTTTGATCTGTTGTCATGATGCTGTGCAGGCCCACTTCCAGCGTGATAGGGACCAGATGAGCAGGGAAGAAGAGGAGGAGTATGAGCAGGCATGTGAGGACAGCATGTTTAGAATACACATCTTGGACAAGCGCCTGAAGAGGCATGAAGAGGCTGCACTGCAGAGCTACTATGAACTAGATAACAAGCTGCGGCATGATCCACGTCTGGCAGTCTTGATGCTATAGTTGTTTGCAAAGATGTGGTTCTTCAAAGTACTGTCTGAGGCCCAATTGCCAGTGTTGTTACAAGCATGGTTGGAATGAAACAAAGTACACAAGGGTATAATATCTGTGGTATAATACAATGTCTGTACTAAATTGTACGCTCATTGACATCAATGCTGAAATACTTGGGTATGAAAACTGTGGTGCACTTGAGACTGTGCATATGCAAATTCACAGCTCAAAAATTGTCGTCAAAATGTGACTAGAAACATGGTGGCATCACAGCCACAACTCATCAATCTGCAACAGCATTCAGCTGCATCTGTTGGTCCATACCCTTGCCAAAGGGCAGTGTATGCGAAGAATTTGCTGAGAGAACTGTGCACACACTGCATCATCATCCAAGATTTCAAATGCTGAACTACATCGATGGCGCAATGTACGCGCATGGACCACTGGGAATGAAATGTCTACACTATAGATCACCAATCATGAACCTGCTGTTATGTTCATCCTTGCCCAAGAATTTCATGGGATGAGCTACAACATGTCATCTAGGTTGAATTCATCACTGTTGGCACCAGTGAAGGGAAGCATGACTGGCAGAGGCAGCTCATCCTCTGCATGTGATGGCCCTGTGAATGGGATGACAAAGGGCGCTGACTTCTCGCCCACAATCCCTCCAACAGCAAGTTCTGCAGGCAGCTCAGTGCCTGTGATGTCCTCCAGACTCAGGCTGCTGGTTGGCACCATTTCAGCAGTGGAGGGGCTGACATCTGTGGCAAATGAGAATGCCTCTGTCTGCATGGGGCAGGGCGACAGGGCCTGGGGCTCCTCCTCTGCATGCCCTGGGGCAGTTGATGGATCCCAGGACAATGACTCTGTTGCAGTCCATGAGTCAAAGGATGGCTCAGAAAGCAAGTCAGCTGTTGCTGGACTTGTGGCAGACGGCAGGGCAAAGGGCACTTCTGCTGCTGGCCCTGAGGCATCTGAAGACAGAGACTTGGCAGGCTCCAGGTGAGGTGATGATTGGGGCAGGTCTGACAAGGGCCCTTCTGCATCTTCATTGACTTCATAAGAAGCCAGCTCCTCTTGCCTCACCATGTTGAAGAGCAGTTCAACGTCGATGCCTTCTCTCTGAACCAAGCCAGACAGGACGTCCACCTGCACAATGACAGCTCCTTCAGTGGCGAGCAGACATAAAAATGGCTGAGAAAACAAAAAGTGGTTTCTGAATATGAACAATCAATGGGAACATGTGATTTCAATTCTAGCCCCTGCACCTGGGGGTCCTTCAGGTGACCAACAACAAGGCAATGATTTACAAATGGTGTATTTGTACTAATTCATCTCGTAATATTCTCTTTTTATGTCCCTAACAAGACATCATGTAGGTGTCAATTGGCCCCTTTGACCACATAGAGTCTTTGATTGACAACACACAATGCAGGACAGCAACAACATGGCATGGACCTCTGACTCCATGTCTTGTCCTTGTCAAGACTGGCAATATTGCATTGCTTACCTTCCATTCGGAGAGGCCAAGCAGCGTGTGGGCGATCTCTAACTCTGACTCCACCTCTTCCTCTGATTGACTCTGCACCAGGCATGCCATCAGTGACAATCTCTGCACAGCTTGTGGTAGTCCACCACATTGATTTCATTCCCAGCGCAAGATGTTTAGACGCAAAGCAAGACCGAACTGATAGCCCACATACAATTTTCCTCCCTGCCCAAAATTCAAGCGTACACAAAATGCAAGCATGCTGTGGCGGGCCATCATCATATGCATTTGAGTTATATATCAATTGTTCATATAAGCACATGGGAGCAGTGTCTGTGACATACGTGATCATGTGTCATGAAACCAACCTGCTGCTGACTGCTTGCGTCAGAAGTACGCAGTAGCTGCAGATCCTGTCTCAGGGCCATCACTTCAGCCTTGTCCACTGTAGCAGCTTCCTGAGCAGCTGCCAGATCTGCCATCAAGGCTGCATGCTCCTGCAAAAAATCCTCAAAACATTCAGCAGCCGTACAAGCTGGCTATTACGAACCAGACATCATGGGATCTCTAACGCAGCCGACATTTGCCGCTCACAGCAAACAGCTTGACAACTGTAGTAACGCAGCAGCAGTCTTCATGCTTGAGATACATCAAGACTCTGCCATGTTGCTGCATGCAGATTGTAACTTTCAGCAAGACAGAGGATAGCAGAATGACAGTCAGCAACAACAACAGCAACAGCAACGGCAAGATCAGCAGCAGCAACAGTACCACCTAGAACATGAGAGCCTACTCACCTTTGACTTAGCAGCAAGAAGCTGAGCATGCTGCTGAGCCTGCTGCTGAGCCTGCTGGTCTCGGATGCTGGCCTCTGCTGCTGCAACTTCAGCCTGTGCTTGCTGCATGTGCCTTGACTCTGCCTCTGCCCTGTCAGCCCTGAGCACCTGCTCCTGAAGCTGCACCCTCAGCTCACTCTGCTCTGTGCTCATGGACTCAACTTGCTGAGTCAGCCTTGCATTCTGCTTGCTCAGCTGCTTGCTGTGATGAGCTTGCTCAGACTGAGCACTAAGCAGAGCTGCATTCTGCTGAGTCAAATCGGCGTTTTGGGCAGTGAGAGCCTCATGCTGCTGAGCGAGTACCGAGTTCTCAGCTAGCAAGGACTGAATGGCCTCTTGCAGGTCTTCAGTTGCATGCTGCTGATGCTCAGTACGCTGACTCAGCTGAGCCAGCTCGCCCTTGAGCTCCTGAGTCTGCAGCTGTGCAGTTGAAGACGTAGTCCTCTCAGCATGCAACTCCTGCCGCAGCTCATTGACAGCATGTGTGAGGTGGTCAGCTTGCTGCTGTGTCTCTTGCTTGCCTGAATGCAGGCACTGTATGTGCTGCCTCATCTCCTGCATCTCAAACAGCATCTGCTGCACCTGCTGAGTCAGCTGCTTGTTTTCCAGGTCCACAGGCTGTGACCGCTGCTGTGCATGCCTTGCCACATTGCCACGCTTAGCCCTGATCTGCCATGGAGTGCCACTACGCTCATCTTCAGGCCGTACACATGTGCCTTCAGCAGTGACTGCTGCAGCAGCTGCTGAGGAAGTTGCTGTCCGTCTGTGGTAAGTGGACTTTGCCAACAGCCTCTCCAGAAACGACAGCTGCTTCTCAGGCTGGATCTGCCTTGGCAAGGGTGAGTCACCTTCCTGCTGACTGGACAATGACTGGGTGGATGAGTCATTGCTGCTTGACTCAGCAGCGCTGCCACAGGAGGTAGGCACAGCGAGGAGGGAGCGGAGGTGCTGCTGCAAAGCGGCCTTGTCCTTGTTCAAACCAGCAACAGCCGTTGCAAGGCCTTTGAGCCTACCCTCAAGGTTATGGGTGGTGGCATCTGCCCTCTGAGCCCAGAGGATAGCCTCCTCTCTCTCAGCCACAGCAATCCCCAGATCTGTCGGAAACAGCACACTGCTAAGTCACTGCTACAGTCTGTGTATTCCCTTGCTGCAGTTGCATCACATCTGTCAGAAACAGCACACTGCTAAGTCCCTACTCTCAGTCTGTGTGTCCTTTTGCTGCAATTGCATCATATCAGCTTGTGTATCGCAATGCATGAGTTCCATGGGGAGAAGCAGGCATGCCAGCATGCAGGTGCAGGCAGCAGATGGGCTCTTGCCTTATGCACAACCAGATCTGCGTGCATTGATTGTACTCAACAAAGAAGGCCAGAGCATGAAACAGATGGCATTGGATGGCGTGGAAGCTGAAA
>JAABUK010001952.1_pt1 | contig 38040 bp, 47 predicted proteins | sample 5559141 | NCBI WGS metagenome assembly JAABUK01 (sample SAMN10711869, study PRJNA513367) | rock metagenome | isolation source: Antarctica rocks | place: Antarctica: Victoria Land, Pudding Butte nord | collected 2016-01-03 | reverse complement strand
GAAGGTAAGAAGCCATGACATTGGAGTCAAAAAACATGTTGTCCATGAAAAAGCTGACCTTTGTAGCTGAAGACTGGCAGATACCATGGTACCACTTGTCTCTTAGATGCTGCTCAGCATTGACCAAATTTGCCTTTCAAACTCATGAACTGACTCACTGACTCACGAGGATTCTCAAAGCTCACTGCTTTGCTCTACGAGTCGTACGGTACGACAAGCAGTGACGATCGTTACGCAGGACCAGGGCGACCATAGCAAGGCAGCTCATAACTGCGCACGCCCCAAGCTGCTGCTCGTGCTCGACTTGCATACATGCGGTCAGGCTCGAGGTCGCAAGCTTGACCTCCATCGGGAGGCATTAACGACACGTGCACCCTGCGTAGTTCCGCGGAACTCTGAGCAGCAGCTCCACATTTAGCCCTCTGCGTTTCAGCCGCTGGAGGTCCAGCCACAAGAGGCGAATTGGACTTCCCCCATACGCCATGGACAGGTCAGATGAAACGGCATGCACGGTGCAGTGAACCTATTTTGAGCACATATCATGGTCTGGGCCACATCCTGCCCGCTTGCCCAGCCTTGGAGCATGTTTGCAGGGGTCCACAGCCATTACCACTGCCACCCCAGTTTGGAGCCGGCAGACAAGGGTCTGCTGCCTTGGCACTTAGGCCAGTGTCTGCACGCACATACATGCGCAGCTATGAAGAACCAGCACCCGCAGGTGAGCTCATTTACCAGGCTGCTCTTTTACTTCCATGCAGCTTTCTTGTCACGCAGCAGTCTATGTCCTATGATGCACCAGGCTGTGCACAAACTCTTCAGCCAACCATTTGCAGGTCCTATGCCTCTTCAAACCTTCAAGTCATACAAGAATGACCTATTTGGAGACGAGGACGGTGATGTCTTGGCAGCAGAGACCATTCCAGCTGCAAAGCCCATTGAGGTTGCTGTTCCAAGGCCCACCACACCGTCCAACAGAGTGCAGCAGCAGATTGCCCTGAACCAGCAGAAACGGTTGGCCAGGCTACAGGTGACTCCCCATTCACCAACTTTTCTGCTCTCTGCAGCAAGCAAACAACGTAGCAGCTGCTGCATTCACATCACTTGTCACAGCTTCAACAGCCAGTGTGGTGCCAACTAGTGTGTGGACAGGCTGCTGAAGCAACATCACCACATCACCACAGCTACAGCACAGCATAACCCCCAATGTCTGAACCCAGGCTGCCTCTGCACATTTGAGTCCGGACATCCAACTTCTTCTCTTTGAGGTCTCGGCCCAGAGCAGATCTCACTAACTGAGGTGTGCTACATAGGGGGGTCTGGCTACACAAGCCAGTGGGGGTTCATATGGGCGGCCAGGGTCTGCAGGCTCCCGCCCTGGTACTGCTGCCTCTCGCCCAGGCACTGCAGGCTCGTACAGAAGCAGTGAAGCAGGACCCAGCCCTGCCAAGCTGGCCGGCCTGCAACAAACCTCCCTCAGCAAAGCAAACAGTGTTGCCTTGAGTGAGGTCAGTTGTATGCGTACATCACATGCAGACTTGCAAGCATTGAGCGTCTTGTAGGTGTAGCACATCTGAGCATCTGACAAATCCACAGATGTCATGGTATGCTGTGAGTGATACTGAATGCAAACCTGACTATAGAAGATGTTCTCTGCTTTGAACAATATGTGGATATCCCTTGGTCGCTGCTGTACCTAGTAGAACATGGTTATACTGCAGCTTTTGCCCTTGGGTGATGCACGCATCTCTGCTAACAGCATTGATGCCGTCTAGGTTGATGAAACATGCATTGCTCACCACATAGACAGTAGCCTTGCTTGGTCATTGCTCCAGGATGAGAATGGTTAAAGGAATATGAATCAGGGGGTTGGGAAGTGGTGGTCAGTTTATAGGTACCAATGATATAATATCAACCAGATACCAATAACATGTTGGTATTTAAACACCAATAGTACTGTCATAACCAAATACCAATAGTATAACGGTGTTTATACATTGTTTGAGGCATACATGGCTGCAGATGGGTGCACTTTACTGTCTCATGATACTGCATGTTGGCTCACAGGACTAGGGTTTAGGCACACCTAGTAGGTATCTGGCAACAACAATTAGCTGGAATGCCTATAAATCAACATCATCATCATCATCATCATCATCATCATCATCATCATCATCATCATCATCATCATCATCATCATCATCATCATCATCATCATCATCATCATCATCATCATCATCATCATCATGTTGTTATTATTACTATTACTATTGTTGTTATGGCTGCAGATTTTGCCAATGGGGTCTGGGCAGAGTACAAGGCAGATGCCCCCCCAGGTGGTGGACTTGTCCCAGGCACCCTCCTCAGCACAACAGTCTCTGCTGGCTCATGGCCTGTCCTCCGTCTATGATCCCAACCAGGAGGAGCAAGAAGAGGTGAAGACTGTCAAGGCAGGTGACGCTCAAGCGGCAAGCAGCAGGGCAGTAGTGGCAATGACTGCAACCCCTTCAGAGATCCTGGATAACAGGTCAGTCCTGATTTGGCTTCATGTGTCTACGCAATCAGAATGACGGGAAGCATGTGATGACTACAGCTTGGTCTGCATGCGAATGGCTGTGTATCAGAAGTGAGCAAATGCAAATCTGACATGCTGCGGGTCGTTGAAGTGGTCCAACAGTTGGATCACAGCTGCTGAGCTGGACATGTCACGTGTGACTCTGAACATGTATCCCTCAAGGCTGGGCCCATGTTTAATTCATGTGCTGCTGTCCTGCAACAAGTCTGTCGTGGTGCAGCACGTCATTTGTTCATGGTACCATTGCAGTCAACAGTCACACCCACTATCAACACACCCATTATCGGCACCTCCAGTCCAGTCTCCTTGCTGGTTGAAACAGGTTCCTTTGAACCCTGAAAGCCAAAAGCGAATCCAAATGCAGTCATTCTGGCAGGCAGGCAGAATGGCCACATTGGTATTGCATCTTGCACCACCTCCATCTGCCTGCAAAGCCAATGCACAGCAACAACCCTGCAGCAACACTCGTGATGCTCTGAACAAGCCTGTCTGGAGGGAACTGACTTGCGTCGCACATACCTGATGCCTGCTGGCTAAGTACACGTTTTAATTATTATTAATAGTATTAACCCTGCAGCATGACTTGCACCACACCATTATTCAGGGACCCCTTGCCAAGTGCAACATCACCCTTACAAGCATGCAGCCCAAATTCGTGTTGTCAGCCTGTGACTCTGGGCAGCCCGGCATAATACTTGGCTTGTCATCAAATTGATGCCGAAAGGCGTAGTCTATTATTTTCTTTTTCTTTTTTTTCAGCCTGTGCCTCATGGCTGCTGCAGGAGCTTCCTGATGATGCCTGGCAACACAGAATTCGCTGTGCACTGCCGCATCCATAGAGACAAATCCAGCAAGATGTACCCCAAGTACCAGCTCATGCTGGAGGCTGGCACGCAGTTCCTCATGTCAGCGCGCAAGCGCAAGAAGAGCAAGAGCTCCAACTATGTGCTGTCATTTGACCAGGAGGACACAGGGCGCTTCAGTCCCAACTTCGCTGGCAAAGTGAGGGCAAACTTCTTGGGGACTGAGTTTGTGGTGTATGACAAGGGGCAGAAACCTCAGAAGGCTGGTGAGTTGCCCTGACACTGGTGTTGTCTCGCGGCAATGTGATTCCTGTGTATGTGTAATCAGTGCAGAAGCTCATTGCTGCCATAATCAGGATGTCAAGGAGCTCATGGGACATCAGTGCGTCGCATCTATACTCATACATTCCATTTAAGCTGGATTTGTTTCAATTGCGTCAGCTGGAGCTTGATTTACGTCCAACTGCTGTTGCAGCCTCTAGTGCTCAAATCCGCATAAACAATTGCTGTAGCAGTCCTCAACCTGTCATGACGCTTTGCTGCTATGGCTTTCCCAAACCTTCCCAAAGCTTTCTCAAAAAAGCCCTTGGACCCCTTTTGACAGATCTTACAGCCGCAAAGCAATAAGTTGAAGTGATTGCAACTTTGTCATCTATGTTTGTGCCAACGCAAGCACTATGAGTCCCAGCTGGCAACAACATGCATGCTGCATTCATTCATGTCAACAGCCTCAGCTTCACAGGCGTCACAGCTTCACACATTTTGAAGCACCCATGCAGCAGCTTTTGCAAGGCTGCAAGCACACTTGAACCCTTGTGAGTAACTTCCGGTGTCCAAGTTGCATGAAGAGCTGACAGCATCGTGCTAGATCAAGCTATATCTGGCTGATAGGACTGGTCATACAGCATGCTTGGGCTGTGTTCCATGCCAGGACCTGGTTATGATGTCTGACTGATCCTGCTGGGGGCATGGGTCAGGTTAGGTTACAGGTTCTGACTGATCCTTCTGTGACAGTAGAGGGGGCTGGGTTTGCTTACATACAGGTTCTGACCAATCCTACTGTGACTGTAGAGGGGGCTAGGGTAGGTCAGGTTACAAGTTCTGACTGTTCCTACTGTGACTGTAGAGGGGGCAGGGGCGGCTAGGTTAAATTACAAGTTCTGACTGATCCTACTGTGACTGTAGAGGGGGCAGGAGTGAGGTGTGAGCTTGCTGGAGTGCGGTATGAGTACAACGTCCTTGGGACCAGGGGCCCTCGCAAAATGACTGCCCTCATCCCTGGGGCAGATGCCTATGGTCAGAGTTACATCTTCCGGCCTGAGGCTGGCAATGACAGCATCCTGGACAGGTCAACTTTGTAGCCTCACAAACCACAAACATCGCTGCCGTTAGTTGAATTGCGTGTATGTGTTAGCTGGCATGTTGACCAAGATACTTGGGGGTTGCCACTTTTGGTATCCGACATCTGCATGGACAGGTTTCTGCATAGAACCTGTGTGATACAAGGATCATCCTGGGTAACTAAAGCGCTGGCTCTGTTGGCCAAATGGCATTTTTGCAGGCCAGTATCTGAACGCCTGTCCAGAGTGCTGTGTACTCATGTGGTTGGTCTGACGGCATCTTTCCTATGCTACACACAGCAGTGACTGACTGCTGTTGACCTTGGTGTCCTGCGGCAGGCTGCAGCGACAGCTGCAGCCTGCCTGCAGCAAAATCTTGAGGCGCATTGTGTCTCATTGGCCTCACACGTCTTATGCGCTGTTGTGCGTCCTCTTCCTGATAGCAAGTGCTCAGATGTGTTGAAGCTGTGTAGCTGTGCTCATGGTTGTGTGTGTGTGTGTACAGGCAGAAGCAGGGGTTAGGGTTGGATCAGATGGTGACCATGATTAACAAGTCCCCTAGATGGAATGAGCAGGTGCGTCTGGTGCAGCATAACCCCATTGCTGCTTGCAGAGGCTCATGGCATGCGCAATAGCTGCTCTGCATGATTGTGAGCTCTCACACATCTTGCAACAGCATGACCAACCTACACACCTGGGATTGGCGCGTTTGTGCGCAGCATATGGTGTGATTTAGTGACGCAACTGAGGCACAGATATGTGGTGATCACCTCAGCTTTCAGGACAATCCTCTCTGTATTCATGCATTCACTTGCTGATTCACCAACACACATGGCCTTGCTTGAGGCTCAGGTACCTACACAGTCCTGAAAAGCTTCCTGTACGAGACTCCTGTTTGGCAGTCAGCAAACCATCATCTGCATGACGGAAGCAACATGCTCAATGTCTGGTCTGCATTGCTGTTCATGTCATTGTGACTGGCTGTGTGGTGTCTGCAGCTGGGAGCATACTGTCTGAATTTCAATGGCAGAGTGACACAAGCGTCAGTGAAGAACTTCCAGCTGGTCACTCAAGCAGACCCTGACTATGTCATCCTGCAGTTTGGCAAGGTATGTTCTGCGCTGTTGCTCCTGCCTTGATGGAAAAGAAAACACTACGCCTTTTGGCGTCAATTTAATGAGTAGCCAAGTGTTATAACGGGCTGCCCAAGAGCTGCCTTGATGCAGTATGTCACACAGTCTGGCTGTTCTGCATTGTGCTGCTGCAACAGTGTACGTGAGGGGTCTCCACATACAGCAGTACGGCTAAGCTGCTTTGCTATCCTTGCTCATTGGTGTTAAACTGCAGATTCTATCAGTCTTCACTTTCACTGGTGCACCCGTATGAACCACATGAAGTGCACCTTGTCATTGCAGGTGGGCAAGGACAGATTCACCATGGACTACCGGCATCCCATGAATGCATTCCAAGCGTTTGCTATTTGTCTGTCATCATTTGACAACAAACTAGGCTGTGAATAGGTGTAAGGATGGGTACTGACTGTCTACACGTGAACAGAGTGTGTTTATGACTGTGCCTGGCAGTGCCCATTGCGCACACCACTAGTAAACTCTGTGATGCTTGTGCCTGACAGTGCAGTTGGTGCAAAATTTCTCTGGCATTTACATATAAATTAATTGCCAAGAAAGAATGCACACGCCACTCTCCTGCTTCTGAAAGGCCGTCAGTACAATTGTTGTCGGATTGGAAGTGTACCATATGTGCTGTGGCAAATGGCTATTGTGCATCCTCAACGGATAATTTTGGCCTTTGTTCACCTGCATGAGAGTTCCAGTCAATGAATAAGAAAACAGTACACACACGGCATCACCGGCAGTTGCTGCGCAAGATCAAGTCAAAATGCAAGTCTTGGAAGAAGATGGTCACATAAATGCCAGAACAGGGCGCGCCCAAGGGTCTTCACAAAAAAAAAGGTACAACGTCAAGATGCTGACAAGCTTTCATCATTTCTGCGGTAGATAAGTTACGCAGAATTGTGCTGCACACAACATAGAGCCAGCAAACTGAAGCAATATTACTAACAGTATTCTTGAAGCAACTGTCAGACAGCACCATTGCTGTGCTTGACTCATACAGACATGTATGACTCATGTGAACATAATAATTGCCCTCACAAGCAGATGCCCTGCAAGCACTCAGTTGCAGTTTCTGGCGTCTGTGAGATGATTCATGTTTTGCTTCCAGCTGCCGCAAGCATCAGTCTACCAGACATTGGCATAAGATTGAGCTGAGTATTGACCAGAAACTCCTTCCATTTTCTCATAATGCCGTTCTGGGTTACAGCTTTTGCAGCATATTGTTTTTGCACCCTTTGAGTCCTCTGCAATACCAACAGCCCGAGCTACAGACAATTTGATGCAGTGATGTAGCTTTGAAACAGGCACTGTGCTAGCATCCCACTGGGCAATTTGGGCAGATCCAGCTAACAAGCAACCACCTGTCAATCATCTGCCTGTGCTAGCAGAAATTCTCATGTCATTTACGATTTTCATTGAATACAAAACTAGGATATTTCTTCGTCAACTCTTTCAGCACAGGCAATGTCATGTAGTTGATCATGTTTGGATGCTTCTTCACAAGGATCTGCCACTCTTCAGGACTAATGTGACCATCTCCAGCCAAGTCAGCCTCTTTGAATGTCTGCATGGGCATAGCAGCTTTGTTATATTGAAATAGAACCTGATGTTTCTGGCCCAACAACTGTGGTGTGGACACAAGACTTGGTCTTATTCTGTGCTTCATGTTGCCGGACTGACATGACACCAATTAGGTCCAACATCACACAATGCTCATGCCATGTCATCATGCACAGAAAAATGCAGCACACAAGTGGGTGGTTGTATGGTAGTGACATTAGCAGCAGCACATGCGGCTAATCTGTGGATCTGCAGCATCATACAAAACTGATCAAAAGGCCATTGGCAGCTTCTGCTTCGGAGAGCAAAGGGCTCCAATGTGGTTGAGATCTACACTCAGAGTGCACCTGCTCGTGCATTCTCCCTAGGGATGGGATGATGTACGCAGAATACCTGGTCAATGAGGACATTGAGGTGTGCATCATCCAGATCAATTGCTGGGTTATCCTTCAGCAACGCCACCAGGAAGCGCTGAATCTCACCACGCTCTATGTGCCCTGTGTTGTCCAGGTCATATATCCTAAAAGCAACTGCATGCCCAAGCAAACACATCATGCCTGGCTGGTTCAACCTCAGTGACATATCTGCATGTCGTTCACAAAATGCCAAGTGGTGTGCACGTTGCATTGAAGCAAATGCTGTCAATTGTGCAAGCTGGCAATTGTGCAAGCTGGGTGCAATATCAGGTCATTGTCAGACGCTGTTGAGAGTGTGCCCATGCAGTGCTGGAAGGTCAAAAGCAGCACAGCTCAAGAAGCAGCTCTTACAGTCTGCTTTCTCTGGTGCAGGAGCATTGGGATGGAAGACACTCAGTGCCCTCACAAACTCATCAAAACCAATCACGTCATTCTTCTTTGTGTCAAAAAGCTCAAACACCTGCACATGCGGCGCATTTGCACATGAGACATCCCATGGCAAATCCAAACAATTTGTCAAGCCATGAGTGTTCACCTTGTCTGCAAAGATGTTGCTGTGGTTTTGGGATTTGAACAGGGCAAAGGCAAACTCATCCTTGTGAATCACACCATCCTGCATACAGTCTTTGTGTGCGTCAAGCAGCACGTGCCATACAATCATTCCTGGGGACGCAAGAAAGCACGGCAGGCATAGTAGACACAACTTGCCCTATGAATGCTGTTGCTGAGGCCTTTGAACAGTTCTTCCAGAGCATACACCTCATCCACACTGACTGCAAACGAAATCTGCTCATCAAACAATTCACGCTCGTCGAAGTAGCACAGCAAGTGTCCATATCTCACAATGTGTCTCCCCAGCTAATTGCTCGTGTGAAGGCTCATTGTCTGCAGGGGACGAAAGAGTATGCTCCTGAAAAGGTGTGGCCGATGAAAGGCAGTTGCCCATACAGTTAGGGCAACAAGGCCGTTCCCGACATCACGCAAGCTGAGTAATTAGACCACCCTTTCGTGGCTCGCCTGCTGTGGATCAAAGCAGGCGCTGTCACGATCTGTCGGAACATTATGCGCGTTTCTCTCTGAGGTCCCCCACAGTCTTTGTGGTCAATGCCTGTGAACATAACCGAGGTACAAAATGGCTCAAGAGGAAGTATGCAACAGGCATGCCAAGTCCATGACAGGCAGTCCTTCATGCTTTACAGATTCTGAATTGTCAACCCAGTCAGGATCATCTACGGTAAGTCGCCACTGTCGTCACAAGAGGCTGTGGATGATTGATCTGTAGCCATGATCCTGTGGACATTGCAGCAAGAGAGTGCGGACTGCAGTGTTTTTGCATACTATGCCAACTTCACTCAGGGCATTGACATCAGGGTCAGGCCGCAGGGGGTGTTCAGCAGCATTCAGCCATCTCATTGCTGGGGCAGCATTCAGCCATCTCATTGCTGGGGACCTGAGCTTACAGCTTGTTTGCAGTGATATGGTACACTGTCTGGCTGCCACTGTCACAGCAGCCTTTGCTATATATGTCCTTCAATTACAGCTGCTTCTCAGCTGCCTCTGTATGTGCTGTAGCCATATGGGTTCCATGTAAGGGGCACATGGAAGTGCTGCTTAGTCTGCAGAACAAACGTTGCCATTTATGAGTGGCACATGTGGTGAGTCAATCAAGCAGGCATGTAGAGCAAGTGGCTGAGCGTGACAAACAAATGTGCCATGGAAAACTTCAGCAGGCAATGTTGACATTAAAGACGTTAGAGGCCAGAGTAACATGCACCAGACAAGTGTGCTAAACTCACATTTCATCAAGTACAGTTGAGAGTTGAAACCTTGTAGCAGGGAAACAGTATATGCACATTCAGGTGCTGAGCATTGTGTACATGGGCACGATTCTGACCCTGACTCAATTCATGACTACAGGACAATGCGCCAACATAACTGTGGTTTACGCTTAAACAACTAGCATGCCATGAACTTATTTTTGAGCAGAAACAATGACTTTCAGCTTGAGCATTCATGCTGCGGTAGTTCCCGCAAGAGGTGATAGTTGTGATGCAGGTACATACTTGAGCCATTGTGAGCTTGCAATACCTGAGAAGTTGAGATGTGGAAGTGTACATCCACCTTTGGGTAGAACGGCTGCTCAGGAAAGAAGTGTGGGTGAAGATGTTTGCATTCCTTCATGTACGATGTCATGTCAAACGACATCCTGCAGACACAATTCCAGCAGTTGAGATACTTGGAGCTCCATTTGTAGGTCTGCATGCGGTGCATCTAAGCGAAAATGCTTTGCTGTACATATGCAAATAGCAGCCTGTCAGCGCAAGACTGGCACATGGTACCATCATGACCATTGGTAGTAAGGCGCATCATGCATACCTGTGAGACTGCTGCAGCATGAAGGTCACTCTAATCATCGCGCGGATCAGTGCATGCATAGACGGTGTGGTCCAGACAATATTCAGGCAAATGGATGTTTTGCACAGGGTACAAGTGCATACTTGTAGACTCCTGGCAGGATCAAATCTGAGGGTGCCAGAAGATCGCTAATACGCCCATCTTGATTAGTTTGCCCGCTGGCTACACAGGCCCAGACACCACTGCTTCCAGCACACTCCTTGTGTAAGCTGATTGGCACGCCTGCAGCAGTGCACAGGCTGTGACTGTCAGTTTGCCAGGTCAGGGATACTGAACGTCCATGTCCACCTGCCCTACCATTGGGTAAATGTACACGTGTGCAGATACTAAATAGCAGCAGGCAGGTCTTTATATGAGCAAAAGATGCTGGATGCACCCTGAGCAGCAACATGAGGAAGCGCTTGTAGGGCGCTGGCAGAAACAGCTTTGCAGCAACATACCTGGTGCTGGTCTGCCCATGCTGGTGTCTAGCACATGTGTTGTGATAGGAGAGCGCAATGTTGGTGCACCACCTGCATACACAGCAAAGTTGATGTCACTCATGCAAATGGAGCTTGAGATGGCTGCTTGCATCAACTCCAACTTTATGCCAATAGTCTGTGCCAGTTGTTAGTGCACGGCCATGGCACGCACCCATAAGATGGTTGAAGACCAGACCTGCTCGACGCTCAGCTGCCATGCTAGCGTCTGATTGAGTAGCTGCTTGCTGTTGCTGGGATGCAATGAATTTGTGCAAGCGGAGCTCTGTAATTTTCATTTGCTCTGTTGCTGCAGCCAGCAGCTCCACGTGTGGTGCATTGTTGCACCTGTGGCAGTGAACCCAGGAGAGATAGCAAAAGCCTGCTGCCTCACGGCCACCACCAGTTTGTCTGAGGGTGGCAGGTTTGTATGCAGCAGGCTGTTGGAGCATGCATTGCAAGTCAAGCAGGGCGGGTTACCTGGCTTTCACAAGTTCCAGCATTTCAGATGCAGACTTTCCACTGGCGCATACGATGAAAATATGGCCAAATCTTGTTTCATACTGCTCATTGTATGACTTTAACTCCTGTCATCCAAACACGCATAGTGTTAAGCAGGTTTTGAGACAACACCATAACGTGTGTAGCATGCTATAATGCTGGCAGTACCTGCAAAACGTCACCTGAGGCAGTAGCAGCTGTAGCTTGTTCTGTCTGGCTTGATTTTGCAAATTGGGTGAATTTGGCTTTCAGACTATCCAGATCGCCAATTCTGGGATGAGCAGCAAAAGCCTCGAGCCAGTCAGTGATTTGCGCCTGCAAGAGGCGTCATAGATGAGATACAGTTATCGGACTTTCAATCTGATGCATCGGAATCCGTGGTACGGCATGTGCAGTTACGAACTGACGGATGCCCACATACTTCGTGCCACCAGACGTTCCTACACGTATCGATTAAGCATGCAGCATCTCTGAAAGGTCCCCTGCTCGCTACTAGGCCAACGAAGCGTTTGCTTGAACAGGCATTGTTGAGGTCATCTGCACTCACAGCAAGCATCTTTCCTCAGCTGCAGTCAGAGCAGCAGCAGTTGATGTGTTTGCAACGTATGGGACTACAGCTATGAGCAAATGTCACAGCTTGCTCGAACGACAACTTTGTGCCCTTCGCAACTTCCACACAACCTTGCAGCTGCGGGGATCCCCAGACCGGACCCTGCAAAAATGCAGCGAGGAAGCAAAGAAGTTGCACTTCTATCGCAAACTCTCACCAGCAGAACGACATGAAATCCGCACAGCTGGCCTTTGCTGGACCGGGCGGCTTGATTTCCTTGAATGCGTGGTACCAATTTCTCTGTTATAACACGTGAATACAAGGAAAGCTAGGTGGCCTGTGCTCAGTCAACGCTGCGCTGTTGAACAGCTTATGCTTTGTTGGAGTTGAGTCGTTCCATATAATGAGCTCGAACAGCAAGACTTCTGTGAGCAAGGCTCAGAATGAGCAGCATAAGAAAATTCTTAGTCAGCTGCTCAGGCTTGAGTGCAACAGAAGATGCTGTGATTGCTCAGCTAGGGGCCCTACCTGGGCCAGCGTCAATCTCGGGATTTTCGTGTGCCTAAATTGCTCGGGCATCCATCGCAGTCTGGGCACGCATCTGTCCAAAGTTAGGTCCACCACGTTGGACACTTGGCTACCAGAGCAGGTGGAGTTTATCAGTAAGCTGGGGAACGTGCGGGCCAACAACTATTGGGAGGCCAGACTGCCACGTGGGTTCCGACGACCATCTGAGGGTGACATGTCAGCCATGAAAGACTTCATCATAGAGAAGTACCAGAACCAGGTGCACTTTTCGTTGTTGCTGGCAACGCGGATATTCAATCAGTCACACTTCTTCAGCGCTGATGGACAGCGTGTCAGCTGCAATGACAAGCCATGTTTGCTGCCTGGTGACCTGTGACTTCTGTTGATCCAGGCATACGCAAGCAGTGACTTCGACTCCCCACCCAACATTGACAACTACTTTAATCACCCCTTCATGCAACAAGCCGATGCCCCAGCGGCAGTTGCTCCCCCAGCAGCTGACACTCAAGCTTCTGACAAAGCGTCTGTCAGCTCAGACGGGCCTTCCTCACCTGTCAGGCAGTCCAATGGCACCAACCTGCCATTGTCAAGGCCAGCAAGGGTGTCCTTCAAGGGCATTGCTGCACCAGCCCCTGCAGCTCCTGCTGCCACAGCTGCTGCAGCATCTCAGCTGATAGATCTGCTGAGCTTGGAGGACACAACCCCTCCTGCTGCTCCTGTAGCAGAGCAGCCCCAGACATCTGTCACTGATTCTGATGGTGTGCTTTATGCTTTTCAAAGCATACATTGATCTGCCCAAAAATGACATTCTGTGCATTGGGAAGGCCTATCCTTGCAGAGCAGCAGAGCTGCTTGAAAGATGGCCTTGGACTTTTTTCCACTTCGACAGCATGTATTTCTTGACAGATTGAGTGCCTGAGGTGTATCAGAGCTTGTTTGCACATCTGAGATACCACCTGCCCTTGATGCTGGCAGCTGAGCCTTTGCATTGTGCTGGTCCAGTACTCAAAGTTCCTCCTGTGTGTCACACAGCTACATCATTGCACCAGTCCTGCAATGTATACGCTTGACCTGACAACTACTGTTGCGTGACAGGTGACTGGGCTGCCTTCATGCAAGCCAGTGTTGTCCAGCCGGAGGCACCAGCAACAGCAGCGCTGTCACATGACAGCAGTTGGGATGCATTCCAAAGCAGTGATGCTGCAGCGCCGGCCTCAACACAGGCATCAGCAGCAGCCCCCTTTGATCCCTTTGGTGAAAGCCAGACCATAGAGGCAGCTCCAGCTGGGCAGAAGGCAACAGGGGGTGGTGGGTCAGCCTCAGCAAGTGCTGCTGGATCAGGCACCAAACATGCGCCCAAGAGGTCTGCGGATGACATCATGAAGATGTTTGACAAGCCACAGCAGAACACCTTTGCTCAGTTCCCTGCACAAGGCATGAATGGCATGCAGCAGCCCCAGACTGGCGCCTTTGGAATGCAGCAGGTCAGTGTCGTGTCAGAACTTCACGGTGGCGTATTATACAGAAATGCTTAAGCTGCAAGTTGTTGCATATGCTTGAACTTGCTCTCCAGCTATGACTGATATTGCCAGCCTTGCTCAGAATTGACAAGTGCTGTAGCATGCGGATGCCCGCAAGACATGGCTTTTGCGCACCTCTTGCTGTTGGCTGCTGTCAATACTGCTGAGGTTGTGTGGCTGCAGCAGCATCATACATTGATCATGCATTGCTGACTTGGCAAGCATCTGTATGCAGGGGGGGATGTATGGGATGACACCACAGCAGCTGATGCAAGCACAGCAGTTGTATGCTGCGCAGCAACAGCAGATGGGTGGAGGGCAGCAGGCTACATATGGTGCCTTCCAGATGCCGCCTCAGGCTACTAGTCCCTGGACTCAACAGCCGGCCCCATCATATGCTCCTAGCTTCCAACAAATGCAGCAGCACCAGTTTAGTAGCTTAGCAGGATCATCTGGCTTTCCTTGAGCCTTGTTGGAGACCTGAACTGTTGACTAGACGTGCTTGCGTGATCTGCAGTGGGCAGAAGTAGCTGACTGTATACACAGACTTGTCACATGTGCAGCTAAGACAAAGCCCTGGCTGCAAACGCCAGGACATGACTTTGTGACCTCTTTGCTGCAACGAACTATTCTCAAGTTGTAGTCTGCCTGTCTTGCATTGAAACTCTACTCACCTCATTACATTGCGTCACCTGGGCAGCGCGGTATAATGCATGGCCTCTCATACATTGATGCCAAAAGGTGCAGTCTTTTGTTTTCTTATATTGCATCAATATGTGACGCACTGCATATGAAGTTTGACAACTGCATCCAGCCATCATTATCTGCATGTTTGCGTCAGGTGCATTTGCTACTACCGCGAACAAACTTTCAGTGATCATGGCACAGTTCCCTTGATAGATTGGATACAGATACACTTTCCAAAGGATACACTAACTTGTTGAGCTTGGTAAAGTGCCTGGATCATAGGGGTATTGCATCAGGTACAGTATGCAGTCAAGCAAGGTTGTGTTAGGCTGCGCAATGCATTGACATGCATCTCGCAGGCTATATACATGGCACAGTTGCAAATTGTGAACATGATGTTCACGCAAGATACTCAGTACCCTTGCTGCAGACGTTTCAGCAATCAGGACACTGCAGCTTTGCTTGCATGGTCACATACAAGTACTGTCAGCTTGCCGTAAGTCTGCACGCAATCCTTTCATGGGCCATCATTGGGTAAGCATGACAATCAAATATAAGGGCACTAGCAGGCCTGATGCTCCTCTGCGGGCTAGACAGATACTGCACTCTGCATCAGGTGACACTGACAACGCTTTGTCTGTGCAAATGGGCAACATCACTGCCCCAAATTTGAGCAAGAGCAAGCTCTCATCCAGGCACAGCTTGAAATCAGTGGGGCACGTGTCCACGCTAATAGTTAGGGTTTATCAGAATGTGACAGAATACTGAACATGAACATCAGCACTTATGGTACCCAATTGGCTAACCATGTACCAGAATGACAGTGCTGAAGATGTGACATGCTTGCTGGCAGCTTCAGCATAGTGTTTGGCAAGACAGGTTTTGCGCTCAAATGTAGTGGCATGTCAGTACATTGTTGCCTGTTGCCAGAACGTGGCAAGGATATCTTCATGCCATATGGGGCTTGCCTTCCCAGGTACAAAAAGCCTGTCGTCTCTTCAATGTTGTTACATACTTCTGTGTACCCTTGCAAGATCGGTGCTTTGCAGTAGCATGTTGCAAGGCAATTGTAAAGCATGGATCTGGCAATGATTGCTTGATTGCAGCATTGAAAGTTGAGCTGTCCAGAAAACTGTGGGGTGAATGAGCGCAACTTCGATGGCAGAAGCACTGCCCACATTTGGATACATGCAGTCCTGCAAGCGCAATGTAGCGCTTGCCCAGCAAGGCCTGACCTTGACATGGAACTTGTGTCTGCAGGTATGCTTGTGAGGCAAGGGGTCCTGAGATTTACACAGTCCAATGAAGCCAAAAGCTTGGGCACGCACTTCTGCAACAATGCGTATGACCCAACACCACAATATCTGCAAAGTGCTCTGGCAGCTGACCTGAACAACAGCAAGCGTACTGCAGGACAGCCACTTCTATCGTGCATGCCATGCATCGACCACCAGCGCATAGCGTCCACGCGTGGTTGAGATTGTATGGGTGTAATGCCGGCGATCATGCTGTCGAAACTGACAGCAATGCTCGCTGTCAGATTGAGGTCTAACATTGGGCCATGCGTCCATGCTGACTTTCAAAGGTCAAAGCACAGCATGTTGACAATAGTACAGCCTGTAGAGTGCGCAACTTACCACCATTGCTGCGAGCATTCGATGCAGCAGCTCGGCGCGGGCTGACATGCGTGATGCCTATGCAGAGCTGGCTGAGAACGAGGAAGCACGGAGCCGAGGGGAGAAACCTTTGAAATCATCTTTGCTGGAGAAATTGCAGGGCAAACTTGAGCAGGAGATGATTCCAGACTTGAGCGGCCTCACGCTGGAGCAACTCGAAAGCAAGCTCAGCAGACTGAAAAATGTAAAAGGATTGGCCGACGGGGGCGCAAAACTGAATACACAGTGTCAATTTGTGGAAGCTGAAATCAGGCGCAGGGAGGAAAAATCTAAAGATTGGCTCAGAAAGGTAAGCAGCTGGCTTGACAAGGCAGTGTACTGAGCCACATACCTGTCCAAACCAAAGTAGCCTACCTTGTCATCTGTGCAGGCAGAAATGAATCAGGCAGAAGCTAGACACGGTGTAAACGGTCAGCCCAGGCCGAGTCAGATGCACAGCAGTCATCCACATGCAGTGAGTGGGGTTTTAGGCAGCCTTCTGCACCCTGTATGGCTGTGGATGCAAGTGTGCCCCTCTTTCTGTGCAGGAGACCACTCAGCAGCAGAAGTGTGACAGGTTGAGGGCAAGTCGGGACTTTGATGGTGACGATGAACCATCAACATCGCAGGTCTAGTTCAAAAGCCAGGCTTGTGCAAGCAGTGTTCTTTCATGTCATGTCCATACGCAGCTCAAAACTGGTGTGCTTATATGCAGGCTCGGCCAATGTTTCTGCCTCAGCAGCAAAAGCAGAGCGGTCAAAGCAAACCCAAAGCAGGTACTTGCGTTGTGCACATCAGCGTTGTAAGTCTGCTGCTTCTGTGTCATGGTGCATAGCTCAGCTGACTTTGTGCTTGCTGCCAGGTCAGTCAAACACACTGTCTGCAGCAGTTTCGCGCAGCACTTTTGGCCAGATCCCTACTCAATGTAAGGCTCCTAATTTTGTTGGCATTAGCCATTTGATTGGCTTGGCTTGGCACTAAACTGTGAGTGACACTTAACCATTGTCTTGTGTGCTGCAGTGACTTCCTATTCAAGGCAGGATACTGGCAGGTCAGCATGTTTGGGTTTTCACTGTGTTGCTCACCATTTGTGGCTAGAATCCCGAAAATGCATGCTTGAGGATCCTCATTCAATGCTGAAATGCAGGCAAATCTGCGGTTTCTGCGACCAGTTGTTCCCTGTGAAGGACCTCAGATGGCAAAAGGTGCTGCTATGATTCTTTCAGCAGCAGTGTGCATTGTTTCTATCAACACTGATGTACATCAGCATCGCTGACACAGCTGTTGCATATCAAATTGGCGCAGCAGGCTGCACAGGCGCAAGCTCAACAGTCATTGTCTCCTCTTTTGGGCTAGCACCACTGTTGCTGTTGCTGTTGCTGTTGTGAGCAGAGTGTTGAGGCCTTTGATCAAAATGACTGTCATACGGCCCATCATGCAGGTTGTGGAGGATGACGACATGCGATGTGTTTGCCAAGAGTGCTGGCGTAACCTGAGACCAGACATGCCATTTCCACAGATGAATGTAAGTCTCACCTTTGGCCCCTTTGTTGTTTTGACAACAACACACAACACTGTACTACAACGTACATCCGCCAAATGATTGTGTCTACGTCATGCTGACGTCTACTACCTGAAAGCATTGCAGAACTGCTTCACTGGCGCTGCAGAACTATCAGACCAGCACTATCAAGAGTATGAGACCAGTAGTGAGCAGTCAACAGACACGCTTGCAGCCAGCCCCAATCAGAGTTGGCAAAGCAAATGAGGATCCTCTGTACGAGCCCAGCCAAGGCAGGAAAATCAGTGTCAGGCAGAGCGCTAAGCTGCAGAATCAGCAGCATGAGCAGAAGCAGGCAAGGACCTTCAGCTTGTTATGCTGCTTGCCATTGTCGTCTGATCCTTGGCATCAATGACTTTGCCTGGCTCTTGCTCATACTGACTTATGGTGCCCCTGGCCTTGCAAGGCATACCCTAGTTGAGACAGGCACGTCCATGGTGCCAGCGTCAAGCGTACCCACACGGGTGTCACCTACCTGATTCGCAGTGCGCTTTCTCCAATTCAAGGAGGCAGCTTTCTTTGCAGGCGGACAATGAGCCAATCTGTATAGACAGTGATGAGGACGATCATGCTACTGGTTCAGCGCCTGCCAGAGAGAGCGACCAGAATGGAGCTGGGCCGGAGCTGAGGCGAAGTGAGCGTACCAATCTGAACCAGAGCACCACTGTGAAGTTCAAGGTACCTGCTGCGACAGTCAAAGCCCGTGACTTGCCAAGATTATATGGCAGCAGAGCTCACAGCAGTTTGTTTCCTTCTGGGCGCAGTGTACTGATGCCTCATTGCTGCTTGCTTTCACTTGTCACTGGTCCTGGTCGTGGGGCAGCCCTGTATAATACTTGGCCTGTCATTAATTAGCGCCGACAGGCGTAGTCTTTTCTTTTTCTTTTCTGTCACTGGTACTGACAAGCCTGCACTGCACAAGACACTGCCTTGTGGCAACAGCAGCGGTGTCTCCTTGTTACAGTGAGCAACTGTGTGAGGAGTTGATGCCGGCGTTGCTGTTTGGTGCAGGACATGCGGTGCGTCTATCCTCCTGACAGGAAGCTTGATGTGGTGGAGATGACAGAGTACGACCTTGCTCGTCTGGACGATGGGGAGTTCCTGAACGATACTGTCATTGACTTCTATGCCAAGTGAGTATACTCCTGCATCATCCATATGATGCCTGCCATGTTGGCAGCTATGCGGCACAGACATACAGAGAATATAACAGGATAGGTCATCACATCTGGTCCTGCGTAGTTTTGACTACAAGAGCAAAGCCTGAATGGCAGCAGGACCGCGGTATGTTGACAAAAGCTTAAGCAAGTTGAGTGTTGCGTGCAGGTGGATACAAGAGAATCTTGACGAAGACAGTCAGCTCAAGTACCACTTCTTCAACACCTTCTTCTTCAAGAAGCTGACAGAGAAGTCGACTATCAAGAAGAACCTTTCAGGCAATGCAGGTGAGTCAATGCTTTCTCCTCGCACACTAACCTTGCTGATCGCCAGGTTGACTGACATGCTTGATGGTGGCAACCTTCCACAGCAAATGATGGAACTCCCTGACAGCAAATGATGAGATTGCAAACCAGCACGCTGATGCCTTGTATGTGCAGGGCGCGAAGGCACGCCAGACAGTGATGCCATCAAAGCTCTGACAGCTGCTGAGAGGAATCATTTGCGTGTTAAGTCTTGGACCAAAGTAAGCCTCTTCGCCCTTGTTGTTTCTGAATGCTGAGGGCCGTCTCATTCTGCACGGACACAGCTGATGCTGCTGGACAACCAGTGCACAAGAAGTTTCAGCGTCATGGTCATCAGACGCATTGATGTGCAGGGGGTAGATATCTTCAGCAAGGACTTCCTTCTGATTCCCATCCATGATGCCTTGCATTGGAGTCTCATCATTGTGTGTCACCCTGGCCTTGATTTCCAGTCTGGCGACCGGCGGCCATACATCCTGCATCTGGATTCCATGCAAGGTGAGCATGAGCGTTGTCAACAATGTTGACTACAGTTGATACAGGCAAAAGCTGAAGTTGTGCACATTACCTGTCCTTGTATCTTGCCGGCTTGCATCCATGATCAGATGCCAGGTTGTTCTAGACAAGCTGAAGCATCAAGCCTGTCACTGTTCCATAGTTAAGGACTTCCTGCCACATGAATGTGCTCAAGAAACTGCCCTGAGCTGCTGAACATTCATTGCTATAGCTGCACAAAGCTCCTGTACAGTGGCATGATGTTGCTGCTTTCTGTCCGTGTCCTCTGTTCCTAGAATCCTCTTCACTCAGCTTATCTCTGCACTTAGCTGTGCTCAGCAGGTCCCATGCTGGTGAGGCCTGCAGACACTCACAGACATCCTATGACTGACACTGCAAGCGCCTGCATGTGCAGGCAGCTGCCACAACCTGTCTGTGATCAGTAAGGCCATACGTACATACCTGAATGTGGAGTGGCAGCGCAAGCTGGATGAGCAGGACACATCCTCTGTGCCGGTGGGGTGGGTGAAGGAGCACCCGGGTGTCACACATAACTTTGAGCCCAGCACCATGCCCGGCAAGACTGCTCACGTGCCATGCCAGGACAACTACTGTGACTGTGGTCTCTTTGTGCTTGCCTACCTGGATTTCTGGACCCATGCGCCGCCAGATCAGGTTGAGCTGTGTGAACGAGGTGCCTGGAAAGGTGGGCTGCAATCTGCTGCTGTTGTGCAGCATGCTAGGAGTGTACCCCGCCTCTTGCAGAGGCTGCTTCTGCAGCCTGTGTCAACTGCAATGTGCCTTGCATGTGAACCCAGAGGCATGCATTGAAAGAGCGCGTGCACCTGCCTTGCATGCCAGAGCAAAAGTCTCTGCACTGCATTTGCTGTCAATGCTATAGGGAGGCACTGACATACCTATCATGCAAGGACACCTCAAGACTTGCACATGATAAGGGTCAGGCAAGATTGCCTGTCTTGCATATTGCAGTCTGTTGCTTCTAGCAATGTGCTTTCCTCAGTGATCTGGCTCTGAACCTTGCTGCCTGTGCCATTCAGGGGAGACGCCATATCCAGCCTTTCTGAGCCAACACTGGTTCCAGCATGAGAATGCATCTGCATTGCGTGAACACATCCGCAACGAGATCTTGAGGCTGTTCAGAGCCCAGAAGCGTCTACCAGACAACCATCCCAGCGTGGTGGCTGCAGTTGTAGACATGGAGGAATACAAAGAGAATACTTTAAAGAGGAAGTAAGCCGCTCAATACACTCTGAATGCCACAAGCTCAATCACAGCATAGTACACACCTGTTCTGACACATGTAAATATTCTACGCACCACCTCCTGCAAGGTTGCTGCACAGGAAGTCCCTCGTCTTTGTGTCTTTTACTCCGCCGCGGATTTAAAATGGGTCACCCATTTTAAATCCGCGGCGGAGTAATAGCATTTGTGCTCTTGTTGCACATGTGTTCAGTATCTGACCTGTCTGTGGCTTGCCCCAAGGCAGTGCATTCTGCAACTAATGTGTGGTGTGTGCAGGTACTGCAGTCCTGCAGAGTACCTGGCAGCTGGCAGATTGGCCCACCAAAGGCGGGAAGCGGTGAGCATTTGCAACTTCCATGTTTGGCTGACATGCAAACTGCTTGTTTCCCAGCCGTGCAGATCATAGGGTGCTGCTCCTCACTCACAGTGATTGCCTTTCAGACTTGAACCCACCTTTTCACATTCAAGCTAACAAGAAACAGACAGTTGTTTGTAGCATGTAGCTGATGCAAGCTACAGTGTGTTGCTGATTGACTTGAATCTGAGTGCATGGTGCTCAACAAATTGCTGCTGTTCAGGAGAAGGCAAAGAGAGAGGCTCGGCAGAAAGAGGAGAAGGAGCGAAAGGCAGTAGAGCAAGCTGCAAAGGCAGCAGAAGCCAAGCGCAAGGCTGGGGAGAAAGCAGCTGAAAGGGAAGAGAAGAGACTGGAAGAGCTACAAAAGCAGCAGGAGACGTCACAGGTGCACACCCTCTCAACAAGCACAGTGTTGAAAGACAGCATGATTTGCTGATCATGTTACGTTCATCATGTGTGTGCTGCATGTTTGGAACAGCTTGAAACGTTGCAAAGCAGGCCTAAGGTCAGATTAAGCAGAATGGCCATTTGCACCTTTATGTAGCCAAATGCTGCTTGACAAAGGACTATGTGAATAGCCATAGCCAGTTTCCCATGATGTACAGGAGGATAGCCTGGAGGTTGACTTGCTGGGGGAGGGGGGTAGCGGTCGCGAAAGCTCTCCAACAGACTTCGTTCCGCCTGAGTTTGTCGCTCTGCATCAGCCCAAAATAGAGGAGGCTTCCAACAGACAGAGGCGCAAGAGGGCGTCACCAGATGACCCCCCTCGGCCTGCCCTTGATGTTCAGGACCTAACAGGTGACAAGCAAACCCACATCAATGTTGATCAGACACAGCACAATTGCAAGCCCTCACGCTCTGAGTCACATATGCATGCTCAATGCAAGCATGCAGACAGGCATATCTGCTTAGATCGCCCATTTGGGCATGCGCACTAAAGCTCACGCTGAGGCTGGTGCTGTATCTCCACCCTTTCATGCCTTGTAGCAGCTGATGCCAGCCAATGTTAGCCAGTCACACTGTTCAACTTTGTAACATGTAGCATGCAACACTAGCCATCTTAGCCAATCGCAAAGTTCAACTTTCTGCAGGCAACATGTAGCATGCCACGCCAGCCATTGTCTGCCAATCACGCAGCTCAAGTTTTTGCAGGTGAGAGCCCTGAAGCCAAGATGCGCCTTCGAAGCGGCCATACCAAGATACACAACTCAGGTCAACCAGCTGATCCAGATGTGGCCAACACTCGCCGCAGCAGCAGGCGGCAGGCGGCAGCAGCCCACCGACGAATAGATGACAGTGAGGATGATGAAGATGAGAGGCCAGCCACAAAGCGCCAGCTTGTCCTGCCTGCTGCAGAACAGGTGAGCTGCAGATGTGAATGGTGATTATTATCTGTGTCATACTCACGTCGCTGCCGACAAACTTTGCTTTGTTCAGATGCTTTGCACTTCAGAAGCCACATCATGCAGTACTGCAACTGAGCCGTACTCACAAGACAAGTAATGCAGTACTGTGACAGCCCAGTTTGTGTCAACCTGGCTCCTGAAGTCAAGGCTGTTTCTCCTGTGCAGGGTCAGTCACGACCTGGAGACGAGGAGGCTTTGGAGGTTGCTGATTCTACCTTGATTCCTGACTCCCAGCCTGAAGAGCGTCAGCCAGGTGGGTTGCAAAACCCCCTGCAACAGCTGCAACCCTTGCAGTTCTCTGATGAGCAAAGACCATTCTTCAGCCAACAGCCCAGTGTCATGTTGCCCACTGGTCTGGTGTATCAAGTGCTGTGCAGCCTGCCCGGCTACAGCTTTGTTCGCAAGTGTTGCACCAGCAGTGATGCTGCAACATGGATGCAGTCAATGCTGGAGACATGTCAAGATGAGCCAAGGTACACTGCATGCACTTGCATCATCTGAACTCTGGCTGTTCACTACAGCCTAACAAAGACCTAGATGCCTCAGCACCAGCAATGGCAGCATGTTGGCAGCTGAATCATATGTCTAGCTCTGGCCATGGTACTTGGGAATGGTACCAAATCTGTTTTGAGCTGCTTTGTACAGTGAAACAGGGCAAGGGCTGATTGCAGCATCTGCATTTGATAGTGTCGTTGCGTGCAAATGGGATGATCCTTGTCGCTTGCAGAGACACAGGATCTGACCCAGGAGGATCACACCACAGATGAGCTGATCGACTCGGCTGATCTGTTAGACAGGGCAGACAGAGCGCATCAAGAACTCTCTCGCCAGTTCAGCGGCTTTGACGATGATGCTGAGCTACAAGAGCACGAAGTCATTGACAGCTGGCCCAGCCATGATGCTGACAGGTCTCAGCAACAGCTGAACGGCACCAGCCATCTGGCCCCCCGGGCTGATTCCTCTAAACAGTGGAACCAAGCTTTGCTCATGGAAGAGCATGCAGCAGCCCCTCAGCAGCATTCGCATTCAATGTCCCAGCAGGTGCATCATGCCCGCATCAGGAATGCGCAGCAGCAGCACATAGCGCACGTTTCCCCCCAGCATCAGGCGCATAGGCTGATGAATCGCCTGTTTCAGGACTCCTCTGCTGCTTCACAGCCAAATGATGGCTATGCCAACATGCAGAGCCAAGGGTCTTTCTCTGTGGGCAGGGTCAGCAAGTTTTTTGCAAGCAAACTTCCTGAGCCCACTAGTGCTGCCTCGTTGCCTCAGGCTCAGACTCACATGCTTCTCAAGGCAAGTTCACCCTGCTGTGTCAGTCTGTCTGGACATACATGAAGACAAATGTCATTGTATCATGCTTGCTGATAGTCAGTTCTTCATGATACACATGAAGTGCTGCAGTTGCGTCACTCCTGTATAGCAGCTGCCTGAAAACCTCTGCACAGCTGCCGGGAAGCCATTCATACCAGCTGATACAATGATAGCATGGATGTGTCTCAGGTGGTGCACAGTCTTTTGCCATCTAGTCAACTCTCAGCTTCATGTGTTTTTCGAGCTGCACTGACACTGAGCTGGAAAGTGCAATTGCAATTTGATGTCTTTTACGTGTGCGTGAACATCATGCAGTTGCTTTCCGCTGACATTAATGATGTGTATTTTAAAACTGTTGCAGGATCCCTCAGCGGTCCCTGGCTTGAGCCACGAAGACAAAGAGGACAGTCCAGAGTCCATCAGCGACCCCTCCAGCCTCCCCCCCACGTCAGCTGCAGCCCCCCAGCAGTCACCACCTCCTCAGTCACCATCCCTTCTGCAGCCCCCGCCTCCTCACTCAGCCTCGACGCCAGCTGCATCACCTGCTCATGGTGGGCTGCCCTTCCCAGAGCCTCTCTCAGTGCTCAAACCAGCCCATGGCTTCATGGCCAGTCACGCTCAGTCAGGCTATCCTGCTCAGTATGACTACCCTCCACCTGACACTGCTCAGGCTCTAGTCCCCATGCCCACAGGTGATGACTGGCATAGGTCAGCTGCCAGTCAGCCTGCTGTTGCTGGCGGCATCAATGTGCACCCAGGGTCGCCAGACACTGCATGGATGGGTCGTGGTCCAGAGCAGCGCCCAGTCAATGGCCAGTCTTCAGACATCGGCTCAGGCGGACAGGACGTCAGCTCTCCTGTGCAGATACAAAGGCGCAGAGCAGCCAAGAGCCTCAAGCACAAGGACGTGAAATTGGCAGCTCTCTCTGCCGAGAAGTGCGTGCACGCTGACCCTATGAAACAGATCACCATGATGACGGTGTTGGACAAGTCCTGTGCTGTGAGTCCTAGGTCAAAGAAGCTGAAGCTGTCGCCCTTGCCTGGTCTTTCCTTGTCTCCAGTCAAGTCTGCTGGTGCCCAATGGCCGTCAGATGCCAGCGCCTTGCATCAGTATGGTCAGCCAGCAGCAAGCTTCCCTGCAGGAGCAGGGCGTGCTGCCAACAGTACTGCAGTGAGAACCAAGTCTTGGAGGGCAGCATCCAGCAGTGGCAGACAGGTACCCACTGCAATGGATTTGGATCCACCCAATGTGGTAGATCTGTTTCATGGAGTTCAGAGCCCATCTGCTCACAAAGCCCAGCAGCAGGGCTCTGGGACTTCATCCCTGCAAAATCCATATGGGATTGTTGCAGCTTCAGAGGACGACCTGAGGAAGGCTCTCAGCAACGTCGAGAGCTCTGCCAACAAGCAGAAGCAGCTGGTCAATCTTGGTGGGCATGACTCAGCTCAGAGCCTCAAAGCAGCAGATACAAAGGCTGCTCAGATGCAAGAACAGCTGCAGCAGCAGCGCCCAATGCAAGGGCAGCAATCAGCGCCAGCTGAGACTCCTGGCAGCACTGCCATAGATCTGTGTGATGATGACCCGGCTCCAAAAGGGCCACACTTGTCTGCTGCGCTCACCGAGCAGCAAATCAAGGCTGATGAGCAGATGGCTAGAAGTCTGCAGCAGACTGGGGAGCCACTGCAGCAGCTCAATGTAAGACAATAATGCTTCTACTATGCTGCAAACAGTGCATTCATGCTTGCATGTTCGAGCAAACACATGTGCATGCTTTGGCGTAAGCACGGAAAACTTGCATGTAAGTCATTGCTAGTGTGAAGCATTCTGCTCGCTCAATCTAGATTGCACAAACAGCAGGACAAGCCTGAGCTCTAGTGTTTGTGCAAAAGATCAACATCTCTGGTGCAGCTGCAGGATCATGTTTCAGACAACAATGATTCAGACTGGCAGCCCTCCCCCTTTCGAAGCAAGCGCTCTGAGGCATCTGGCAGGCAGGCTGGTAGCATCAGGTCAGTGCACATAATTGTCAGCACCTTTGCTTGTGTTGTGCTTTGAATTGTTGATGACTGCCTTGCGCTAGCCAAAGGCCAGGTAGCTTTTATTGTGATATTGTGGACCTGGACATAGCATCGTCAGGTGTTTGTGACATGGGTTGACAGGACATGCAATGTATTGTTATGCAGGAGGAAGAGGCAGACCCAAGGAGCTCACCAGACGACATTGTCATTCACGACAAGCTCCTCTGGTGCATAGTACCGAGGATTGTGGTGGCATTGATAGACTGTAGTAGCTAGGTAGCAAGTGGAATTGGAAAGTATTGGCAGCATGTAGTCAATGATATGTGATCTTGTCAGAACACAATAGGCTCAGCTCAGGTTTACTGTAGGCCATCGACTTTGCTAGTCCCGACCTTCTGTAGAGGAAGAAGCACATTGCCATTCTTCGATGCTGCTTCTGAAGCATTCATTTGATTGAAGAGTGTTTGATTTTGGATTAATGACATGTGTGACAAATGTGGAAAATTCAGTATTCAAGTCAACGCTGCACGCTTGAAGAGCCCGGGGTCGCCAACTGCCCGAGCGCTTGACATCATGACGAAGGACTTCAACGATGTCACGACAGATTTGCAGAATCCTCCTCAATACAACAAAGCACAGATAGGTAACGTGTCAGAACAAACCAAAAAGCTGATCCTGGAGACATACCCGGATCTCAAACCGCTGAGATTTCCGTCTAAAGATCAAGCTACGGTGTTTGGAGCAATGCTGGTACGACAAACGCGACAGCTTCCCTGTTCAGTTGCCAGGCATGCTGCAGTTGCCCGGATCACACCTTGATGTGCCTGATCAGGCAGCGGCAAAAGAAATGCCAAGGTGGCAACTGACTCACCAAGACCAGGCACAAGGTGCACACCGGAGTGGTGGCCTACGTGTTGCAGGGTCGTGTGCATTGCTTTATGGAGCCCTGTACTTGCTGCTGAGGCTTCTGTACGTGTGTGCAGGCATATTGGAGGGAGTTGCGACCACAGCAATGATGCGCTTCAAAGATGACTTTGTGTTTGTTTGCAAGCAAGACTCTGCTGGCAACACAATTGTGCACGGGCGTTCCAAGTCACGCCTGGGGACCTCTGACTGGGGGGCAAATGCAAAAAGGATCCTGCAGTACTTCAAGTTGGTCGAGGCCCATTTACAATGATGTATGCTGCAGTCAACCCTATGATTGAGTACAGAAGGGTTTACTGGTATATACTTTGACAACGTTTGATGGTCTGGGACCAAGCCATATGAAACGGTGTTGCTTTATAGTGAGCAAGCGGCATCTGAGGTGAATACTTGCGCTGATGTGCCAACAGACAAAAATGTCAAAGGCTGTAGAATGCATGGCAAACATATGCTAATAGCATGGGTATACAACTGACAGAGCTTTTTACTGCTTCTGGTCCCTGCTTTTTGTTGCTGCTTTGGTTGTGTGCAATGAACAGTGCTATTTGAGTCGAGGATAGCAGGCCTTGCTGAAAGGCCTCTCGATGTGTGTGTGTGTGTGGTCAGGCTTCCCCACAAAGTTTCCGGTGGATGCATCACTGGCATTTCAAGGAATGCAGCAGGGTCATTGTAGCTTTGTGTCGAGGTTTGCCATGTCAAAGTGCACAACATCAACATGCAGCGTGAAGATTTCTGTGTACTGATACTGAATCCGATGGCATTACACGTTGTACCGCACAAATCATCAATATTCTGAATCATTTCAATACGAAGCCCTTCAAAAAATCGAGAATAAAGATCGCACAGTTATGATAATGAAGCATACTCATCATAATGAAGCACTCTGATGAAGTGTCTCAGGCTGACTAACAAGTTCGAGCTGGGAAAAAATGCATACATACATTCGGTTGTTGACACATCATCTGTACAGGCATGTGCAGGAAATGTGCTATAAGAGATGAGCCGGGGTGTTCAGTACCATGTTTTACTTGTGAGCAAGAGGAAATGACCTCAGCGTTGAGATCAGATCCCAGCTTACCGTTGCTCTGAACCTACCTATTGCACACATGCAAGTATGCGCAGTGCCTGAATCAAAAATGATGCAGGACCGCTGCATGAGCAAGACTCACAATATGGAGGCTTGCTCTGAGATGCATAAAACCATGTTGCATAAGACCTTGACATGTTAAGACTGAGGCCCAGGAGCAAGATCAACAGCTCAGGCATACTAGACTGACCACAGCGAAACACTAACTTCTGCAGTCATGCAAAGTGTGCGTTGCACCCTACACGTGACTAGACCATGCTGGACTGATTCCACTTTCACTTTCATCCTCAGGATGGAGGCTTCATGCTTGCTGACTAATCTACTGTGGCCCATGGCTCAGCGATCCCTGAGATGTTGATTTTGTGACCTGAGCAGACCCCAGAGCAGCCCCTGGCTGAGATCCTGCAGGTCCTCTCTGAGGCCCAGCTGATGCAGTCCTCTGTACACTGCGCTGTGAGTCAGACGCATTTGAGTTCAGTGAAACACTCTGGCGCATAGCCTGCTGGGAGGCAAGCTGCTGCTGAAACTGCTGCTGTAGCTGCTGCTGAGTCATAGGCATTGGTTGGTACTGTTGAAGCTGCTGCTGCTGCTGCTGCTGAAACCATTGCAGCTGCTGTTGGTACTGACTATGCTGCTGTGGCTGCGGCTGATAGCCTGAGTAAAGTGTGTTAGTCATAGCTGAAGCAGCTAAGCTCTGCCCAGGAGCAGGCACAAAGGTGGGCTGCTGCAGGTAGCTGGAGTCCCCTGATAGAGCTGTTGCTTGCAGACCTGCTCAGGCAAATCTGTTCAGTATGCACAGTTACAAAGACTATGCATGCTCACCCATGCACATGGTTGGATATTGCAAAGCACTGCAAAGAGTCTTGATGCAACAATGTGGTTGAGAACCTGTGACATAGAAAGTCTATGCATAGTTACCCTCTCAGGCACTGATGTACTTGCGCATTGTACATGTGCAATAGCCAGTCCTTGCAGCTGTCACATAACAAATGCACAACCTTGATGTCAGCATAAGTCCTCACAGCAGCGTAGGGCAGCAAACCAGCTCTGGAGTCTGTGCCATGCTTCTACAGTCAGTCATCTGATGGTGGTGAGACAAGCACCACCTTGCGCATTTTGTTATAAATTTGCGATCAGAACACTGGCCAAGGAGTGCGTGCAGACATCTGTACAGTTGGCAGTGGTGGTGATCACACCTTGGGGCAAGGGCTGCCCCTGGGGCTGGACGGCTGCAGGCTGGGGCATGTACTGTACCCCAATAGCAGCAGGTGCAACAGAGCTACCCACGATGCCACCCAGGCTGGTACTGGTAGTGCTGCGTCCTCCACTGCTTGTGTTTGTGCTCTTCTCCATGTACTTGATCAGATCTGCAGTTGAACAGGTGGCTGCGTCACCATCACCAGTAACCATGACACAGCCTCCAGGCATGTATGACATGTATGTGCATCGCCTGCTTCAGCACATGCAGGACAGCTGCCTCCTTGTAATGTAAGACAGCATGCTGGACTGCTCAATTGGAGATGAGCACGTATCAGCACACATATAGGCAAACTGATTTGCACATCATCAAGTGAGCTTGCTGCAAGCCTGCGAGGGAAACTTGCAACCCGCCGAAGCTTTCAGTCAACACAAGCTGATATTCTTTGACTATCCCTCAAAGTTGCATGAGTAGTTGGCATACACTGCTGCCTGTGATGGCTACTCTGGCAACTTATGAAACGTCACAGATCATGTGCAGAAGCTGAGACAGTGTGGCCATGCACATGGTCTTTTGCCAGCACAAAGAGTGACCAGGCAGCCTTGAGTATGACGGCCTACTTGTCAACCCGACAATCATGATGTCGTCTATAGCCTTTGTCATGTGAGTGACATGCTCCAGCTCTGTGAGAAGGTCAATGCGCCATTGTATGAAGGCTTGACTGCTTGGAAGTGTCACAGGGAGGACTTGCAATGAAGCTTTACAGTTTACAAACGCTGCTGGGAATGGATTGCTGTTCATTGGGTGTGTGGTGAGCTGCCAAGACCTGCAGCGTCATTTACAAATGAGCCATAGTGATGCGCAGCAGCAGTCTTGCATGGCATAATTCTACGCAGTCTGCTGGCTTACATGCTCATTTCCCTGTTGTCCAAGCTTGTCAGCTGCTCAAACAGCATCTTGTCACCGATGCCAAACACTCTAACAGCTCCAATGTAGTCTGCTGTTTCGCCCCCCTGCAGCCATTTGCTTGGAAATTTCTGAAGATGGCTGATTGCAGTGTAGCAAGCATGTTAAACATTGGTGAGAGGACAGTGCTAAACGTGCTGCAGATGAAGTACATTGAGCTTGTTTGCTCAGCTGTTGTGCAGAACATACCAGCAGTTGGGTGAATATGGGCTGCCCCTCCACACTCCCCATCCAAAGCGCCTGTTTCCCAAACTTTCCAACGACTGACCAGAGCACTTCTGTCGAGTGCAATAGTGTGATAGACTGCCGGCAGCTCACAGGGGCATATTGCACACCGTTGTACATTACAGTCATTGCCATGATGCACCACGCTTGAATCTTTCGCAAGAGAAACGCTCGGACGCCCGCGGGTGACCACTCAGTGTGAAGAAACGTGTCGTACGACTTCTTGTTCAAATTGTTGTTGAGCTGATTGGTTTCGACACACTGGCACGGGAACAGATGCTTCACGGCCCAGATCCAGAATGTACAAGACAAAAAGTCGTGATAAGCGATGCCGGTCATTGGGACGAGTTTCTGATAACTGTGGTGGATGGGGCTTATGCTAATATGAGGTTATGAATGACTAAAAATTGCTGAAGTCATAGTCTTAGTCATTCTCTCAAGAAGCGCAATGACAGTACTGCTAGCGCCATCGATGGCATGACAACGCTGCAACTGCCACATCAAACTGAAAGTGTTAGGCGCACGGGGAATGGGTTTATGCAAAAAGGTACAAACGAGAGCGCCCGAATTGCCGGTCTGCTCGGCACAGTGCTCAGTTTCTGGTGGCAGTTGGTGGGTGACGAACGCACATCAGGGGCAACGCAAGGGATGAGCCATCGCATGCACGTCAATAAACACAAGACATCAAAGACTTTGTGCTGCAGCAACGTTTGGCCTATAACCAAGGATGTTAGTCAGCTAGCTAACAAAGCCCTATAAAACTGATAGAGCAACTCAGGTATAAGGTGTCTACCCCGACCTTGACAGCAACAAATAGAGGAAAGATGTTAAGTCTCATTCGCCGCCGTGCTGGTTGCAGCAACACACATACAGAAACGGGCACACACAAACAGACAGAAGCTGTAGACAATCCAGCTACAGGGGGCACAGTCGGTTGTCAAGGTTGCAGTCATATCCTGGACAGACAAGCTGTTGTGCATGAGTGCTGAAAGATTGTTTATTGGTGGTCTATGCTAATGGACTCGGAGCTCCACAACAACAAACCCCAACTCTGCCCAGCATGGATCAGGCACTGCAGGAGTGCTGGCTGAATAGGATAAGACAACCCTGCATGTCCACTGCAAGGACAGTCCTTGCTCTGCAGCACAGTTGTTGGTCGTGCGGGGTTGCTCTCAGCATCTGTGACTGCTGTTGCTGCTGCTCTTGAAACCACTGGCAGGCTGCTGGTAATGCTTGTGCTTGTGCTGTTGCTGCTGGCTATGTGTTTGTGGTCGCTGCCAACAGTTTACGATGTGCTTGACATAGCAGCAGCCAAGCTCTGCTCAGCAGCAGGCACACAGGTTGGCATTTGCAAAATTGCAGAGTTGCTTGACAGTAAATCGGCTTCGATGCCTGCATAGGCAGGCAGGCTGAATTGATGGGATTTGCATCAGTGAATGACAACAGCATCACATCCAATAAGTATTGCAATTACAGCTGGCATGTTGTACACATGACCAAGTCCACCAGCCAATGACTCTGCATAGGTACTACATGGGCACAGCGTTGTCACAGACAATGGTTGTGAGCTGTTTGCAGCTTTTGCCTTGAGCATGCACCAAGTGGCCTTTGCCATGCCTGACAGTGGCAGCAATGCATCATGACAGTAATTGTTGCGCCAGCAACAGCAAAGGCAGTAGGGATGAGGGTCAGCAACAGAGAGGGTTCACCACCTTGAGGCTGGATCATGGCTCCAGGCTGGGGCATGTACTGCACCCCAATGGCAGCCGTCGCAAAAACACTACCCACTGTTCCACCCAAATTGGCAGAGCTACGGTGGTACTGTGGTACTTCTCTCTTTACGTACTCAAGAAATTTTGAGAACTCTGAGGTTGGCTGCTGCTCATGGTAGCCTAGGTGAGACACAGCAGGCCACACTGCAGAGCTTGAAGTCGGGCAGCGACACATCTCCTGTCTGAAGCTGTCATGGCGGTTCAAAGATATGTACATGTACAGGCCCTCAACAGTTTCTCATTGAAGGACAAATTCAAATTCATGATTCACAACACTGAAGCAGATGTGGGGTTTGTGGTAGCTTCACCAGTAGCAATGACAGCACGGTGTCGTTTGTTCAATTTCCATAGTCTGGTTTAAGTCTGCCTTGCATTTCCTCGCTTTTGTCACTGTCAGCATGGTCATGTTCCAATCTTCCATCTAGCTGACACTGTGAGGTTGATTGAGGTTGACATGTTCTTATAATACCTGGTCAAGGTATCAGAATCCCTGCAATCGATTTCTTGTGCCTTTGTTGGTCTCGAGTAGATGTGGGCAAAGCCTGATGTATTTGTTGCAACAGGCAGTCCTGAAAAAGTGTGAATCGAAACGGAAGAAGAGAGCCATGTCAACAAGTCTCTGCACATGATTGTAGATGTCAGAGTGTAACGATGTAAGCTTCAGGAAAGGTGTGGTACAGACGGGGCCAAGCTGTCAGACACCTGGAGTTCATGCGCATTGTACACTCACACATGCCCTTTGATAAACTTGCTGCTGGGAGCTAAGCTGTTGTTACAAAGGACCAGATGCCAGCAGCATTCACATGTTATGATGCTGCAACGTCAAGTGTCTGGCAACAAGCAGTATTCTACTCGTCCTCTTCCTCCTCCTCAGCATCTCCACCTCCTCCTCCACCGCTCTTGGTCCTGTGACACAGCAGCGCGTATAAATGGCGGTTGCGCATGCATCTCAACAAAGGCAAAGCAGGGCAGCATGTCCAAAGGCAGAAATCTTCATGAAATTGTTGTATTTGACTACTGACCAGAAACCAACATTAAGCGAGGCATATGTCTGACGCCAGCACTCTGGGAACAGACTGTAGAATGTGACAAGAAACAGACAGAAAGATGCAAGATGCAATGAGTTGCATCATGCTCCTTGCATATTGAAAGTTATTCAAGATATGGACATCAACCAGCAATAACAAAATCACAAACAACTTGCATGTGGGGAAATTTGAAGAACAAGTATCATGCTGCAGTTCAAGCAAAGCACAAGCATGCATGTGCTTTGCAGCGGTGCAGACCATGACAGTTCCAAGGTCTCACATTGACAGCACAAGCCACTTCCATTGACAATCTAGATCATGACTTACTTGTTGGCGTTCTTTCTCTTCACACGCCCTGGTCGTCCACCACCAAAGGGGCTGTTCAGAGCAAAGTCAATGTGCTTCTGGCTGTCAACTCGCACAATGAAAGATGGTACGTTCACTATCTGCTTGCCAACCCTGCAGCAGCCATTCCAATGCTCAAAAGGATGCACAGACGTATCATGCCTGCCTCTGCATGCACCAGCTATAATGCTGATGAGGAAGCTATGGTGCTCGTGAGGAAGCATGACGGCTGATCTAAGTCCAGTCATGCTGTCATGCGGTACATGTCGTGAGATGCATTGCAGTGGCTGAAGGAGCTGACAAGTATATTGACCTGATGTGTCGCTGGCGGATAAGCACTCTGGCGTGGTGAATTGACTTGGCCAAACCCAACTTGAAGACCAAGGTCTGCAGCCGGCGCTCCAAAAAGTCTTGGGGCGTCAAAGCCAGCACGTAATCAAGCTTGTTCTGGTTGTCGTCCAGAAGACCGTACTTGTACATACGCCTCAGCAGGGCCTCACCCTCAAACAGCCTCTTGACAGATGTCTACAACACAAGCCGGTCGATTCTCAGCAGCCAAATCAAAGTGTAGCTCAGCTGACAATGCTATTGCCAACTGGATGCTGCTGCTTGCTGGCCCTGACATTCTGTGCAGTGCAGGCGCTGACACTGTCTTTGCTGACAACAGCAGCTGCAGGATGCTTACTTCATCCTCTGTCAGCAGGGTACGAGCAGCCTGTCGCATCTTGGACAGAGCCATCTGTACACGCCAAAGCTCTCTCTTGTTGCGAAGACCATACTCTCCTACTAGCTTGAGCTCCCCATCAAGACGTTCTTTCTCAAAAGGACGTCTTGGCTTCTTGAAGGTCTTACCGTCTACAAAACACTTGCAGCTTAAGACTAAATGCACTGGCCCAGCGACCATGACCACATGCACGTGCAGAGCCAAGAAGTTTATCGTACTGAAGGCATGTAAGTTTGTGCAGGATGGCAGCAAGCCCAGATAAGCAGGCCAAACACAGAGAGTTGGGAAACGTACAGTTGCGGTAATAGGATACGTGAGGCATCCTGCTCCGATGCCTATTGCTTCATACACACGGGGAAGAGGGTCGACCTAGCCTTGATGCAGCTTATTGACGCCGGCGGCTATTTTCGTATCCCGAGACCGATCCCCACAGCCGGTTATGGGGAAAGCTTCACAAATGCAAACAAATGACTCATCGAAAAACATTATGGTCTGCCGATACATCAAGATTTGACTAGCGCCGTGCTGGTCGGTGTCCGTGGGACAGAAATGTGCATTTCTCTGTGATTAGAGCAGCGCTTAATCACATGCAGCCTGCAAATGTGTCTGGGACAGGCTTGGCGTCCTGCACGTCGTGCAATGCCTGCTTTGCAAGATCGTTGGTGTCTCGGCGAGGCTGGGTACACTTGTCAAGATCGATCCTACAGTCAAAAAGGCTCTTGTGGTGCGCTACTTCTGAGGACAAAAGTTCCGTAGTAACGGACGAGGGTATCTCACGCCCAAGCCCACTCAAAGGCACAAAGGTGCTACAAGGATACAAGCTGTTCCTTAGCTGTTACCAAAAACAGTCTGAACGGAAACGGGATTGCAGTTGAAGCGCGTTGAGCGCTTGGGCGCTGAGTCTTGGGCAGGAGTTGCTGCTGTAGACAGGGGGGAGACCTCGCAATTGGGGTAAGGGCTGAAACACAAGCACAAGCAAGCACAAGCTGTAGGTCATGCTGCACAGGCACAAGGTGCAAGAATGCCACATGCACCATTCCTGCAGGAAGCATGTACACCATTCTCACATGTGCTGAATATCTGACGTGTCCATATATGTTGTTGCTCGCAGGCGAATAGCTTTGCTTGTTGGTGGAGATACAGCTGCTCTTCTCCTGTTTGCAGCAATTGGCCGGAGAAATCATGGCGAGGGTCTGCAGATTTTGGAGACATTCAATACAGCGTTGCCATTCCTGGTTGGTCTGTGTCTTCTGCTGAGCACAATCAATTCTCCATGCTTTATCTTGTGATACCAGTGAAGTGTCTTAGTGTATGAGTGTGTTCTGGTCAATGCACAACAGCAGCAATTTGCACATGTGCATACATTCACATGCGTTCTGTCCAGTGCATGTAAAAGTATCAACACAATGTCTGCAGACTCTGCTCAAGCGTTTGCAGTTAAATCGCTAGTTGCAGCTATGCTGGTTCATGCATGCTTTCAAAACAACTTACAAAGTGTTTCTTTAGTCCCCATGCTGCTAGTCCCCATGCTGCATGCACAAACATGATGCGATTAGCCTTGGGTAAGTCAGCAAGAGGTCAGCTTCAAGCTTTCTGCTGGTATGTGCAGGCTGGGCAGTAGCAGCAGGATTGACCAGAGCTTACTCTAGCACCAAAGACCGCAGTGTCGGCAAAGCAGCCCGTACAGCTGCAAAAGCATGGATAGTAGCTGTTCCGGTACGGCACAGAATGCAGCCAGCCGCAACTGGTGTATGCATGTAGCTTGACAGCTGAGCATGATGCAAAGCTACATCTGTTTTGCCTGTTGCGCAACACCTGTAACAAATAATAGTAATGGAAAAAATGCTTTCCGGCTCATGATGAGCTAGGTACGTGCAGGACAAGTCTTGATACGCAACACCTGTGGTCTCATGCATGAGAGAAACCCTGGACATGTAAGTGAGGCTGTGTGGCTGCAGGCATCCCTTGTTTTGCGGTCAATCCAGCGAGGATATATTCCTGATATGTCATTTGTGATAGTGAGCTTCATTGCAACTGGGGTGCTACTTATTGGCTGGAGATCAGCTTTAGCAGCAGCCACAAAGGTCAGTGCTCACATTCTGCTGTTGGGAAATCACATGCATATCTGTATGTGATGAGTGTGTGTATTGTTGATCATTTAATCAGTTGCTTCTGACTTTGAAATGCCATTTGAAGCTTTGGAAGGGGACCATTTACAGGTGCACCTTGTTATAGCCACATCATGCATACCGTCCACATATGAATAATGTTGCCAGCGTTCATCACACATGGCAAATCTGCAGGTCCAACGCTGGCATACAAGCTGTGTAAGGCATGACTTACGTGTTTTTCATGTTGCAGAAGTCTGGTCAGGGGCAGGAAAGGCAGAACAAGCAAGGCAACCCATTGGAGTTTCTGCAATTGTTGGCATCACTGACCAAACGATGGTGACGTGCGCTGCAATCTGAGCCAGCAAGTTTATGTCATGAGTCGGACCATGCTGGTTAGAAGGAATCTGATCGCCAGCCAGAGCATTAATAATAACACTTGCCATTCACAGAAGGGAGCACTCAGATCAACGACTGTCTTTTAGCTTAGTTTTGGTCATCACTTACCCAACCCAACTACCTAGTTGCATCAAACCGGGCACGCTGGGCCTAGAATGCTGGGCAAAGGCTCCACTCAAATTCAGCATGCAAGTCGTTTTGCATAAAGTGTTCTTGAATGACATTGCTAAGTGACAGTAAATGCTCACTTACATCCGTTTGGTTATGTGCACCATCAGCACATGATTTGCAAGGTGTGATGTGTGAGCAGGGGATGTCGCCTGAGTGTGTGCAATGCAGTGTGTGTCAGAGCTCGCGGGTATAGCTCAACACAATTCACATTAGTCTCACCAGCAGATGCAAGCCTAATTAGGAGATGAACGGGAGATGAAAGCCTAATTGACAGCCTCCCAGAACCTCCCAGCTGACAGGTGTTACATTTCAGGCCATTACCTTCTCAACATGCCAGCAACTTTGCCAGCAACTTTACCTCAGCTCTGCTGCAAGACCGGTAGGTCTATCTTTTGGCAGAAGATACCAGACAGCCGAACGTTGTTATGCCCATGTTAACAGAGTAAGCAGCACTGGTTTTCTCCCTGAATGACTCATGTACCGTATTGCTTCGGCTCAAGGCTGCATCATGAACTGCGCTCCTTGGTCGTTGCAGAGTGGCATGACCACAGATGTGCAATGTTGGTGGTTGTGCTCGATTGCAATGCAATGCATATGCTTAGTGAATGCATACATCGCCAAGCCAAGGTGGGGCCATCGTTGCTTGTGGACTAGTCCAGGAGCTCTGACATAAGGAGCAACACGCAAAATTAGCTGCACGGGTCTTATGCCAGCACTGGCATAGGCAGCAAAAACAGCTGAGGGAAACATGCTAAATGATGGGCAACATATACAGTAAGTAAATCCTTGGAGGAGAATCTCTGACATCTTGCACATCAGTAGAATATGAGGTGACAAGGCCAAGCAACCGCAGAAGCAGGTGCGTCGAACAGAAGCAAACACTCATGGTATGATGTTACAGCGTTGTACAGGCCCAAGCAGAGAGAGCAGAATTTTCCATCAGAACACCAGTCACACACTACACCAAAATTGCACGAGCTACAAAGTGCACTTTCCTTTCTGAACACTCAAAACCACACAAAAGCTGTGAGCCTTTGCCACTGAAGATGCTGAAGCCTGGTAAGGCTCATTTGGGC
>JAABUK010001951.1_pt1 | contig 38046 bp, 64 predicted proteins | sample 5559141 | NCBI WGS metagenome assembly JAABUK01 (sample SAMN10711869, study PRJNA513367) | rock metagenome | isolation source: Antarctica rocks | place: Antarctica: Victoria Land, Pudding Butte nord | collected 2016-01-03 | reverse complement strand
ACACCATCCACCAGTTCTCCTCTCTGGCCCAGTACACCCACCTGGATGGGCTGGACCAGATGATCAAGAACTTCTACAACATTGTGGATGACATCAAGCGGAAGCCGTATGATCTGCTGGACTTCTATAGAACTCAGTTTGACCGGGACTTTCTTGAGTTCAATGTCAACATCCATGATCTGGAGCTGTCCCTGCAAGCCTTCATCAACGTTTCCTTTGAGCAGATCAGCTCCACAGAGCATGCCTTGAACTTGCTCCGGCAGTTTCAGGCAATTTTGCACAGAGACTCGTTGAAGGTAATTACAGAGCTCTTCACCCACCTGTGCATGAGGACTCACACACAAGCATTCTGTGTCAGTGAGTCTGTCTGTAATACTTGTACAGTCAACATTGCCTTTGCAGCACATTCTCACCACATGCTCAAACATTGCACGTCTCAGCAGCACTATGTGGGCAGATGCCACGCCATTGTTGCAAGCCACTGCTACAATGCCATTGCTGCTGCAGCACATCAACTTGCATTTGGTGCTGCAGGCTGATCTGGCAGCCAAGTACGTGGTCATCTTCCAGAACTATGGACTGGATCTGGAAGCTGTGCAGAAGCTGTATGAGAAGCACAAGCACGCTCCTCCTGTTGTGCGCAATGCTCCACCTGTGGCTGGCAACATCATGTGGGCTAGGCAGCTTCTGAGGCGCATTGAGATGCCCATGAAGAGGTAGGCTTTGCTTCAGTTTCTGTGTGTTCTGCCTGGTACCTTGCTGGAGTAGTCCACTGCATGCTCAAGTTTTGCAAAGACTTATGCAAAATTTGTCAGCTTCACTCAATTTGCAGTTTCCGCGCGACATTACTCACATCCTCTGTACACTTGTACTTGTTGCAAAGCTGACACTTGACCAGTAATGCCTATAACAGCGTCCTGCTAAAACGGTGATGTGGCTTTCTTGTCCTGTGCAGGTTTGCTGAGAACAAGGCGCTCATGGCCAGCAAGGACTCCAAGCGCATAGTGCGCACCTACAACAGAGTGGCCAAGGCTCTGATTGAGTTTGAGACTCTGTGGACTCAGGCCTGGATCAGGTCCATTGAGAGTGCTAAGGCAGGCTTGCAGTCTACACTAATAGTGAGGCATCCAACCACAGGTAACACAAGTCAACTTCTGCTTCTTGCTTGCGATCTATGCTGTGGCTTTCCGTGTGTCCCTAGCAAATGGCATCCTAACCTGTTCTGTCGACACACTTTCTAAATGTAGACCATCCTGTAGACCTGGTCCCCCTCATGCCACAGCTGTGCTTGACTGTCTTGCCTAACGCCCACTTGATATGCGCAACAGGGTTTTCTGGTAGTGCCATTTATGTCCACCATTGCCCTGCAGGGCAGCTGCTGGTCAACTTTGACAAGGCCCTCATGCAGCTGATCAGGGAGACCAAGTATCTGCAGCGCATGGGCATTGCAGTCCCTGAGTCTGCCCGCCAAGTCTTGGCTCAGGAGGAGAAGTTCAAGATCTACTTCAACCAGCTCACCTATGCTCTTAAGGTACACACAACACTCTGGTCCGACCCTGCTGTGTGTGCATTTGTGTGGTGTGTTTGCACCACTGCGCAATGTTGACTGATGCAATTGCTTATGAACTCATGCACCTGCTTATGCAAGTTTCTTCAGCAAGCTGTTGCTGTACTTGGCACTCTCTGGATTGGTAATGCTGGCTGTTTTGTGCCAGCATGCTTTTGCTGCAAATAATGTTGCACTCCAGTCTGTGAAAAAGGTCACTTTGCTGACTTTGTTGCTGACGGTGTAGGAGCATGAGCGTGTCTTGAGCTTGGTCCCTCCTGTCACTAGAAGCCTGCTGCGGCCACACCTAGAGGATGTGGACAACAAGATCCAGCCTGGAGCTGTGATTCTTACCTGGGCTTCTATGAACATTGACGGCTACTTGCACCACATCCACCAGGCAAGTCCCTTGTCACTGTCATCAAACTGCAGTGCTTTTCAGTTTGCATGTATTGCCTGATGAAGACAAGTGAGAACCAAAATTCGTCTACATGGGATGCCATCACTTGTTGCGCCAAGTCAGCAGCATCAAATTTTGGCGCAGTCTTTATTTGTTCAGCGATATGATGAGGATTGTTTGGTAACACTGCAGGGTCTACAGCGACTGGAGGATCTGGTGCACAAGATCAATGACCTACTGGACAACAGGGTAGAGGCTAACCTCCAGGCCATCAGCAAGATGCGTCTGGTTGACCTGCCTGTTGACCGGTCTTTCACCTATGAGGACTTTGTGGCAACCCAGGCTAAGTTTGTCAAGAAGCAGGCAGAGATGTTGGCTGTCAAGTGAGCAGCTTCTGACACTGGCTTTGCTTGGAAAGTCATGCGCAAAAGTGCTGCATTGTGCAGTGGTTAGTGTCAGCATTGAGTGATGAATCTCCTTTGTGACCTCTGCCTACTCAGTCTTGAAGTGTGTCTCAGTGACACACATTCTGTGCAGACATCAGCGTCAATCCTTGGCAATGTGACAGCATTGCCTGACCCCAGTGAGGAGTTGACTTCAGTCTTGTGATATGCATGCAGGAATGTAGAGGTGCAGCACTCCATTGAGGACCTGATTGAGCTTGCACAGACACATCCACGGGAGAACCTGGATGTGCAGCTAGACGAGCAAAGCATCAGTTCCTTCCGTGGGCACTACAGCAATGCTATGTACCAGGTCAGATCAACAATCTGTTTCAATGTTTGACCTGTACCTTCAAACACTGTTTGTCTGGAATGAAGCGATGCTTGTGTGAGATTGTGTGCATGCAATCTTGATGTCGAGTCAGGGTGCATTTCATCAAGTTCTCAAGCACTGCTGCATCAAGCAAGGTTGCACAGCCAGGACATGGAATGCATGGCTGTGATCATATGCTCATAGCTGTGTAACTGACTCAGCTGATGTGCTGCTATTACAGGCTATCTTGCGTGCAACCAAGAGCAGCTTTGCTGCCATGAAGAAGAGACTTGCAGGCATCAGCAACGCTAGCGCTGCATCTGCTGAGCGACCTTTCTTTGATGTCAGTGTTGAGCTGACTGTACCTAAAGTGACAATGAATCCCACTCTTGATGACATCCAGGCTGCCATCAACGCCACAGCCAAGAAGGTAGACATGGCAGACACTCAGTATGCCTAGATGCATTACAGTTATTGCACCAGTTGTCTTCAGTTCTTTAGGTACCCAAATGACTATGTGTCAAATGTTGGCATTTAGTGTCGCATGATGTGGCATGCTTGCCTGTGCAATTCAGCAGCTGAAGCCTGCTACCCAGCACTGTCCTACACAGCCAGTAAACACAGTCACGACAATGCTGTGTCCTGTAAAAGCAATTGCCCAATTGGCTTCTGTGACAGTGTAGCAGTGGCAATCAGAGTTTTGGTTTTCTTGTCAGAAGAGTTTTGCGATGTTGGCCCCAGCTCACCGTGGTCCTGACCCTGCAGATCTTGAGCTGTGGCAAGCAGCTGCAAGTGTGGGGTGGCAAGGCTGGTGCTGCAACATACTACGACATGATTGCCAGGGACAAGGAGATTGTCAAGGTCGTGCTGCTGTTGACTGGCAGCATTGAAGGCACCAAGGAGAGTGTGCTGGAGTACATCTCCAGCTTTGACAAGTACAAGTTCCTGTGGCAGAAGGATTTGGCTACTGAGTATGCAGCTTTCATGTCCACATCGCCTTCTCTTGAGGTAACCAGTCTTCTGCTGTCTCGCATTTGCCATACCTTGTTGCTGCTAGTATAGTCTTAGCAACCTTCATGCATTCAATCATGAGCCCTCTTCAGCCTGAGTTGAAATGAGTGCTACAAAAGGAAACGTACAAGAGTGCTACAAAAGGAGAAGTCCAAGACAGGCTTTCACCTGTATTGCCAGGCAGCCGTAGTCTTGCGCATGTTGGTTCAATGATGCATGTCAAACCATTTTGTTGCAGCTGAACTGCTATTAGGTTGACTTGTGATTCTTGACTGCAGGACTTTGAGTCAGAGCTGAAGAAGTACATGGCTGTTGAACAAGAGATCAGTCAAGTACCGCCCACGCACAACATAGGCTCCTTGGCCTTAGAGACTCAGCCTCTGAAGTATTCGCTGAAGAGCGAGGCTGCCTCCTGGAAGGCTCAGTATGCCAAAAACCTGCACAAACAGGGCAGCGAGGAGCTGAAGACCTTTGATGCGTACATGCGCGACACCACCCTCAAGCTCAACCGCAAGGTTGAGGACTTGGAGGATGTGCGCTTCATCATGGGCGTACTCAAGGAGGTAATAACAGCTTGGCGCTGCTGTCTTTTTATTAGTGTCATGTGTTTCAATTAAACCACATGATGCTTAGACCAAGGCTCTCTGGATCAAGCTGAGTTCTGTTTCATGCACCTGATGCCTGCTGGCTAAGCCCGCATTAGTAGAGTTGTCATTTGTCATATTGACAATATTGGCAGTGTGAGTGATGTTACTAATACAGTTTCTATAGATGTTGCATTTGTCATTTGTTACAGTGCTGGCTGGACTGCTGTCCTGACATGCACAAGTCTTCGCTACCAGTCACATTAGCATGCATGATCGCATGAGTGTCCCAGCATTTGACTTCTCGCCACTCTCCAAGCAGTCTGAGTCCAGTTTAACCTTTGCCCCATCTGCCAAGGCAGTCGCCATTCCACCTACCTTGACAGCACGATACTTAGCGTTGCTCCTGGTTGTCCATATGGTCATGTGTGCGACTGCAGATCCGTGAGAAGGAGGCCAATGTTGACAACCTGATCAACCCCATTGAGGACATGTACTCCCTGCTCATGCGGTATGAAGTGCGTGTGCCCAAGGAAGAGACAGACATGGTCGGTGACCTGCGCTATAGCTGGAAGAAGCTGCGCAAGCTGTCCACAGACGTGTCAGACAACCTTGCACGCCTCCAGGTACACCTCCATCACCTTTAGCTGGGCTCACTCACTTTCGCGCTGCCGCACCTGCTGACAGCCATAATCTGCATCCAGATTGCCCTGTCAGTTTCTGTGGTCAAACAGCTTCTGCACATGCTGTTGGAAATGACTATGGGCAGGGCTTGAGGCAGTTGCCACACCTCCCATACCTGCTACATCTTCCACATCTGCATTGCTGAGGACAGGTCATTGGTGCAGGTTGGCTTCAAGCGTGAGCTGATCAAGGAGGTCCGGCTGTTTGTCCTGGATGCTCAGGAGTTCAGGCAGGACTGGGAAGCCAATGGCCCCATGGTGCCTGGCCTAGACCCCATGGATGCTGTGGACCGCCTCAAGAAGTTTCAGCTCATGTTTGAGGTACATTTCTGAATGCCAAGCAATGACAGCTGGCATGCGTCATGTCTGAAACCAGTATACTGCCCAAGATTGGACCTGCCAAGCAGCTTATGACTATTGACTTGTGCTGCAGGTACGCAAGCACAAGTGGGACAACTACAGCTCTGGAGAAGAACTGTTTGGTCTTCCGGTCACCAAGTACCCAGAGCTGGAGAAGACCGAGAAGGAGGTTGTCATGCTGGACAGACTGTACACGTAAGCCTACCCACTTGTTACTCTAGCCAGCTAAGAGCAAATCATCAGTGGTCCATTCAGTTCTTGCTAAGCACAGCTGTACTGCTGCATTCACTATCACTCGAGTGCTGTCAATTTGTTCTGGCAAAACACACACTTGACTGCGTGAACGGAAACTTGTTTGTTCTGCTGTCTATGGCAAATGCAGCGCCTTTAATATTGTCACCTTACTGTGCAGGCTGTACGTAACAGTCATCACGACCATCCGTGGCTTTGGAGACCTGTTCTGGGTAGATGTTGTGGAGCAGATTGACACCATGACAGAGCAGGTCAACAACTTCCAGAACCAGGCCAAGAAGCTGCCCAAGGCCCTGCGTGACTGGCAAGCCTTTGTGGACTGCAAGAAGGTCATTGATGACTTCCTTGAGGAGCTGCCTCTGTTCCAGCAGCTGGCATCTAAGGCCATGCGCCCCAGGTATGCTCATTTACTTCAGGCTATGTGTGTAATTGCTTGTAGCTCCTGTACTTTACTACAGCAATGCTATACTCAGGACTGAGATTGCATGACTACTGCTGCCATTGCTGCTGCTCTACCTGTGATGTGGCCTGCACTGCCTTCATTTGCTTGCTCATCTGGTTTGTAAGCATGGTGTTTCCTTCTGCTTTTATTCTACCGTTCACTTCTGCTTGTGTTCAGATGGCTTCACTATCCTTTTTGTCTCAGTATGCTTGATTGCTCCAGGCACTGGAAAGAGGTGATGCGCATCACTGGCAAGGAGTTGAATTTGGCTGAGGATGTCTTCAAGCTGCAGCACCTGCTGGACTGCAAGCTGTTGAAGGTGCGCGATGACATGGAGGAGCTTACCAACAGCGCAGTCAAGGAAGAGCAGATCGAGACTAAGCTGGCCACCGTTGGCCTGGACTGGGCTGAGCAGAACCTGGTCTTCTCTGACTACAAGACGCGAGGCCCTGTCATTCTCAAGGCAAGCTGTGCTGCACTCTGCATGAAGGCCTCCTGCATGCACTGCACCCAGATGGCTTTGTGTCCGTGTTGGCCACTTGCCCAGCAAGACAAGGTCAAGCTGACAGAGCTTGTCAAACAAAAGGCTTGCTTTGGAAGCCTATACATAATGCATCGTGTCCATTTGTCCTGATGCTCATGCAACCTGATGCCCACACAGTCCCACAGGATAAACATGCATTTGTGCTGGTGCTCATGCAGCCTATGCCCATTGAGTCACAACAGAGCTACATTTATTGGTGCTGCTGCTTGTGTCACCTGGCTGCCGGCTGAGCTAAACATCTGTCTTTGTTATACAGGCTAGTGAGACAGCAGAGCTGGTTGAGAAGCTGGAAGACAGTCAGATGACTCTAGGCAGCATGGCCAGCAACCGATACAGCGCTCCCTTCAGAGAGGATGTCAATGGCTGGATCACCAAGCTGTCCACCGTGACTGAGATTGTAGAGCAGTGGCTGATGGTGCAGAGCATGTGGATGTACATGGAGGCAGTCTTCAGTGGTGGAGACATTGTCAAGCAGCTGCCTCAGGAGGCCAAGCGCTTTCAGAACATTGACAAGTCTTTCATGAAGGTAAGATGTATACACGTGAACATGCTGGCTTTTTGCCTACAATTTTCTGAGTCAGGTGCCTTCAGGCACAATTCTATAGAATTACACATGCAGCAGGCTCATGACCCGCTTGTCAGCAATAGACAAGAACGTGATGCCATCAACTGTCATATGCAGTTTATCAGACGTAAGCTTGTGTCTGCGTTCTGCCAACTTGTAATCCAGACTGTCTGTATGTTGGATCATGCCTAATAATGGGACTATGTACCAAACTAGTGTGGTTATTTTTGTAGATAGTCACAAATGCTCTGGAGACCAAGAACGTGGTGGCAACCTGCTTTGGCAATGAGATGATGAAAACTATGCTCCCTCACCTGCTGGAGCAGCTGGAGCTCTGCCAGAAGTCCCTGTCAGCCTACCTTGAAACCAAGCGTGCTGAATTCCCTCGCTTCTACTTTGTCTCCGACCCCACACTGCTTGAAATTCTGTCCCTGGGTAGTGACCCTCCCTCAGTGGTGCCGCACTTCCAGTCTGGCCTGTTTGACAGTTTGACCAATGTCAGCTTTGACAAGGTGGACAAGACTAAGATGATTGAGATGTTCAGTCAGCAAGGAGAGAAGGTGGAGTTTGAGAGGCCTGTGGAAGCCAAGGGTAAGCTGTGTCACAGCTGAAGCAATGTGTGTGTGTACACAAATGGAATTTTGACTTTGCGAACAACACTTTGACATGACCACACATGTGTCTATGATGCGAAAGTGCAGTACAGGACTCTTCAGGTGAAGCATTTGGCAACACAAGCAACCGACTCGTTGCTGCATTGCGGCCCAACCCAGCATGCTTGTGATGGTACAGGCATGGTGGAGGTCTGGCTGCAGAAGCTGGTAGATGGCATGCAAGGAACCGTCAAGAACACCATCAAGCGCGCCTACAGGAATGTCCAGGAGATGGCCCTGGAGGACTTCATCTTTGGCCACCCTGCTCAGATTGCTCTGCTGGGCATCCAGTTCCAATGGACTGCTGACACTCAGGTTAGCTATGCTTCAAATGGCATGCATACACCAGCATGTCCATGTTTGCTCAGTCATTTCTGTCAGCAGCCTATACAAGTGTTTGCTGTGAGTTTGTTCAGGCCACATCTAGCCCCCAGGCGACAGATGCTGCACTGTTTAAAACATGTCAAATTATGCAGTAAATGCAGTACACCACAGACATCTATTCTTGCTGACACAAACTGGATCAAAATTTTCATCACTTGCAGCAAAGTTCACCTGGCACATCAGCGCTCATCAAGGGTTTGGGTCTGCACTGCAGGCAGCATTGACTTTGGCCAGGACAGACAAGTCCATCATGTCCAAGAACATGAAGAAGACAGAGGCCATTCTGCGTGATATGGTGATGATCACGCTCCGTGGTGAGCTGACCAAGATTCAGCGTACCAACCTGGAGACCTGCATCACCATCCACATGCATCAGAAGGAGTCCACAGGTATGCATTGCTTGGGTGCTGCCTGGAGAAGTTGGTGCCACAACAGCCTGTGCAGCACTTGTGCTGAATGAAGCTTTGTATCTGTCTTGATGCATCTGCTTTTGTGTGAAGACTGTGTTGAGAGACAAGACTTGTCCTGCACGTACCTAGCTCATTATCAGTTGAAAAGCATTATAATTATTACTGATATCAGTGTTACTGTTATTACTACTATTATTATTATTACTATTATTACTATTATTATTATTATCATTCTTATTTTGCTTTAGAAAGGTTACATTGATGCAATTAGTCTTGTGCACGGTGCAGAGGAACTTGTGAAGCACAAGATCAAGGACCCAACTGACTTTGAGTGGCTCAAGCAAGCACGCTTCTACTGGCGTGAAGACAAGGACACTGTCATCATCTCAGTGTGTGACGTGGACTTTGAGTACTCATACGAGTATTTGGGAGTCAAGGAGCGCCTGGTGGTGACTCCTCTGACAGACATTTGCTATGTGACTCTGTCACAAGCTCTGGGTATGTTCCTGGGAGGCGCCCCAGCAGGCCCTGCCGGTACTGGCAAGACTGAAACCACCAAGGTGGGCTTCCTCTGCCTTTTGGCCACTTGCAGAAGCCAGTGCACCTGCAGTGATTGCATCTTCAGTCGTGAGTTGTACTGCATATTCTGGAAACACAGGATTGTGGCCCAGCAGTGCTGCATAGTACAGCTGATGAGAGCGCTGGCACCTATACCAATTTGGCCATGAATACTCTGGCCTGCATCACACGTGTGTACTAAACACAATTGCAGAGCTTTGATGACCTTCCATTTCCACCATCACCTCCTCCACATCCCAAAACCACCTAGCCACCTCCTCTCACAACACCAGGACCCTGCAGCTGCAGCAAGCACCCACCATGGCCTACCATCAGTCCACAGGCTTAACTGACTGCACTGGTATCATGCAATACCTCTGATGGCTGTTGCAGGACCTGGGTAATACCCTGGGCAAGTATGTGGTGGTGTTCAACTGCTCTGATCAGATGGACTACAAAGGCATGGGCAAGATCTACAAGGGGCTGGCCCAGAGTGGACTCTGGGGGTGCTTTGACGAGTTCAACCGCATCAACTTGGATGTGCTTTCAGTGTGCGCTCAACAGGTATGTCACACTGACCTACTGCCGAGCTCAAGCACCCTGCTGCACAGCAGATAGCTTCCATGTATGCTGCTTTTGCCGTACACAACTGAGCCACAGAGGCAGCCACTCAATGCCATGCATACAAATGTTTGCTGACTGCATTTTGGCTGCTTGCTGTGTGGCTTGAGTCATTGTATTTGCAGCATGCTTGCTTCCTACTGTATCAAAGACTGCGTGCTTTCTGCTTCCAGGTTTACTGTGTCCTGAGTGCCATTCGTGAGCGCAAGAAGCAGTTTGTGTTCACTGATGGTAGCCTGGTCAGTCTGGACCCTCGTGTGGGCTTCTTCATCACCATGAACCCTGGCTATGCTGGTCGACAAGAGCTGCCTGAAAACCTGAAGGTGATAAATCCTCTTTGTCTAGCTGTGTATTTTGCTATAATTGACTGAGCTCTGCCAGCGTTTGTATACCTCAAAAGCAGTAATGCCCAGACATTCAAAGCATGCCCATGGTCTCATGCCCAAGGTGACTGTGTGTCATGAGTACCATGCATGCATTATGATCTAGTCAACAGCTGCAGTTGCTGTACCTCAAAATTTGCTGACATTCATGTGGCAATGCAGGCTCTGTTCCGTGGTGTGACCATGATGGTTCCCAACAGGCAGATCATCATGAAGGTCAAGCTGGCTGCTTGCGGTTTCCAGGAGAACGATGTTCTGTCCAAGAAGTTCTTTGTGCTGTATGGGCTTTGTGAGCAGCAGCTGTCCAAACAGGCCCACTATGACTTCGGGCTCAGAAACATCCTGTCAGTACTGCGTACTGCTGGTGCAGCCAAGCGTGCCAACCCTGACAAGTAGGTCATGCAAAGTGGTTAAATGCGTTGCTCATGCAATCAGCCTGCACTGCATGAACGCGACAAGATTTGCTAAGCATATGAGAGTTTAGCAGTGCTAGTTAGGCTGGCATACACCTGTGGTACTCTTCATCTCTCTCTGCTGCCCTCTTGGTTGACTGTCAAGCTGTTGTTCAGCTATGATCTTTGTTGCAGAATCAGCACTTCAAAACATTTCTGCTGCTGCTGCAGGTCAGAAGTGTTCCTGATGATGCGTTGTCTGCGTGACATGAACATGTCCAAGTTCGTGGCTGAGGATGTACCACTTTTCCTGTCTCTTATTGACGACTTGTTCCCAGCCCTCAAGGCTGATCGGGCTTCCTTCCCTGAGATCTCAACAGCTCTGGAGAAGGTCAGTACATTTGGTGCTTGCTTACTGCTGGCAGCGTTACAGTGTACACGCAAACAGTCACTTGCACATGGCGCCTGCAAAAGTCACCTGGCTTGCTGCTGTTAAATTTGTGCGAAACACCTGAGGATTTCAAAGTGCTGGATGCTATTGCCACATCTGTCTGTGAGCTGCAGTACACATTCTGTTTCACACATAGTAGAACCAGCGCATGATGTGGCAAATGACCCTGCAGGTCGTCCTTGAGCGCGGTCTACAGCTGCATCCCAACTGGCTCAACAAATGCATTCAGCTGTATGAGACCTACTTGGTGCGTCACGGCATCATGCTCGTGGGTCCTGCTGGCAGCGGCAAGTCAGCCATCTGCGAGTGCCTGGCAGCAGCGCTGACCGAGCTGGGCACCAAGCACGTCATCTGGCGCATGAACCCCAAGGCCATCACAGCCCCTCAGATGTTTGGTCGCATGGATGCTGCCACCGGTGACTGGACTGATGGTGTCTTTGCTGTCCTCTGGCGGCGTGCAGCCAAGAACAAGAACCAGAACACCTGGATTGTCCTTGACGGTCCAGTTGATGCCATCTGGATTGAGAACCTGAACACTGTGCTGGATGACAACAAAGTGCTGACCCTGGCCAATGGAGACCGCATTCTCATGACTCCTTCGATGAAGGCCATGTTTGAGCCTGAGAACCTGAGCAATGCATCTCCAGCTACTGTGTCCCGTGCTGGTATCATCTATGTGTCAGACAGTGAGCTTGGCTGGGGCCCTGTTGTGGCCTCCTGGCTGCAGACCAGGCGCCCAGCAGAGGCAGCAGCCTTGAAGCCATGCTTTGACAAGTATGTGGAGCGGGTCCTTGACTTCATCAGGTAAATCTCCCCTGCAGTTTGCACTACATAATGCAGCACAGGCAGAAGTTCCATGAACACACGCCTGAGCCTACAACAAGCTGCAGCAGATGTACAGACAAGCAGCATTTGATCCATGATGATGCAGTTGCATGAACACAGCAATGCGTCAGCAGCCTGTGCAAGTCAGTCTTGATCCAGTCGACACATCTGATGATTGATCCAGTCGACACATCTGATGATTGATCCAGTCGACACATCTGATGATTGATCCAGTCGACACATCTGATGATTGATCCAGTTGACACATGCTATTTGTCTGATGGTGCAGGGTCAACCTGAAGGCTGTCATGTACAATGAGGCAGTGTGCCAGGTCACCACCCTGATGACACTGCTCAATGGCTGTTTGCTCAAGTCTGTCACCGAGAACACAGCTCTGCCGCCACTGCACTACGAGCATATCTTTGTGTACTGTATGGCTTGGGGCCTGGGAGGTCTACTGGATGTCAAGGACAGACCTGCTCTAGATGCTGAGCTGCGTAATATGTCTGAGGCTCTGCCTAAAAAGGTAAGCTTTGCAAGCCTTTAATCTGTGGATGCGCAAGCAGCACAAGCATTGCATCATTTGCCCATGCATGTGGGCATAAACCACGTGTGTATATATTCTGTATTCTGTATATGGGAGGCGTATTCTATGTATATATGTATATGGTTTGCAGTGCTGTTCATAAATTGCAGTCTTTCAGTCACATGTATGGATTGAAAATCTTGGTTGGAACATCTGTAGTGTGGCAACATCAGGGTGAGCATGATATTGAAAAACCTGATGGTCGCCAGCTATTGCCTGCAGGGAGAGGAGGGTGACACAGTCTTTGAGTACCTGGTGAGGGAGGACAATGCTGAGTGGCAGCACTGGAGGGAATGCGTGCCCAGCTGGAAGTACCCTAAGGAGCAGGAGCGCCCCAAGTTTGCTCAGCTTGTCATTCCCACCCTGGACAGTGTGCGATACGAGAAGCTGCTGACATTGGCATACAGCGTGCAGAAGGTACACACTCTTCACAGTGTTAATAGTGACCGTTTAATCCAGCGGTGAATGAAGGACTGTGCAGCAATGAAGGACTGTGCAGCACTTTAGTTACTGAAGATATTTGTCTGCAGCTGAGAGACCTGCTTGCTCTTGCACAGCTCTTGCTAGCATAGCCTGACCTGGTGTGTTGTCATCTCCAGGCGTCTCTGCTGGTGGGAGGGGCTGGCACAGCCAAGACCTCCATCATCAACCTCTTCCTGTCACGCTTCAACCCAGAGGAGGCCTCCTCCAAGACCATCACCTTCTCATACCTCACAACTCCTCAGATTTTCCAGATGTCTGTTGAGGTAAGCCTCTGCTTATGCTAACCGCTTATTTGTCTCTTGCTTCTTTGGACTTTTGATTCTTGCCACTGATGCACATGCTGGCCAGGGTGACCACTGCAGGTTTGACAAGTTCTGAGATATCTTCACAGTGTAGGCACGCTGTTCACCAATTCCCAGACGTGTTGCGTTCAACTTTACACTATGACTTTGGGAAATACTGATGTTCTACATTCTTGAGAGCAGCAGATGCCTGTGATGCTCATTGCATCACTTGATACAAAGTCAAAACACATGCAGCATTCATGCAGATACACTGTCTGCAGATGCCTTCTGCACGCTGCGTCTTGAGAGCTTCTTATGTGCAGGGCTGTGTTGAGAAGAGACAGGGCCGCACCTTTGGACCTCCAGGTGGCAAGATCATGTCCATCTTCATCGATGACATCTCTATGCCTGCCATCAATGACTGGGGAGACCAGGTGACCAATGAGATTGTGCGCCAGCTGCTGGAGCAGGGTGGCATGTACTCTCTGGAGAAGCCCATCGGAGACATGAAGTTCATTGTAGACTGCCGGTGAGCCCTTGTGCTGTATGAAGCTGTCAGAAGCGATTGATTTTTACCTGTGCCAGCCTTTGCTCTTGCATTAGCCTGGTAGGTATCAGGTATGCCTCATCCAGATTCAGAGTGCCACACAGCATGACAGTGACCAGCTTGAATTGCTGTAATGGCTTGTGACTGACAGAGTCATCAACAGATCTGGCAAGTCAGATAGTTGCATTTCATGGAGTACACAACTTGACCAGGCTGCTGCCAGGACATGCCGCCCTAGTCATGCCAAGCTGTTTGTTTTGGGCAAAGGTGTGTGAGACAAAAGTTGATTGCTTTGCAGGTACTTTGCTGCCATGAACATCCCAGGTGGTGGCAAGAATGACATTCCAAACAGGCTCAAGCGCCAGTTTGCCATCTTCAATGTGCCCTTGCCCTCAGTGGGTGCCATCAACAACATCTTTGGTGCCCTTGTCAGGGTGAGCCAATTTCACTTGCCTACTCCCTGTGCATACTTTGACAGCACCTACATTCACTACAGGTTGTGTGCACTGTTGACGGCACAATCTTGTCTTATTGTGCTCTGTGTGGCCTTGAGCATCCTTTAATGCAAGCAGCCTTCTGCGGTCTATTATACCTTCTTCTTCCAGAACCTTCGGCCGTTGCCTCACATTCCTTGCACATGCCTATGATGCTGTGGTGCTGCTTCAGGGTCGCTTTGATCCTGACAACTTCAGTCAGGAGGTGGCAGACGTGGCACAGAAGCTGGTGCCCCTCACTGTGACGCTGTGGAACAAGGTCTCAGCAAAGATGCTGCCAACACCTGCCAAATTCCACTACCTCTTCAACATGCGCGAGCTGTCCAAGGTAAACACAATTTACCAACATTGCAGACTCAAGCACCTTCTGTGTTCGCACTAGGCCTTGTAAGCTGTTCCTTTCTGCACACGAATGCAGTTGCATAAAAGTCAGGGCCCAGAAGTCCTGCCTTTTGTTGATGTACAACAACTGAATGTCATTCAATGCCTATGCTGTCTCTATCAGTCTGCTTGCATGTGTAACAAACTGCTGATTATGCAGGTGTTCCAAGGAGTCATCCTGGCCTCTCGCGACAGGTTCATGAAGAATTCCCCCCTAGGTGAGCTTCCGCCCTTCGGTGGGTCGGTAACCAGCCCTGAAGGGTACCTGCTGGGGCTGTGGGTGCACGAGTGCCAGCGTGTCTTCAGCGACAAGATGATCACCCTGGAGGACAAGGGCTGGGTTGACAGTGCCATCAAGGAGCTGTGCAAGACAAACTTCACCCCAGACCTGACCAAGCAGGTGAGAGCGATTGCTATGTTCTCAGACCTGATGCTGCTGTATGTCATGACCTTGCCCGCGCCTTGCTAGCAACAGCATAGTCTGCCTTTCATGAGGCAAGTACCTATTTTCAGCATGAATTACCTAACTTTTACCAGAGTACTACGGCTCTGAGGTCACATAGATCATGTCTGAACTAGGGTTTGACAAGGCATTTTGCCACTTTGGCAGCTGTGTTTATGGGAGCAGTGAGTATTCTACTGTGCAGCTTGTGCAGCAAATTGTGCATGCATGCATGCATGCCATGCCATGCTCCAGGTGTACTGACACTCCAATGCTTGCAGGTGGACGAGCCATTGTACTTTGTGGACTTCCTGCGTGAGCCGACATTTGACAATGAGACTGGTGAGGTCATCGAAGCCCACCCCTCCTTCTATGAGTCCATCCAAGGCGGTCTGCCAGACATCAGGAAGAGGGTGGAGGCCCTTCAGCGCAAGTTCAATGAGGAGAGCAAGGCAGTCAAGCTGGAGCTGGTGCTGTTCCAGGATGCCCTGACTCACTTGATGAGGATCAGTAGGCTTCTGGCCATGGACAGAGGCTCTGTGCTGCTGGTTGGTGTGGGTGGTTCTGGAAAGCAATCTCTGTCAAGGCTGGCAGCCTACATTGCAGGTCGGTCATGTCTACATATTTCACTTCAGCATGTGTCAAGTACAAACCTTGATTTAGATTATGCTGAATGCTGGCACCTAGGTTTCTTTGTGCCAGTTGTATGCACCTTGCATTCTGTGTGATAAATGGTAGTGCTGTATCCAGCTGTCGGTTGTCTGAACTGTGTCTATTCACTGTGTGCAGTCTGTTCTAGTGAGCACTTACACTCCAGAAATGCATTCTGATTGTCTTGGCGCCAAGATAGAGTATGCCTGGTGATGCTGATGTTGCTGCAAACCTGACAAGCATTCTTCATGCACAGGTGCCATGCCTTTCCAAATCACTATCACCAAGACATACAACACCACCAACCTGTTTGAGGACATCAAGGCCTTGTACAAGGTGGCTGGTGTGAAGGGCCAGCCTGTAGCCTTCATCTTCACTGACACTGAGGTCAAGGAGGAAGGCTTCCTTGAGTACATCAACCAGATCCTCATGACGGGAGAGGTGGCTGGACTCTTTGCCAAGGATGAGCTTGATGCCATTGTCAATGACATCCGGCCTGTCATGAAGGTTGAGTCTCCAGGTAAACTTTGTGGCAAAGCTTTGGTTTCTGGCACAATGATAAAGCTGTTGCTGAAGAGCCTTGTCACACTGCCCTGGCATGCAACATTGGTACTCTGCTGTGCTGATGGCAGGGCCAGCATTGCTTGAATGCTGCATAAAACGCCAGCCTTATGCCTTATCTGAGCACATCAGTGCTGGTGCTGCATGCTTATGCGCAAGTACCATCAGAGCCAAATGCGATGCTACCCCAACTAAGCGTCAACAGTTCTGTATATGTATGAGTGGTGTGTCTGCTATTTCTTGTCTGATTGCACTGGCAATCTGTCTGCAGGCACAGTAGACACGTGGGACAACCTGTACAGCTTCTTCTTGGGCCGGGTACGTGACAAGCTACACGTCTGCCTGTGCTTCAGTCCGGTGGGCGCCAAATTCAGCCGCCGTGCCCAGCAGTTCCCTGGCCTCATCAACGGCTGCACCATTGACTGGTTCTTGTCCTGGCCTGAGGAGGCCCTGACTTCAGTCTCTGGCAAGTTCATTGACGAGTTCCCCATGGCCTGCCCTGACAGCGTCAAGGACTCCCTCAAGGCCATGATGGGTCAAGTCCACGTGAATGTCACTGCAGCTTGCCAGGAGTACTTTGAGAAGTTCAGGCGCCATGTGTATGTCACGCCCAAGTCGTACCTCTCCTTCATTGCTGGGTACAAGTCCCTGTATGAGAAGAAGCTGCTGTATGTGCGTGAGCTGGCAACCTCCATCAACAGTGGGCTGTCCAAGATGGGTGAGGCCAAGGTGGACGTGAACAAGATGAAGGGAGAGCTGGCCATCAAGAACACTGATCTGGCTGCTGCCACTAAGGAGGCAGAGAAGCTGCTGAAGGAGATCAGTGAGAACACTGCTATTGCAGAGAAGGAAAAGCAGAAGGTGAGGTCACACCATGCTGGCTTGCCTTGTGCTGATGCTCTGCCATTGTGCAAAAGTCATGTGTACAGGTTCTTCCCATCAATCTGCACTGGCAGAGTCACAAGATCTGGGCTGCAAAGGAACGTAACTCAAGTTGTCCAGTCTGATTTACAGCGGGTCAAGCATGCTTTACTGCTGATACGCTGACTGTCCAAACACTCCCTGTCCTGCCCTGAGGTCCTGTTTGGGTAGTCAGCGTATCAGCAGTAACGCATGCTTGACCTGCTGTAAATCAGACTGAACCACCTCACTTGACAGGAGATACTCAGGACTGTTCGTACCTGACCCAAGGCAAGATGAACAATGAAAGAATGAATGAATGTGTTGCAGTGGACGCCTGTGCCCTCAACACCACACCGGAAGTGCATAGCTTGCCAGCAGCCTATGCATTGATTGATTGCAGCTAGGCTCATGAGCCTTCCTGTTGGCATGTAGGTAGCTGTGATTGTGGACGGCGTCACCAAGAAGGCTGCAGAGATTGCCACTGTCAAGGATGATGCAGAGAGGGATCTAGCAGCTGCCAAGCCTGCCCTGGACGCTGCGCTGACAGCTTTGAACAGTATCACCCAGAAGGACATTGTGGGTCTGAAGGCCCTCAAGAACCCGCCTGACATTGTCAAGCGTATCTTTGACTGTGTGCTGCTGCTGAGGTGAGCAACACGTTCTGCATGCTATGACTCAGGCTGAGCGCTATGATTACTGCAAAGCATGCAAGAGACAGCAATCTTCTGCACAGCCTTGACACAAACCTGCAAGTATTCATGTGGATGCAGCAGTGAATGCATGGCAATGCCATGATGACTCGAAACAATGACTGACTACTGGCCAATGGCAGTCATGCGTGTCACTGAATGGCCCGCTTCTCAGGTGACATACAATGCAAAACACTGTGTGAATGCTTCTGCAGGTACCTCCCAGTGCAAAAGGCCATCTGGCAGGATGTGAAAGGCTCTCAAGTTCTGCTGGGTACCTATGAGGAGGCTGTGCGCATGATGGGTGACACCTCCTTCCTAAACGCACTCATGAATTTCCCCAAGGAGCAGATCACAGACGAGACAGTTGAGCTGCTGCAGCCATACTTCTCAGCACCTGACTTCAACTTTGACTCTGCCAAGAAGGCCAGCGGCAATGTAGCCGGCTTGTGTAACTGGGCTGCTGCTATGTGTACCTACCATGATGTGGCAAAGGTTGTGGAGCCCAAAATTGCTACCCTGAGAGCTGCTGAGGCAGAGCTCAAGGTTGCCACCAAGGAGAAGAATGCTGCTGAGGAGCGCATGGCCATAGTCCAGGGCAAGCTTGATGAAATGCAGGTAATGACCATACCACATTGTCAGCAATGCAGCTGCAGTGTGGCTTGTAATGCACATTGCATGGCAGCAGCAGGTCTTTGAGCTGCATGGTGTAAGCTGTAGCAGGTAATCAAATGCATGCGTCAGGTAGCAGGGGGCATTTGGGAGCTGCTTGTTACACTTGCTGTCACAATTATAGATTCCATGTGGCTTTATAAAAATAATGACGATTGATTTGCAGTAGATCTGAAAGCAAAGTGTTTTGTTGCAGGCATCCTTTGATGCTGCAATGGCCCAGAAGCAGGCTTTGGAGGATGACGCCACAGCCACTCAGCGCAAAATGGACAGCGCCAACGCTCTGCTCAGTGCCCTTGCTGGTGAAGAAGGGCGCTGGACTCAGCAGTCCAAGGAGTTTGATGACACCATCCAGAAGCTGACTGGTGTGCATGCCCACTTGCACTCTGCTGTGCTTGCAAACAACAGCAGTGCTCCAGCTGCATGTCAGCCTGCTGTAGCGTTGATCATGCAAGGCAAATGATGCCATGCAAAGTTTGTGTGCATCTGGTGGCATATGTAGTCCATATGCATAAGCTTGGAGCCCTTTGCAATGCAACTACTTCACATAGGAGATAGTATTTCAATGCAGGGAAGAAGGCCTTTTCAAGTATGACGGCAGTTGGTCTTTCAGGTTCTATTGCTTGTGGCTGTGGCACAGCAAGGAATTGTTTGTGAACACTTTGCAAGCTGGTCTACCAGAATATCTGTGTGTGGCCCTTGCAAGATTAATGCCACTTTGCGCAGGTGACTGCGCTATTGCCTCCAGCTTTGTCTCCTATCTTGGTCCCTTCAACAAGGAGTTCAGAGAGCTGCTGATCACCAGAGACTTCTATGGTGGCTGTGTCAAGCTGAACATACCTGTCACCAAGGACATGCAGGTCACCAAGTTCCTGGTGGACGACTCTGAAGTGGGCGAGTGGACTCTCCAGGTACTTGACTACTGCTGCTACAGTCAGTCAATATCCTGATCTCTAATTAACAGCTTGTGATTACTCCCGGACTACTCCCAGATCTTCCATCACCTGCACTGCGGCATATTTTCAATGGCAGCCTTTTGGACACTGCAGCTTCTGGGCACCTTCATCACCTCCAACAACATCACTTTATAATTGTGCGTACAGGGTCTGCCCACAGATGACTTGAGTGTCCAGAATGGTATCATGGTCACTAGGGCCACTAGGTACCCTGTGCTGGTGGACCCTCAGGGGCAGGGCCGTACCTGGATCATGCACAGAGAGGAGGCCAACCAGCTCAAGGTCACCCAGCTGAATGACAAGCTGTTCAGGAATCACCTTGAGGTACACCACTAGTATCATAGCATAGTATGCAGTCTGTCCTGTAGCCTGCTTCATACATGCATATCCCAAGCCTCTTATGCAGTGACACCATGACATCATGCAGATGCACCTGGACAGCAAACCAGCATCTGTCAGCGTATATGAGGCTAGCATGCACTTGTGCAAGCGCCCACCCACAGTTGTCACATCTCAGCGCCTTACAGCAATGCCAAGGCTTTGTTGCGTGTTTGCATGTCTACCGGAAGTCCACCCAACTTTGAGTCTTTGCAGGACTGCTTGTCATTTGGCAAGCCACTGCTGATTGAGAACATAGAGGAGGAGCTGGACCCAGTCCTGGACCCTGTGCTGGAAAGGCGCTATGTCAAGAAGGGGCGTGGCTACACTGTGGCCTTGGCTGACAAGGAGGTCAGCTTGCCTTGACGCACCTGGCTTCAATGCACATACATGAATTTAAGAACATACCTCACTCAGACTGTGAGCATATGACTTGCATTGTCAGCATAAGGCTGTCTACACACCACCATCCTTGTCTAGACGTTGCCATCAGCGTAATAAGTGCAGTCAACATGCGCCAATGCACCTTGTTGCCAGCTTCACCACATTTGTAAAGTCTCAAGCAACATCTGCTGATCAGTCACGCGACGCATGTTTAGGTGGACTACACAGACAGCTTCAGGTTGTTCTGCACCACCCGCCTGCCCAACCCCCACTACACCCCTGAGCTGAGCGCAAAGGTGACCCTGGTTGACTTCACAGTCACCATGGCTGGCCTGGAGGACCAGCTGCTGGGCAAGCTCATCCTGAAGGAGAAGCACGAGCTGGAGGAGCAGCGCCAGGGTCTCATGGAGGAGGTGCAATCCTACAAGAAGAAGATCAAGCAGCTGGAGGATGACCTGCTGTTCAGGCTGTCCAACTCGCAGGTCAGTCTTTGCATTGTTTGCAGCATCAGCTACCGGTCTAGCATGTGAAGCAGGTCAATTCTTTCTGGCCTTAGTAAGAACCCCATGCACCAAGCAAGCTGTGCTGCTGTGTGGCACTGACAGCAACTTTACATGCACTGCTCTGGAAATTAGTACCAGCTGCTATGTGTTATGTGATGTTGGCCTTCATTGTAAGGCAGTCAGACCTAGGCTGATGAGTGCTGCCTCTGAACAAGCTGCTTGCTGACTGCAGGGTAACCTGCTGGATGACACAGAGCTGATAGATGTTCTGGCAGTCACCAAGCAGACAGCAGGCGAGGTGAATGAGCGTCTCACAGGTGCCAGTGAGACCAACAAAAAGATCAACGAAGCCTGTGAGGAGTACAGGCCAGTTGCCCACAGAGCAACGCTGATCTACTTCCTCATCGCTGAGTTCTCAGTGGTCAACTGCATGTACCAGACCTCTCTCAACCAGTTCAACCAGCTGTATGAGACAGCCATTGACAACAGTGAGAAGGCTACCCTGCCCAGCAAGCGTATCAACAACATCATTGAGTACATGACGTATGAGATCTACCTCTACATCCAGCGTGGTCTGTTTGAGAGGCACAAGATCATCTTTGCGCTCATGCTGACCAGCAAGGTGTTGTCATCAGCTGGCAAGGTCAAGGGTGAGGAGATTGACATCTTCCTGAAGGGAGGAGGTGCTCTGGACATCAACAGCGTGCGCAAGAAGCCCAAGGTATTCAGCGCCGCCTGTCTTTAGTGCATTGCCTTGTGCAAGGACAAAGCAGCTGCATGCAGTGACAAAGTTTTTGAGTTGCTGCATACTGTTTCATCATGCATGGGTGTGCCTTGTATTGTCAATGCTGATGCTGACCAGGGCATATTTAGGCTGAACAGCTCACAGTTGCAGACCGTATTTGATGATGCATGTGCATCTGTGTTGCATATGCAACATGCCCCTGTGAATGTGCAGGAGTGGATTCCAGACATGGTGTGGCTGAATGTGGTGGCTCTGTCCAGCATGACAGCCCTGCATGACATCCCTGACAGTGTCTTCCGCAACGATGGCTTGTGGCGGCAGTGGTATGATGCAGAAGCGCCTGAGACGGCCAATGTGCCAGACTATGAAGACCGCTTGTCCAAGTTTGAGCGTATGTGTGTTGTCAAGGTATGAACACTGATTCCCACAGCGGCAAGCAATGTCATATTTTGCTGTTTTGCATATGCCCACAGATTTCTTGCACTGCAGCTGATGTCAATGACAAAATGTTGATGCAGACTTTGCCATGCACAACACACCTGACATCTGTGCGAGCAAACCTGCAGTCTGTGTCTGGCAGTAGTTGTACAAGCGCAGAAATTACATCAAAGGTGACATTGGACACACCACCAAATGTGTTTTTATCTGTGCAGGCTTTTAGAGAGGATCGTACTCTCATTGCAGCTGCCGACTACATTGCTGATGCTTTGGGTCAGCGCTTTGTGGAGTCAGTGCCGCTGAACATGGAGCGCGCCTGGTCAGAGAGCCACCCCAAGTGCCCCCTTATCTGCTTACTGTCCCCTGGAGCTGATCCCACAAAGCTCATTGAGGTCAGTCTGCCTGACTGCTCATTGCACGCCTGTGACTCACTGACAGCTCAGGCTGCTGCGAGCCACTATTGGCTGGCATACTATTGATGCTTAGCTTAGCTACAGGGACAGCTTGGCTTATGCTTCTGAGGTTTTGCTCATTTGGCAACTGAAGTAGCAGTGGGTCCTGAGCTGCATCAGCAACCTCAGCTGCAGTTATTGTTGAAACCTATGAAGTAGCTTGTCTTCATGTCCTGTCTGACACATGAATCTGTACTGACACCTGTGCTGCCTGCCCCATGCCTTATTGGTTGCTGTGGACTGACAGGACCTTGCCAAGAAGAAGAAGATCAAAACCTTAGGTGTGAGCATGGGTCAAGGGCAGGAGATCATTGCCAGGAAGTACATGGCCAGCGCCACTGTGGAGGGTCAATGGGTGCTGCTCCAAAATACACATCTTGGTCTGGGCTACCTAACAGAGGTAAGCTTGCACTGTGCTTGTTTGCAGAGACCTGTTCCATCCTTTGCACATTGTCTTGAAGTCATGATCATGTCTGAAGCGTACAGTGATTGCATCATGCTGCTGTTTTCCATCATAACTTGTGGCGTCTAGGGGCCATCAGCTCATGTAGCCTGAGAGGTGCAGTTTCTGTCTGCATTATAAGGTGATGCCAGTTTGTGCAAATGTCCCTTTTCTTGTACAGGTTGAGCAGTACCTGATGAAGGCAGAGGACATCCATGAGGACTTCCGCCTATGGATCACAGCAGAGCCCCACCCCAACTTCCCCATTGGGCTACTGCAGATGGGCATCAAAATCACCAATGAGGCGCCAGTTGGCATGAAGGCTGGGCTCAGGGCCTCATACCAATGGGTGACTCAGGTAATAGAGCCCTCCTGCTGTTGCAATAACCCCAGCTGCTGTTTGATTGTTCTTGCAAGCACTGCAGAGCCTGTGAGTGAGCTGCAAATAGCCCAGACTGCAGCTCTGACTACAGGTATCATGTGTTGTCATCACTCCTTTCATTACGCAAGCACTTGTGCTGCTTGCGGAACGTGTTGCTGATACCTGAACATGGTCTGTATCTGCAGGATATGCTGGATGCTGTGAACAGGCAGGACTGGCGACAGCTTCTGTTTGTGATGTGCTTCCTGCACTCCATTGTGCAAGAGCGGCGCAAGTTTGGGCCCATTGGCTGGAATGTGCCATACGAGTTCAACCAGTCTGATCTGTCAGCATGTACACAGTTCCTGCAGGTATGCTCACAGTCAATACTTTCTCCAAGAGAATCATGTCTGCTATTCTTGTTGCAGCAAGTATGATGTGCATCTGTTGCAGCATGCATAACCTAGTTGTTTCCAGCATCTTGCGCCGGCACTTTTGACATCAAGTCTAGGCACATTCAACACTTGTTCATACACAAGGCCATTGCAAATGCACACAGAAACTGCTGCAGCAGCTGGAAAGTACAAAGTGGCATTGCTTGTCTCCAGAATCATCTGCTGGAAGTGGATGCCAAGAAAGCTGCTGGGCCCACCTGGGAGACTGTGCGCTACATGGTCAGTGAGATCCAGTATGGTGGCCGCATCACAGATGACTTTGACCAGCTGCTGATGGACACCTACGCTGAGAAGTACTTCCACCAGGAGGTCACCAGGCCCAACTTTGAGCTGTACAAGGATGAGAGGGCAGGCATCAGCTACAAGATCCCTGACAGCGGCGAAATTGAGGGCTTCAGAAAGGTAGCTCAAGCTTTCACAGTCATGACACCTATGATGGCTGTGTGTTCAGTCATGCAAATTAGCCCCTCACAAGTTGGTCTGTATGTAAGCATGTATACAGCCCATAACAGCAGTGTCTGCCTTGCCTTGCCTCATCGCCTTGGAGGCAAACACAATCTGACCGTATGAATGTGCACGATTGCAGTGCATACAGCTGCCTGCTTGACGATGATATGTCTGACTTCAAGTGGGTTATGCAGGCCATTGAGGAGCTGCCAGGTCAAGAGAGCCCTGAGATCTTTGGGCTGCACCCCAATGCTGACCTGACCTTCAGGACCCTTCAGGTGCAGGCTGGTGTCCAGATCATCATGGACACCCAGCCCAAGGGGGCTGGCGGCGGCGGCGGCCTCTCTAGGGAGGAGATTGTTGACCGCATCTGTGAGGATCTGCTTTCCAAGGTATGTCCTGATAGTCCGTCAAACAATAGTTTCATGTGCTATTTATCTATGAACACTCTTTTAGTCTGCCTTTGCAAGGCTGCACTTACGATAAAGAGGCAATAACAATGGTGTGTTTTTCACTCAACAGCAACAGGGCAGGTGCTGCATCATATGGCAGACTTTCATTTGAGCCATTCTTCTGCAGCATGCATGCAATGACGTGACTCAGTCACAGGCTGTTACGCTCTATCCGGGATTGTGGAGATGCCTTGTAATGGCATGAGGTGACTCAACTCTCAAGTTGGTTTGCTGCTCTTGCTTTCAGGTGCCTGCCATGTTTGACAAGGAGGAGCTGCGTGAGAAGCTGAAGAAGCTTCCAGGTGGCCCCACCATGCCCCTCAACGTTCATTTGCGCCAGGAGCTAGACCGCCTCAACATTGTCATCAAGCTCACCTCCAGCACCCTCAAAAATCTGCGCCTGGCCATTGCCGGTACCATTGCCCTCAGTGGAGGCCTCATAGACAGCCTGGATGCGCTCTTCAATGCTCGCATTCCCCAGGACTGGCTGAAGAAGTCTTGGGAGGCCAGTACCCTGGGAAACTGGTTCCTGGGGCTGCTGCAGCGGTATGACCAGCTCAACAAGTGGTTGAATGCTGGCCGCCCAAAAGCCTACTGGATGACTGGCTTCTTCAATCCTCAGGTAAGACAAACTCATCCATCTCGTGCAACATGTATGTGCTGAATGTATAGACTGCAGCCATGCGCAGAACTCCAGTGTCTTGCTGCATGTCCTGTGCAACAAGCTGCTTTCAGCTGTGTCATGAGCCCATCATGCAGTGTCTTAGTACAGCTGTGAGCCTTGCAACAACAGTGCATGCTTCAAAGTGACTTACAAGCAGTGTACTCTGCAGGGATTTTTGACTGCAATGAAGCAAGAAGTCAACCGGAAGCATGCTGCTGACAAATGGGCTTTGGATGATGTTGTCATGACTTCTGATGTCACACATCCACCCAAGGAATTTGAGACCCTGAAAGAGGCACCACCTGAGGGTGTATACATCTATGGTCTTTACCTAGATGGCTGTGCTTGGTCAGGAAAGGAGAACAGACTGGTAGATAGTGAACCAAAGAAGCTGTTTCACCCACTGCCCGTTCTCTTTGTCACCGGTACACTGGCCAAAGATCGCAAGAAGAGCGGCATTTTTGAGGCACCCACATACAGGGTGAAAAAGCGTACTGGATTGAATTTCATCACGACATTCCCTCTGCGTACTGAAGATGACAAATCCAAGTGGGTCCTTCGTGGTGTGGCATTGTTGTGTACAATAGATTGAACTGGGATGTACCCATTACATGCTGTTGCAGCCTATAGTGTAAATTGTCGCTTTCTTTCAACGTTATGATTTTGTGAGTCAGCTGCCTGGAGCTGTTAAAATACAGGTCAACATTAGCGACGATTGCTTCAGCCAGACCCTCCTGTTGGTTTGACAGAGATTGTGTGATTTGATTCAGAAAGTCAAGGTGCCTCGGTTGCACGCTCACCAGTCAAATAAGGCAAGGTGTCAAATGCATACAGCTGCATACAGCTGACAGTCTTCTAAAGAGGTGTACTATATAGGAGCATGCCACCAGGCACTGTGCCTTATTGCAGACAAGCCCAAAATGCAATGCGGCTGGTTGCTTGACTATGCGGTCCCCTAGCTACAGAACCTTGTGCCCTTGGTCTTAGATGTGTCTTGAGTTTGGGCTGGAATCGCCGGCGAAGATTTGGCATGTATTCATGTCCATGCTGCTGCAAAGCAGAAGAAGAAGCCTCGACTGTTCGAAGCCGAACACTCATGTGGCCTCATGTACACATCGTCTCATCTGTTCATGTTTTTCATCATACCAACATCAACCGCACCTAGCGTTTGTGTCTCGCACGACAGGAGGACATTGGTTACAAGGTCACATTGGCCTCTGCCTTGTCGCCTGTCCTAATGCATGCAAAGCGACTCGTGATCACGTCCGACGGTTCATTGCGTCAGCAGCAAAGATGCAATTCGGGTGCTACAGCGCTGACGGCGCCCTGCATACGAGGGTTTCGATCCAATGCAATGCCCGATCGCCGTGGAGACTGCGGCCACAGCGCATCTCGCCAACGAAAGTGCACCATCGCCAGAGCTGCACAGAAATCAGGCGCTGCGCCAGTCCAAGAGATCAGCTTGCTGTTTCAATTGGAGAACTTGCGCTTCGAGGGTCTAAAAGTTGATCTGCGATCTCTGTACCACAAGTCACTGCGTGACAGTCTACAAGAGAAACCTGCGAGATCATTTGCAAACGAGCAACACGAACTTGTCAGCCTCGCTGTTCTCGACTTCTTGACCCAAGTGGAAGAGGAGGTATTCCGCACGGTAGACTTCGATGACCCCTCAGTGCACTCGGTCCATGACCTGATGACCTTAGTGCAGCTCCCTAGAGTGTTCTTAAAGGTAAGAAGCCTTCTCGCGCTTGAGACTACTGTTTCTCAGCAAGCCATCCTGTTCTTTGCTCCGTTGCAGCTTTTTTGCTGTCACTGCAGGAAAAGCAGCATCCTGTATTCCAGACCAGACTCATGCAGACATGGTTATTTTCCAAGCTGCTGCTTTACGTGGCCCATGTGACAACGGAGCAACACGCAGCAGTGAGTCAATCGCAGACAATGTGACTCTCAAGATGCAGCGCTTTGCAGTAACGACCTCAATTGCATTGAAGCCTTTTGCCCTTCTGCTGCTGGATGGTGTCGCTTTGTGTGCTCACAGTATAATTCTACATTATGACAAACTGCAGTGTGCGCCAGCTCAGCGTGCTTCAGCATTGCTGGCTGCTGACAAGGACCTCCAAGATCTCTTGACAGGTGGCAGGCAGAAGGTCAGAGAAGATCTGTGCTTGCCCAACTCTCTCAAAATAGAATATGGCACTCTTGGTAAGTCCTATTGATTGTGCTGATTGTGACAGAACACGTGTGCTCATGAGTCCAACTGCGTGCTGACCTTGACACAAAGCACACTCTGCATATGTTAATGTGTCGTTTGAAGCAGTAGATGGTGCTCCTGCGTTCAGTGTTGTTTGCAATTGGCCAGCATGCTTCTCTTATCAATGTGTTTTCTCAGGTTGTGTTGTCACAGCTCCTGCATGAGCTGGGCAGAAATGAGTGTGAGATTGTTGCACAGGGGGTCAAGTACCGTCCTCGCAAGAAGCAACGTTGCCTGCGTTTGAGGCAGAAATGTATGCAGCGAGTTGTATTGCTCGGGGCTGTGCCCTTCGCGGCAAGCGGAATACATGGCGTCAAGCCATTACTTTCTTCCAACAAGCCCTAGCAGTATTACGGGCAGCAGGTCTTTCAGGTTCTTTGATATTTGCTGAGGCGTCAGAACAGCTACTCTATATGCAGCTGCATGGGCAGGAATTTGCTGAGAATGGTGTTCCCATGGAAGGCTTTGTTGGCGTGCTGGAAAGACGTCGCCAGCGATTCAGACAAGCAGGTACCAAAAAGCCAACCATGCCAAGTGTGCCGGATGAGCTGATTGATGATGCTGAGAAAGCCATTGCAAAGCACAAGGAGTGGCTGGAGGAACTGAAGCAGTCTTTCTACAGGTTTGCGTCCCATCTGGTCCTGTCTGCAGAGGATGGAGTATAATGTCATTGCACACTAGACCAATATGCAAATTTGCATGCAATTGCCATTGGCATCCACACTCTGGGCGCACAACATGAGTGATCTTGTACTCAATGCAGATCATGTATGTTGTGGTCAATGCTAAGAAGTGGTGCAAGGTAAACTGCATCACTCTGCAGTAAGACGTGCATAGATTCCAGCATGGATGCCTGAATTATGTTGTTGGTTGAATGTGCTGCTTTTGCCCTGGACTGCTGGTTCGTGTTGAGAACCCATGGTGACATCAAGCAGTTGCTTATAGGTATCAAGGCAAGGTGAATCAGGTAGTGTAGATCTCGTGAAGCACTTAGGATGCTCCTATCTTCAGCTCCAAAACCTTGCAGAGGTGTGTTGGCCTTGTTTGCCTTTAATTCTTGTCAATCCTGCCCATGTTACCACAGCATCCTCTGTGGGCTTTGTTGTGCAGCATGTCGCTGTTGACCATGTTAGCATCGTGACATCTGATTTCGCAATCACACTTGCACAAAGATGTCTTCATTTTTAAGGTTCATGTTGCATCTAGACAGGTATATAATACCCCATAAGGTGTCAAACTTGGAGTGTCACACTCTGCATCTACACACCAATTGCTTTACTGATGAATCAGCCGGCTGAATAGCTGGTATACATGACATGCCTACATACTCAAATGATTGACAACCCCTATGGTGCACCATTGTGCCGCTATGCAACATACTCCTGCAGCAATTAAGCGATGCATGTAGCTGTTGTCAAGACAACAAGGGTAATGTTTGGTGGTTGATGCAGAGGAAGCCAAACCAGTTTCAGCTCCCTCATGATTTGCCAACATATCTCGGTCTGACTACAATCTCAGACTGGCACACCTACCACTGTCTTGAATTGTGTCTGAGTGCTTGGAGAACAAACACTGGTGTCAAGAGGGGCGCTCCCAGTCTTTCAGCAGTTCATGCCACTTTTACAGAGGCCTTTTTGGTACAGCTACAGCGACAGGTAGTCTACAACTGCAGCGGAAGAATGAGGAGGCGTCTGATACTTGGCATGGACGGCCCATTAGAGTTTGCAGGCATGTACGCTGGCGTTGCAGCCAAGTATGCTTACTACTGCAGTCTCGGCGAGCCAAAATTCCTTCTGCGGCACTTTGCCACTCAGAGCTGGTCGCCTGTCCCAGTGGACTTCCCAGGTGCTTTTCACCCCTCCAGCAAGCACATGGCAGATGCACTGGATTTTGCTAACAGAGCCTTTCGAGTCATGCTACAGCGCCCAAGCCTGTTGGCACATGGAGCAAGCGGGTAAGCCATGATGGCTGCAGTCTTGGTCATCATCCAGAGGAGTGTGATCCTTTTGCTGCCTGTGGTTTGTGCTATTTTGCCTGTAGTGGACTTGCTTGCATGAGTGATCAACTCTTCAAATCAATGCAGGGCTTCTGCAACGTTGCAAAATCCTGCTTTCTGTGACACTCTATTCACAGAGCAATGCAATATATGTGTAGTGCTGGTTTTCTGTTGTGTGACCTTGCACTCATCAATAATTTGACTAAGGGAACTGTCTATGAGAATCAGGGTGAGCCGGTTTGCTCAACAGACTATCGTGCACTTGCAGGGTCTCAAAGATCATGCGGTTGCTTGTCCATGTCTACTGGAGGCATGACAATGAAGCAAACACATGCATGCTCTTGCAACATGTCAGGGCAGCTAAAGGCAATGACAGCATGCTTGAGGCAATGTCTCTTGAGTGCTGTCAGCTCATGATCATGCGCTTGAAGCTTGATAGCAGGCTGGTGCTTGCTGTGCAAGACTTGCTTCAAGAGGCAAGCCCTTCGTGTCTATCCCTTGAAGTATTCATCATCATCATCAGCAAGCATGATTGACACAATAGCAGTGCATGGCCTGATTGTTGAGCATTGGTTGTCACGGAAATGCTAGTTACATCATCATGCATGCAAGGTAGCTCAAACGGAAGGAAAGCCCTCGTGACCTTGCAGGCATGACAAAAGAAATTCAGGGCTTTCCTTTGCATTTTAGTAGGCCCAACTGTTACGCCCTAAGGCTGGAGGTTTCACTATGTTTGCCAAAATGCTAAACCCTAAGAAGCCTAGATTTGCCCCTCCCCCAAGCTTGCATGCTGATATTACTGCACTGTGTATTGCTTTGCTGTTGCATGCACCACAATGTAGCTCCACCCATCTGCTTGCACTTGCGGCATCAGCGCTCAAGTTGACTCTGAAGCTACTGTCATGTGTTGCTGCATTGCTGTAAGGTATGCTTGCCATAGGCAGAATATCAAGCTCTCCAACTTTGTGGCTTCAAAGCGAAGAATTATCCTGCTATGTAAGTATGCACTCATGCACTGCTTGCATTGCCGTTCCTGGCCATTCTTACCAATTCACTTTGTCTTCTTGCACATTGTTTGTTGAGTTGTGTCTGTGCGTCTGTGCAGGACTTGCTGGTTGGCAATGCAGCTTGCAAGGCAGCTTTGGAGGTGTTGACACTTGATCCTGTATTTGATGCAAGAGCTGCACATCAGCTGTTTGCCCTCGGTCAAGGGCACCAAAAAAATGCTGAGGTCTTTGCTCTCCTCATCTGTGAACAAGGGCCTGTGCAAGAAATCCTGCCAGCTCTCCTTGTTGCCTATCAAGCCACGGCGCCATCAGAGGAGGTTGTGACTGCAGCCGTCAACAGGCTTGCAACTTATCCAGGTAGACTCTGCAGCTTTGTGCTCTGCTGTTTTGACTCTGACACTGCAGTCATGTCGCGTTCCTGTATGCACTCATAACATGCATGTCATGTGATTGTCACACAGAGGAAAGACTGACATGTCAACCTTCACTGGAATTCAAAGCGCTTCCCGTGCTGGGCAGGAAATATCTTGCTGTACAAGCAACATGAGACACCAACGTGCCCTTCTTAATTCCATGCTGTGGCATTGTGAAAAGTTTCGAGTGTCTTGCATGCTACAGCATGGTTGCATGCAGACCAATCTCAAATGCAAATCCATTGTGCTGCAGAGGTGGTAAGCACATCGCTCAACGGCAGTCATGGGCAGGGCATGCTTGCTGACAATGCTGCTCTGCACAGCAACTGCAACTTGTGGTCTGGTCTTGTCACGGCAGCTTGCACACTGGCCGCACAGCTGTTGGAAGTGGCACCCACCGCCAGCTTGTCCAGCACTCACTTGTCTCAGCTCAGTTCAGAGGACAGCTTCCACTTGCAGTCACCAAATGCCAAGCTGCCAGATCTGGATGCTGACTCTGCTGCAAAGGCTTGGGATGGACAGCAGCAATGGCAAAGCGACAACAGCGCTGCAGTGCCTTCTGCGAGTATCGTACTTCCACACAAGATCGTCATGCATCTGGCTAGCCATGAGCTGGTGATTGATCAGAGTGCATGGGCAGCTGTTTGGGAGTTGTACTCAAGCAGACCTGGGATTGCAGGTGAAATTTCCCGCGTGCGTACCTTGGGTTGTTGCTTTCTTTCACAGACAAGGAATAGATATACCACATGGTTGAAGACATCACTGATGACATAGCTCAATGTGCATATTGCTGGAAACACAGCATTTGCCCATTGCACACATGCCTGAATGCATAGCATGCACAACTGTTCATGCCAAAAGTCAGTTCTAAGCCGGCAGTATGCTACACCCTGTTTTGCAGGGTTTCCAGGGTTTGATGACATGTTGGCTGGAACATATTAAAGCTGGTGCAGCCAACGCCAAAGGGCAAAGGGACAAGCGCACTATCAGCCCTCCAGCAACCAGCTTGATGCCCTGGTCAACGTCCTGTGTGATCAAGGGCAGCATGCATTGGCACTTGAATCAGTGATGTCTCAAGGCTCCTCAAATCAACATGCTGCAACAGCTGCAGCGGCAATCTTCAAGTCAGCTGAAGCAACAAACGCCACCTTGCAAGCTAGTGTCGTCCGCACATGCTTGCAGCTGTGCGCAGGCAGCGACACGGAGGATATAATGTCGACTGGTTTGAAGGTGATTTATGTGGCCTTGCCTTTGATTGTTCAGAGCATCGCACAGCCATTCACAGCTGTACCTTTGCACTTGACAATTGCGCATGTGGTGTTTGGGTGCTACCTAGTCTACACTGTGGCATATGTTTCTGCTCTGTTGGTCTGCAAATCAATCGTGGACACTGTGGTGACCTGCATTCATGCTGCATTTTCATGACCTTGCTTATTGTTGAGGTGAGGCATGCAAGGCTTGCTACCTGCATGCGCACCTCATTATAAGTAGATTTTGTAGAAACAAGTTTTGCCTATACCAATTATGTGCTCCCCTCTCATGTAAGGCAATTTTAGGAATCTTGCTGATGCTTTTGCAGTTTTACGGTTAAGGTGGTGGTTCTTTGCGTACAGGCCTTTGAGCAGCTGGCAAAGTCACAGATTGTGACAGGACCAGACGTCGCATTGGCTATGCACTGTCATTTGAAGAGAGGGAACTTTCAGTCTGCAGTAGGCTTGCTTCAGCAACATGAAGACAACCTGCTGCACATGGAGCGTTCTCAGCAACAAATGCTGTTTGATGATGTGTTGGCAGCTGATACTAGAGGATGTGATGGTCTTGAGGTTGCAAAGTGGCTTCTTGGTTTGGGCATGCAGCAAGGTGTCCCCAATATTACCACTCAAGCTGCATGCTTGATTACCAAGTACCTAGGGGATCAGCAATTTCGAGATACCACTGAGGTCAGCACAAGCATGACAATCACAAATTAGTATTATCATGATGATGTGACCATCTTTTGTCTTTTATGTAGTTGGGATTACCATCATTTGTTTTTGACATGTGATTTGAAATTGCAATTCAGTTTTGGCCGCCAACTGCCAGAGCTTTGTAGCTTGCAGCTGTACTTGCTGCACAAATGTAGTTGAGCATGGGAGCTCACGGCAAGCTACACAATCGCAAATGTGCAAACCCTGCCCTTGTGCTTTGTGGCAAATGCACTGCTATCTTCAGACCATTGCTCATCTGGAAAGTCCTTGCTTGCAACAGTGTTTGCCTCAGTTGCATCAATGCTACAGCTGTGTAGCAGTGACTGATCGTCTCAACCTTGGCATTGTTTGTTGCAGGTTTGTGACATGATACATCAGCACAGGCTGCAGCTGCCAACTGACGTATATGCAAATCTGCTCATCTATGCTGTTCAGCATGGCAGCAACAGCACTGAGAGCTTTGAAAGGTCACAAGTGCTTCACTTTCTCAACACTTTGCAGCAGAACACAGTCAACTGGTCTGCTCTGCTCAGCAGCACAGACAAGAGCAGACTGTGTGCAATCTTGCTGGAGCAGAAGGCATGGCATGAGCTTTTGGAAATAGTCACTGAGTGGCGGGACCACCCAAAGGTATGCTGGTGCCCATGCACAAACTTGTCGACACACTCAATATCAGCTCCTAAACTGGCTTTACAATCTGTCTGCATGCAAGTGTGCCAGCCTTGCTCTTGGCACCTGCTATGTGCTAAGTAGTCACCTAGCACATTCTACTCCACAGTCACACATGCATGCACAGACAGACGCAGTCTCTGCAGAGCGTGAAGCACCTGCTGCTGTCTCGTGCCTGTCCCTCTTCTTCTTATGCAGGGCAGCGTCCTGTTGAGCCTCATACTCTGCTTGCATCTTGGCAGCCTTACCTTGCACATGAGTTGACAACAATAGTCGTGCATGCAGCTGATGACAGAAGCCATCTGGCAAGCTGCAGTCTGCGCTGCATCAGCCTTGTCTGATCAGGACAGGCTGAGCAGCCTTTGGGAATGGATGCAAAGGTTTCACAGTGGCTGGCATGCCTCCACAGGAGAGGCTCAAGTGTCCTTGTCCTTTGCCATTGTTGATTCCAGACCTAGCAAAGGTGCGCTTGCACAGAAACCTGGTCCTAAAAGTCCAGAAAGGCAAAATTTTGTTGACAGAATAGAGCTGATGAAGAATTTGATCTCGAGAAGCCTTGCTATCGGCAATTCACGTACGTAGTAGCATGCATCTGAGAATGCACTTAGTGCAGCATTCATGCATGTTGGATATCATGTCTTGGCACGGTGCATGCTGTCAATCTTCCCTTTGAAAGGTCGTTGCACTACACACATACTGGTCAACGTATGACTGGTAGCTCTTACCCTCACAACGCAGGTGATTCTTGAGTAGGGATGACAAGGCTGCATGTTGGTGCAGGGGCTCTCTTGCTAACCAGCTACGGAGATCACAGTTTTGACAGCCTCCTGACGACTGAGCAATGCAACGCCTTCCTTGAACTCTGCAAGGCTGAAATTGTCAACCAGTGCAACACTAAGGATGCACTTGCAGCAGTGTTCACTTTGCTGAAGCACATGGAATCAACTTGTCAGCCACCTGCTAACCTTGCCACCTATGTCCTGGTCACACAGAGCTTAGCAGAGCAGGTGCAGTATGGGATTCTGTCTGACCAAGTGCTTCTTCAGCTCTATGTAGAGATTCTTCCACAGATGCACAAAGCTTTGGGGACGAGCAAGGAGACATCCGCAGTGTATGCAGCCGCCATAGCAGCGTTCATGTCAGCCAGCAGAACTAAAGAAGCCTTTTTGGTCTTTCTCTTGATGTTCCAGAACCATGTTGAAGGGCTGACACCAGATTGTTGTGATCAGATCCTTGACATGCTGACCGCAGACCAAAGCACGGCCATGTGGGACTACGCCAACAAGCAGTTTGGTGAAGCTTTCTTGGAAGCATTGGCAGTGGGAGGCAGTCACACAGGTGTCACACTTCCTCTTCACAGCTCTGTACCAAGACTCACAGTACAGACAACAGCTGATGGGATGAAGCAGAAGGTCAGTGTTGAAGGTCCAGCCCTTCCATGGGTGAACTCGCAATGGCAAGAGGACTTCAGCTATACTGCCGCTGAGTATGAGATGCACACCGGCACAAGTGATGGCATAGATGCATGCCAGGCTTCAGATGCCACGGACACTGCGGTCATGAACCAAAGGGGCAAAGTGCTAGCAGACGGTGACGTGCGGCTGCTCAAAGCAGACCCAGATGCAGCCTTGCAGCACCTACTGGCCATGCCAAAAGCAAGGGTGAGGTTGCATATCAATTTGCATGAACACTTGTAACGACACTTTTTGTGTGCGCAAAGTCAGCATGTATGTTACTCAATGGAGTGGACACATGACTGGATCTCGACGCGTTACTCCATTTGAAACATCTTTGACACACATGGCATGTGCTGCCTCATGGTAAATGCACTGAGATGTAGGGCCTGTTTTTTAGCAAGCCTTCACTGTGGTATGCTTATGATGGTATCCTGTCTTGTGGGATGCCGTGATGCTAAGAAGTTTGTTTGGGCTGCAGGTGAGGGGGATAGCCACTAGCATGGGTCTAGTGGTGCATAGCAAGGCAGACCTGGCAGCAATGATAAACAATGTGCTCTCTGCACTTCGTACACAGTAGCAGGCACATCCCACTGTCAAGCTGAGTAGGTAGAGCCAAACGTGTTTCTGATCTAATCACCTCATGCTGCAAAAACAGCCTGCCTCCAGGATACGTGTCCAGCAAGCTCACGCTGCATTTGCATTGCAGCTGCTTGTTAAGTATGGATTGCATATGCTCTGTGCATTTCTTAGCAGTGCACATGTCTTGAAAAACTTCAAGCCATTTTGCATAGCTTTTGAACATGTTTGATGTGAGGCACTTACAGCCTACAGATTTGTCTAGACTTGGCATCAAGAGAGCATTATCTTCAAAACTGTCAGTCTAATATTATACAATAATTGCAGCACAGTCAAAGGTTCCAATGCATGTGGGAGGTGATGTTGCCGTAATGCAACGGCTGCCACCTAATGTCGACTTATCAAAGTGGCCCTGCAGAAACTTTTGGGCATTGGCAGCTGATGCTTTGAACCCAATTAGTCTTTGCAAGACTATTTTGTACAAAGAAATGTATGACTAGCTGTACACTCGGACACACCTGCTGTACAGAGGCCTACAGGCACAACTGCTGCTGTGCCACGACAATGATGATCACAAACAAGACAGCAAGAGAACATGTGTTGGATGGAAAGATGTGACATCTTGAAAAGATGAATAATGAGCATCTTCATGACAGCAATAATTCCTTGTCTGAAGGAAGGAAATATACAAACAGTTCATGCTCAAGACTCAAACGAGCTTCAGCCTAGACATAGATATGTTTGGTCGTGGCATGCTGACATTTGGCACCCCTCGGCACTCAAAGGCAAAGTCTCTCTCCTTCTTGATTTCCAATGACACTACTGGCTTTTTGTGACCAACAAGCCTCAGTGTGGAGACGGAGCTTGCCCTTGGGACAACTACCACCATCCAAGGTAGAGTTCCATCAAGAATGCAAAGATCCAGGTACGTCAAATGACTCAAATCAAAAAATCCTTGAGCTAGTCTAGCGCCGTCTGGATCTCCCAAAACAAGCACGAACAGCTGACATATGCTGGGAAGACAAAGATATAAGTTGACCTGCTGCTGAGTCTCTGTACAGCAGAACGGAGTGGACACGAACAACTCTCTAAGACTTGGCATAGTGCCATCTATTTCAAACATAACCAAAGGCTGGAGTTCCCCTGGCCAGTCAGGCAGGCCCGAGATATATAGAAGCTGCAGACCAACGAAGCGCTCAAACGAGGACAGGTACGATACGTCTGGTGGTTCATATACTGTTAACTTGAGCTGCTGCACAGTCGTCGGCAAAAGTGAAGCAGCTGTTTCCAGACAGAATGGGCCCTCCAGGGTGCAAGTGCGTAAATTCCAGAGGCCAGCCGACATGATAGCTGCCTCAAAGAGAGCAGATTGCGTTTTCGGCTGGTTGACGTATTCTGACAAGAAAAGTGTTTCCCCATCCAGGCAGAAGTTCTGAAGATTTTGCAGGTGTCCCCGCTTCTGGTTGGTCTGGAGCCATCGCAACACGCCGGTCACCCCATCGTAGTCTAACATAGGGAACTCCGACGACCCTCCAATGACCAAAGACAAAGGTCGAGCCTGCTCAACGATAGCGCGCCAGGATTTGCTGACACATGTGCACCGTATGAAGTCATCCAACCCCTCGAGGTGGTTAAAAACGTTCAGCAACAACCCTTGGCTTTCAAGATAATGGATGGGATTTTCAGCCCTGCTGACAGTATCTATGCGCATAGGGTACACCATTGTAAGGATGCAGTGGAGCACACAGTCACAATGGACGTTTGAGACTCAAACTAAGAGTAACAGAAATACAAGAAATGAGACCGATTGTGACATCCCCTGCTGGAATCTGGTCAAAACGGCTGTGCGAAGCCCAAGCCCAAGCCCAGGCACTTGGACGGATGCCTCATGCTAGTGGCAACGTCTGTCACTTGCATTGCCTGTAACAATGCAATGAACTGCGGACATGTGCACCTGGCGATGCGCGTCGAACTTCAGGTTGAATTCTATGTCGACTCTACGACGCATGACATATTCACTTTCAGCGCAGCTGTCCGTCAGTAACCTTTTATCACTAGCAAAGCAGGCATGCGATTGAATTCACAGGCACGTGTGCAAGCGGCCAAGCTGACGAGCTGACGGGAGTCCGTTGGGCATGCACAGTAAGCTTCAAAGGCTTGCAACTTCCATCTGTCTGAAAACTGCAAAAACTGCGACATTAAACAATGTTACTTTGCTTCATTCAGAGTATCGACTGGTTGCTAAGAAGGGTGAGGGAACCTTTTCTGAGGTGCTCAAGGCACAGTGCATCAAGAACAGCAAATATGTAGCCATAAAATGCATGAAAAATCACTTCGATAGCCTGGAGCAGGTAAGTGCTGCGACCATACGTGAGAGCTACACTCTGTTCAGTCCTTGCTGACACTCTTCAGCGCATCTGCGCAGGTCAACAACCTGCGTGAGATTCAGGCGCTTCGCAGGCTCTCACCTCACCCCAACATCATCAAGCTTTTAGAGGTTCTATAGTAAGTAGCACACC
>JAABUK010001948.1_pt1 | contig 38084 bp, 31 predicted proteins | sample 5559141 | NCBI WGS metagenome assembly JAABUK01 (sample SAMN10711869, study PRJNA513367) | rock metagenome | isolation source: Antarctica rocks | place: Antarctica: Victoria Land, Pudding Butte nord | collected 2016-01-03 | reverse complement strand
CTTCGACGCCACGATTACTCGTGACGCCGCTGGTTGGCTTCATGGCGAACGAGCAATTCCCATGATCAGCACCTCTCAACTGACAAGATCCACCAGGCTTGGCCTGGCGCACCGAAACGAAGCCAACTCGCCGCAAGTCTCTCCACAATCGGCACTTGATGACGAATCTTCGGGCGGGACGGGGTCGTTTTGACCCGTAGGGCAGGGCTCGCCCTGCCGGTCGGATGATCCCGGCAGGGCGAGCCCTGCCCTACGGGATTCCTCATCGGGATCGGTCGATGGGGGATCGTCGGGGTCGGCGGCGGGGCGGTCGGCGTCGAAATGGGCGAAGGTCCGGTGCAGCTCTCGGGCGGCGGCGGTCTCGTATCGGCGGAACAGGACGGCGGCGCCGGAGGGGTCGAAGAGGCGTCGGAGCGGGGCCTCGGCGCGGCCCCGGGCGATCTCGTCGAGGGGGAGCGCGGCGCGGAGGGCCCGGAGGCGGTCGACCTCGGCATGGATCAGGGCGATCAGGGCGGCCATGGCGTCGGCCCTCCGGGCCCGGTCGACGGCCGGGTCGGGGTTGATGGGGGTCCCGGGCGGGTCCAGGAGCCGGAAGTCGCCGTGGGTCGCCGAGTGGAGCGCGTGGACCCTCGACGTGCACGGGTCGTCGGCCTTCCGGCCCATCAGGTTCTCGGCGCGGAGGACCAGGGGGAAGGTCCAGAAGCCGGCCTGGGTCAGCTCGCCCTCCAGCTCGGACCAGGCGGTCAACATCCAGTCGACCCCCTCGGGGGTCCGGGAGAGCCGGCGGGTCGACGCGGCGGGCTCGTCGGCGAGCCGGTCGACGGCCGCCTCGACGTCCCGCCGCCGGTCGTCGTCGTGGTCGGCCCCGGCGGTCCGGATCGCCTCGGCCAGGGCGGCGGTCTCGTAGCGCCGGCATCGGTCGAGCCGGACCGACAGGAACGCCGCCCGCTCGGCCAGGATCCGCTCGCGCTCGCCGACCGGCCGGAGGTCGTCGCCCAGGGCCCGGAACCGGCGATCGACCTCGGCCGCGTCCTCGATCGGCAGGGCCACGCCCGCGCCGGTCAGGCCGTGCGCCACCGCATTGGCCCGCGACCGGGCCTTGCCCCCGGGCGTCCTCGGCCCGGTGCTCCTGAGTGCGTTCCGACGGTTCGATTGCAGGCGATCGGGGGAGCAAGGCATGGAAGAAATCCTGTCGAGTTGGCAAGCCATGATCGTATTTAAGTTCAACAATGTTGTCGTGAATTTCCATCGGGCGGCCGGGCCGGGCGGATCTCGACCGATCATCCGTGCGTCGTGGGTCTCGGCACGCTCACCCACCCGGCTCGATCGCGGTTGCGGAGAGGACCGGGTGGCTGATGGCCGAGACCGGCCCTGATCAAACGTCGGCCTTCCTCCCTTTCCACCATCGCGCCCGCGTCGGAAGCCGATTCGGGGACGGGCCGAAAATCATCCCCGGAGATCGCCCGGAACGATCGGGGATCCGGCCCGGCGGGAGCCTCGCCCTCCCGGGCCCCCGGGGAGGGCGAGGCACCCGCCGAGCCATCCATGACCATCGGTCGCGGCGAGATCGGCATGTCATGGATTCCACGATCCTGAGCCTCGACGGATGATCGTCGACCCGCCGCGTCGGATCGCGCCGGCCGGCGTGCCCTCCCCCTTCACTTAATATCGTGTCCGCGGGCCCCCCTTTAGTCGGGCGACCGGAATTTTTCCCCCGACCTCGCCCGGTTGCCCCCTCCTATCGATTCTTTTTTTCGCAACTACCGAGGCCGGCCCGATCGCCTCGGCGGGATCCACCGGGCGTCGCCTTGACCGGGACCCGGTCGGGCTGGCGACCGGGCCCGGTCCCGAGGGCGATGGTTTCCGGTCATGCCGGGCGGGCCGGTCGTGCGGGCCCGAGGTCCCGGACCGCGCCAGTTGGGCGGGGCCGGCGTCCGGAGTCGGCCGAAAGAGGAGAAGGCAGGGGCCCGACGAGGCCGCCCGACCGCGGGTCGCGGCGGGCCGCCGAAGGGTCGGAGCCCCACCGCCGCCGGGCGAGGGGCGACGCCGAATCGCGGCCGGACGGCCGGGAGCATGGATGATGGGCGATCGCAGGCGACGGAACGCGGCCCCGACCCTGGAAGCGGTCGAGGGCCGGGAGTTGATGTCGGGGCTCCTGGTCGCGCTCCAGCCCCAGAACGTCCCGCATCTGACCCTCGGACAGGTCAGGTCGATCGCCGTGGGCCACGCCGAGCACGCGACGGGGCGGATCTCGGCCCTGGCGGACGCCGGGGGGACCAACACCCAGAGCGTCGGCGGCGGCCTGTACAACGGCGGGAACAACCCCCAGGGGATCACGTTCCCCAGCGCCCCGATCGTCGGCACCGGGACGCCGACCGCCGCCGAGCTGGCCCGGGAGAGGTTCCACGCCCGGTTCTCGGGCCCGCTGTCGACCATCCCGGGCCGGTTCAGCGACCAGAAGCAGATTATCCTGGCGCGGGGGCTGGGCGGCTCGACGTCGAACTTCTTCCTGCATGCCGACTACAGCATCGCGATCGTCATCCCCACCGATCGCACCCTGCCGACGACCGGGTTCGCCTTCCTGGACGACAAGAACAACAACTCCGGCGGGGTCTTCGGCCTCGACCTGGTGGCCGACCCCACCTCGATCGACGCCAGGGGGAGGCCGACCCGGCTCACCTTCACCTCCGACGCCAACGTCTACGGCGGGATCTTCTTCGTCGACGCCGGCGTCGGGACCGTGAAGATCACCTATCACGGGAACACCGCGACGACGGTCTTCGACGGGCGGATCTACACCAGCGGCCTGACCAGCCCGTTCGCGAACGTCGACATGTACGCCAAGCATTCCGGCTGACCGGGAGGCCCGCCCGCGCCGGTCGCCGCCGGCGCGGGGGGTCGCGAACGGGTTGCGGTCGGGAGGCCGGGGGCCCGCTTCGGTCAGTAATGCTCGGAGGCCACCACCTGGACCGTCTCCATGCAGGCGGCCAGCGCGTGATGCTTGTACTGGGGGGCGTCGACCAGCTCCAGGATCTTGTCCGCGACGTCGGGCTGGACGAGCAACTCGATCCGGACGCGCGTGACCGTGGCGAAGGGGTCGTCCACGGTGTCGTGCTCCCCCCGGCCCCGGCAGGCCGAGACCGTGTAGCCGGTCGAGCCCATCTTGAGGATCTGCCGGAGGAGGACGGCCTCCAGCGACCCGTCGGCATAGACCGTGACCCGTCGGATCGTCTTGTGTTCTTTCATGGGACGGTGCTCCCTCGGTGCGATCGATGGGGCCGGACCGGGAGGCCATCGACCCGGTCCGCCACGATCCAGTCTATTCGCACCGCCCGCCGGGCACAATCACCCCATTAGATGAAAATACATAAATTAATCCGGCGACCGGCCGGTCGCGGGCGGTCGACGGCCTGCCGCCTTGACATCGGGCCGGGGGGCGGGGGGAATGGGGGGATCCATCCGCATCGCGACGTCGAGGGACCGCCCGTGGCGACTCCGATCCATTGCCCGCATTGCCGTCATGAGATCGCGATCAAGGACGCCCGGCCCGGCCGGTTCCGGATCGCCTGCCCGGGGTGCGGCGAGCCCTTCGCGCTGACGGTCCCCGACGGGCCGGGCGCCCCGCCGGTGGTCGCGACGATCGCGGCGCCCCCGCCGGCGGCCGCCGGGGCGGCCGTCGACCCGCCCCGATCGCCGGCCCTGGATCCCGAGCCCGCCTTCCGGGTCCCGCGCCGGCTGGGCGGCTACCGGGTCGGCCGGCCGATCGGCGCGTCCGGGTCGGTCGGGTTGTTCCAGGGGAGGGGCCGGGCGACCGGGCGCGACGTCGCCCTGGCGATCCTCCGGCCGAGGTGGGCCGCCGACGCCCCGTTCGTCGCCCGGTTCGCGCGCGAGGCGTTCGCCGCCGGCCAGCTCCGCCACCCCAACCTCGCCCATCCCGTCGACCTGGACGTCGCCGAGGGGCTGCCGTTCGCCGCGTCCGACGCCCTGGGCGGGGCGCCGCTGTCGGGCCCGTCGGGGGGGAGGAAGGGCCTGGACCGGACGGCCCGGGTGGCGGCGATCCTGCACGCGGCCCGGGCCCTGGGGCACGCCCACGAGCAGCACGTCTACCACCGCGACCTGTCGCTCGACAAGATCCGGGTCGACGCCGAGGGCCTGGTCCGCCTGGTCGACCTCGGGGTCAACCTCGCCCCCGACTCGCCCGAAGCCCCGCCCCCGGCCCCGATCGCCCTGGCCCCGTCGCCCGCGCCCGCGCCCGAGCCCCGTCCATCCGCCGCCGACGACGACCTGGCCGCGCTGGGCCGGGCGCTCCGCTCGCTGATCGGCGGCGAGCAGGGCGACCGGGCGATCCCGCCCGGCCTGGCGTCGGTCGCCCGCCGGATGGCCGGCGAGGGGACCGAGCCCCGGTTCGCCGACCTCGGCGCCGCGACCCGGGCGCTGGAGGCCGAGCTGGGGGTCTCCGGCCCGTTCGCCCCGGGCGACGCCGAGGCCGCCGGGTTCGAGGACGCCGCCCGGGCCTTCGACGGGCCGCCGATGGCCCGGATCCGGCCGATGCTCGAACTGGGATTCGCGGCGATCCTCGGCCTGTTCGTCATCCTGGCCCTGGCGGCCCGGAACCCGCTGTCGGCGCTGGGGTTCCTCGCCTTCGGGGCGACGGTCGCCGCGGCGCTGGCGGCCTTCCGGGCGGCGACCGGCCGCGAGCCGGTGGCCGACCGGGCCCGCGAGCTGATCCTCGGCGGTGACCGGGGCGACCTCCTGACGGCCCTGGTGGGCGCGGTCCTGGTCGTCGGGGCGCTCTGGTTCGCGCACCTCCTGGTGTTCTGGATCTTCCTGACGGCCCTGGCGGTCGGGCTGGCGGCCGCCGGCCACTTCGCGGTCGACCGACCCCTGGAGCAGGCCCGGGCCGGGGCGGTCGACCGGGCGAGGGACCTGATCCGCGGCCTGAGGCGCCAGGGCGTCGACGAGGACTCGATCCGCCGGTTCGCCTGCCGACAGCCCGGCCCGCGCTGGGAGGAGTTCTTCGAGGCCCTGTTCGGCTACGAGGCGATGCGGGCCGCCCGGGACCGATGGGGACCCGACGCCGGCGGCCGGCGCCGGCCCCGGTTCGCACCCGGGCGCGACCCGATCGTCGACGCGATCGACGCCCGGCTCGAAGCCCGCCGCCGCGATCGCGACCGGACCTTGCTCCATCGGATCGAGGAGCGGGGCCTGGAGGCCCGGGGGGTGAACCTCCTGACCGCCCGACGCCGGGCCGCCCGGGTGGCCGAGGCGATGGTCCGCCTGGCCGCCCAGTATCGCCACTCGGCCGACGGCTCGATCGGCCTCCCGCTCCAGGATGCCCTCCTCCGCGCCACCGAGAAGCCCGAGGAGTTCATCGCCGCGACCGAGGACGAGGCCGAGGGGTCGGCCTCCTCCTTCGCCTGGCGCGAGGCCCTGGGGACCGCCGCCCGGGTCGCGTTCGGCCCCCGGACCCGGTTCCTGGCCGGGGTCGTGCTCCTGGCCGGCTGGCTGGTCTGGCTGAACCAGAACAAGCTGGTGGACGCCGGCGAGATCAAACGGGACGTCCTGACCGCGACCTCGGACCGCGAACAGGCCGTCGCCAACGCCGAGAAGCTGGGCCGGAAGTTCGCCGATAACGTCCGGGCCGTCGCCGACGCCGGGGCCGAGACGAGGTCGCTGGAGGTCCCGTACCTCGCGCCCGAGGTCGCCCGGAGGGTCGACGGCTTCGGCCTCGGCCCGGCCGGCCTGATCCTGGTCCTCTCCTCGTTTTTCCGCGGGGTCCGATTCGCCGCCTTCGCCGTCCCCGGGGCCCTGATCGCCGCCATCGGCCCCCGCCTGATCGACCCCGCCTCACGCCCCCTCGGCCCGACCTCGCTCCTGGCCATGGCCATCGGCGGCGGCCTGTTCGCGCTCGGGGTGGTGTTCGGGCGGAGCCGGGATCGATGATCTCGGGATCCGGCCGCGGATTGATCGCAAATCCTTGACAACCCGGTGCGGCGGATTTAGCCTTGTTGATATCCGCAACAATTCGGAGCCTACCGGGAGCGTGCCATGCTCGGCCTGATCGTCTGCGCGGCGGCCCTGGCGACCAATCCACCCGCCCCCGGGCCGGGGTCGTACGCCGAGGCCCGAGGCCAGGCGGGGCGATCGGCCGACGATCAGGTCCGGCTGGCGCTCTGGTGCGAGGCGCACGGGATGGCCGCCGAGCGGCTCCATCACCTCGCCCTGGCCGTCCTGGCCGACCCCTCCCACGCGGCGGCCCGGGGGCTGATGGGCCTGGTCGCCCACGAGGGCCGATGGCGCCGGCCCGAGGCCGTCGCCGATGGGCTCGGGGCCGACCCCGCGCTCATCGAGTACGACGCCCGCCGCCAGAAGGCCCCCGACACCGCCGAGGGCCACCGGGCCCTGGGCGTCTGGGCCGTCGAGCATGGGCTGGCCGACCAGGGCCGGGCGCACCTCGCCGCCTCGGTCCGGCTCGACCCCGACCAGCCCGACGCCCGGAAGCGGCTCGGGTACCTGAGGCGGGGCGGGCGATGGCTCACCGAGGCCCAGGTCGCCGCCGAGAAGGCCGAGGCCGAGGCCCAGCGGCAGGCCGACCGGAGGTGGAAGCCGGTCCTGGAGGAGTTCCGGCGGCTGCTCGCCTACCCCGCCCGCCGCGCGGAGGCCGAGGCCGGATTGGCCGATGTGACCGACCCCCGGGCCGTCCCGTCGATCGGCCGGGTCTTCGCCACGGTCGAGGACCAACAGCCCCGGGCGGCCCGGCTCCTCGGGCAGGTCGACGCCCCGTCGGCGAGCCGGGCGCTGGCGTTCCTGGCCGTCTTCGCCCGCTCGGCCGAGGCCCGCCGGGCCTCGGCCGAGACGCTCCGGAGGCGCGACCCCCGCGAGTACGCCGAGGTCGTCATCGCCCGGCTCCGCGACCCGATCCGGTACGAGGTCAGGCACCCGGGAGGGCCGGGGACGCCGGGCGAGCTGCTCGTCGAGGGCGAGGCGATCAACGTCCGGCGGCTCTATCAGCCCCCGCCGGTCCTCGGCGCCGGCGATCGGCTCGGCCGCGACGATTCGGGCCGACTGGTCGTGGTCCGGCCGGTCGAGCCCACCTCGGGTTCCATCGACCTCTCGGACTTCCGGCCCGCGATGGAGCCGCCGATTTCCGGGATGTCTCGCGACGAGGTCCGCCTGGCCTTGCCGATCGTCGGGGACAGCCTCGCCGTCAACCCCGCCCGGCCGAACACCAAGTTCACCTTCACGTTCGGCGCCACCGCCCGGATCCCGATCGACGCGATCCGGTCCGAGGCCCGCAGGTCGCTCGCGGCGGCCGACCGCCAGCTCCGCGACGACGTCGGCCGCCTGGAGGACCACAACGTCGCCGTCCGGATCGCCAACGAGCGGGCCGCGGGCGTCCTCAACGACGCCACCGGCCGGTCGCTCCCGGCCGATCGCGGGGCCTGGTCCCGGTGGTGGGTCGACCAGGTCGGCTACGCCAGCACCGCCCCCGACTGGAGGGCGAAGTCGGAGACGGTCGAGGTCGTCCCGGTCGACTACCGGCCGCCGAGCCTCCCCGACGAGGCGGTCCGGGATGTCGTCGGCTACAGCCGGAGGAGCTGCTTCGCCGCCGGGACGCCGGTCCGGACCATCGCCGGCCCCCGGCAGATCGAGTCGCTGAGGGTGGGCGACCGGGTCCTGACCCAGAGCACGGCCACCGGGGCCCTGGGCTACCGGCCGATCCTGGCGGTCCACCGGAACCCGCCCAGCCCCACCTTCCGGATCGACCTGGCGGGCGGCCCGATCGTCTCCAGCCACTTCCACCGCTTCTGGGTCGCCGGCCGGGGGTGGGTGATGGCCCGCGACCTCAGCCCGGGCGACCCGGTCCGGACCCTCGGCGGGGTGTCGCCGGTCGGGGCGATCGAGTCGGACGCGGTCCAGCCCGTCTTCAACTTCGACGTCGCCGACGACGCCGACTTCTTCGCCGGCCCGGCCGGGGCCCTGGTCCACGACAACACCCTGCCCGACCCCCGTCTTGCCCCGTTCGACGCCCCGAAGGCGGTTGCGATCGCCCGATGACCTCAAGGTCATTCGTCGGTACTCGGTCCTGCGTCGTCCCCCACCCAACCCTCCCCCACAAGGGGGGAGGTCTTTATACGAGACTTCGTTAACTTCCCCATTAAGGATCGCCGATTCAACAAGTTCCCGATCGAGCCGGCGTCTTACCCCTCTTGTAGGGTGGGTGAGCGTAGCAAAACCCACCACAACCGGTTGCGACACAAGCAGTTATGGTGGGTTTCGCTACGCTCACCCACCCTACAATATTTCGGGAATTTATTGAATAAGAGATGAATGGCACTAAACTAATTCGTAACTCACGCTTCCACCAAGCCTTTGCGTAACACGAATCGGGGTTTTGTCATGACCGGATATTGCTTCGGACGTCGCTTCCGCACCCGGGGCTCGTAGCGGCCGGGACGATCGGGGTTGACCACCAGCTTCGGTAAGTCCTCGCCCGGACGCGCCTCAGTCAGCCATCGTAACGCATCCACGAAACTGATCCGCTCCACCTCCACCCCCTGACGACGCGACGCCTCCACCATCACCACACGCACCAGGTTGTACACGATCGCATACACCGCCAATTCCTTGAGCACCCCTTCCACCGTCTTGCACTTCAACACATCCATCTTCATCGTTGTCTTCAAGTGCCTCAGATTCAACTCCACCCGCCATCGCGCGCCGTAGAGTTCCGCCAACGCGTCCCACGGATAGACCTCGGCGTCCCACAGCGTCGTGACCAGGGTCACCGTCCGGGTCCGAAACCCCGGTCGGCCGACCTCGTAGCGGAGTTCGCGGACCGTCAGCGTCTCCGGCAGCGCCTCGTACTGCTCCGCCGTCATCCAGTCCGGTCGGTCCTGTGGCTTGACCCACTCGACCACCTGATCGAGCGTGCCGAGGCTCCGCAGCCAGCGCGAGCGGGGCACGCCCTTCGCCGCGCGTTTCCGACCGGGACGGACGTGCGGCCGATTCGGCGTGAAGTCGACGATCTGCCGCTGATGGATGCGAAAGACGGCCTGCACGCCGTCTCGGACGAGGATCGCCAGGTGAGCATACGAGCAAAAACCCCGGTCACCGACGAGCACGTCGCCCGGCTCCAAGGCGGGATGGATCGCACCGACGCTGGCCATTTCATGAGAACGTAAGGGCGTGACCATGACCTTCAACAGGACCCCGGTCCCGGCATGGAACAGCGCCAGGATCTTGGCCACGGGGAAGCCGCATCCGGGGGCCTGGCCGCCGGGCTGACCGAAGCGAGCCTGAAGCTCGGGGGTGTCGGGCATGGAGAACGCGGAGCCGTCGAGAAGGAACGTGCGATGTCCACGCCAGAGGCCCTCGGCGTGGGTCGCGGGGATCAATGCCTTGACCAGGTCGATGAGGACGATCTGGAAGACGGCCAAGGGCAAGGCGGAGCGTGCCAGGCAGTACGCCGCTCCGGTGAACAGGCCGTGTCCGAGTCGAGCGACATGCTCCAAGGAGGTGTTGCCGTGCAAGACCTGGAGGACGAACCAGTGGACGACAGCGACGGGGTCGAGGCGGCACCGCCGGCCCCGGTGCCCGACCTGTCGGCAGGCGGCGCGGATCGAATCGGGTCCCAGATGGAGGGCAAGGTCTTGCCGGAGCTGACGGAGGATGGTATCGATCCGGTGATGCATCGAGGGGCCTCCGGGTGGGATGGGGTCGTCAAGCAACGCCATCGTGCCGGGAGGCCATTTTTTACTCAAGCCCTTCGCTCGCCGGGGTTTATCCTTAGCTTAGTGCCATTCGAATAAGAGATCTTAAATGTCGGCTCTTGATGGATTGCGGGGTGGCCGGTTTCAGCCCCACCGGGGCTGCTTGCGAGCACCACCCCGCAATCCATCAAGAGCCAAGTACACAATCGCACTTGGCAAAAGAGGCAATCTCGTTTAGACCAGGTGCAACAGACCAGAAATTACGAAGGAGTTTGTCATGCAATCGGTTGGTTCCTATGAAGCAAAAACGCATCTACCCAGGTTACTCAGCCAGGTCGAGAAGGGCGAAACGATCATCATTACCAGACGCGGCAAAGTCATCGCCCGAATCGTGCCCGCCGACGAGCCGCCGGTTCAGGACGTATCGAGCGTGATCCGCGAATTTCGAGCTTACAGCCGGAAAGAGGCTCGCACCCTCGGCGGCATGTCGATCGGGGAAATGATCGAGGAGGGACGGCCTTGAGCAAAAAGAAGGGCAACGCCAGGCCAGCCTAGCTGTGCACAAAACGCCGATTCTCCGTACAGACGAACACTAATCGCGTAACTCCTATGAACACTAATCGCGTAACTCCTATGTTAATTAAATGTCTCGCTAGTTCGCTTGCAATGCCAGCGCATCCCGCTGGGTCGGCACTGGCGGGATATGGGATTCCCCCTGATCGGTTTGTCAGGCGTCGCTCTCGGCAACCGAATACGTTCGACCATTCCAAGCACCCAGGCCGCATCTCCGGGCCTAGCTAGCGACCATGTTGCCAGCAATTTTTTCGATATGACGACGAATTCGATTATGAAAATCATTAACGCTGTATGGAAAATTTAATTTTGTACAATTGTCGTCGCACCAGAAATCACAATTTGCCTGCGGCTTGCTGTAGTGATGCTCCCCAAATTTTCGCCCTATACCGAAAAGCTCCCTGCCGCCGTAAGCTTCGCGGGTGTAAGTGGTACGATCCCTGGGGTCAATCCGCTTTCCGCATCTTGAACACCAGGATTCGATGTTCTCGATATCGCCGATATGGGGTGTGTCGCATTGTGCCTTCCAAGACCACGTCCATTTAATTCCTTCAATATTATCGTTTTTATATAATAAAAATGCATGATTTTTCTTGGTCGTAGAAATCGCACTGTCGGCGTTAGATCTTTCTTCTTTGACGTTCAGCCATTTAGGCTCTAACTCTGCGAGGCTTTTGTTACGGAATTCTTCTTCGATGTAAGGTGGAGCGGCCAAAAACGGCCAAGCCAAAAAGTGTTCGTCACAAACATCAACAGAATTAAAATTATAGATGTTGCCTCGCGCACTTTCGATGCACAATCTCGATTCTTTTTGGCAGACAAAACGGAGAATTCTAAACTCCATTCTAGTTCTTGTCTTTAGAATATCTAAATTAACGGCGGTTTTGGGAATCGCTGGTGTGTGCGGAGGAAAATCGTGGTAGAGCAACTTGTTCGTGGCCTTCCTGCGGCCCCCCGGCTGAATGGGGATATCTTCGTTGCAAGCGCCCGAGAAATCGATGGAATTCCTGCCACTTTCATCCTTTAAAGCAGCAGACACCACGAAAATTGGCATACTTCCATGATTTATGATCGTCAATGTTAACTCTAAATGAAGCGGCTCACCCGTGCCGAACGGTGGAACTGCCGTTGCACGTATCGTACCACGTACAGAGACTTTTATTATATCTTCATCCTTTGATTTTGATTCGCTTGGCTGAGTAGCGTTGATCTCTTGCAAAACCCAATTTTCCGCTTCCCCTTTCCATCGGAGGATTAGCTCTTTCGGAAATAGGGCTGCATCGTTATCAATTAGCTTTGCGCAATATTGGCATAACCATATGCCATTTTTACCTGATTTCCGCTGAGCAGGCGTCAGCGTTGAATCATATCGCGGGCCGCCGGGTGAGGCAGCAGTGATGTGTGCCGCCACACCCATATTCAATGCCTTTTCCGCTTCTGTGTGCGGCCCGCTTGTTTTCTTCCGACAATTGGGGTTGGAGCAATGGTTCGCAACTCGCTTTGCGAGATTACCCGCCACATTTTTTGAAAAATCGTCTCTCATTGAATTTCACATGCGAACAACTTTGCTGCCCGAAGTCTTCTACTGAACATTTTAACTTTCGCCTCGTTGCATCGCCACCCCCATCCTCCCAAATTCTCCGCTTGACTCTGGCCCCGGAATGGCGTTGCATAAAGAGGGTTATGCAACGTAAAGATGGGCCGGCCGGTCATTGCGACTTGCCGAGGGCGACCGGGACGTCGACCTCGCGCCCCTGGCGGATCACAGCGATGACCACGTCGTCGCCGGGGGCGTGGGCCTCGACCTCGATGAGGAGGTCTTCATAGGTCTTCACCGGCTTGCCGTCGATCGAGACGATCAGGTCGGCCGACTCGGGGTCGGGCCGCTGGATGATCCGGCCCCCGTACCGATACCGGCGGAGCTGGATCGACCGGATCCCCGCCCGTTCGGCCGGGCCCCCCTCGACCACCCCCAGGACCAGCAGGCCGGCGGGCGTCCGGTAGACCCGGGTCAGGCCCAGGTCGGCCCGGACCACCCGGCCTTGCTCGATCAGGGGGCGGAGGATCCGCCTGATCGAGCCGATGGGGACGGCGAAGCCGATCCCGGCCGACTGGCCGACCGGGCTGTAGATCGCCGTGGTCATGCCGATCACCTCGCCCCGCGAGTTCAGGAGCGGGCCGCCCGAGTTCCCCGGGTTGATCGCCGCGTCGGTCTGGATGATCCCCTTGATGGTCCGGCCATTCTTGGCCTTGATCGACCGGTCGAGGCTGCTGATGATCCCGGTCGTCAGGGTCCGCTCCAGGCCGAACGGGTTGCCCAGCGCCAGGACCTTCTGGCCGACCAGGAGCCCCGACGACTCGCCCAGCGGGATCGGCGCGAGCAGCCCGGCCGGGATGTCGACCTTGATCACCGCGACGTCGGTCGACGGGTCGGCGCCGGCGACCGTGGCCTCGCGGGTCGTCCCGTCGGAGAGCGTCACCTGGACCGTCTCGGCCCCCTCGATGACGTGGTAATTGGTGAGGATATGCCCCAGCTTGTCGATCACGAACCCCGACCCCGAGCCGCCGGAGGCCGACTCCTCGCCGAACAGCCCGGCCGACGTCGCGGCCGTCGTGATATTCACCACCCCCGGGTTGGCGTTGGCATAGACCCGGATGTTGACCTGCTCGTCGGCGTCGACCGCCCGGGCCACCTCGGCCGGGATCGGCACCGGCGCCGGTAGCGGCTGCGGCGCGGACGCGGTCGGCTGGGGCCGGGCCGCCGGGATCGCCCGACGCCCCGGGTCGCGGGCACCGAACCAGGCCAGGACCAGGGCGAACGTCACCAGGGCCGTCGCGACATGCCCGCCCAATGTCTTGCCGATCGACATCGCCGAACCTCCTCACCCGGCCCGCCACGCCGCCCGTGTTTTCCACGAAACGAAGCCAATCCGGTCAATCTCCAGCTCACGTCAGGGCTTGCGTCCGCCTGGCTGAGCAAGCCGGAAGGACGGGCCGCCGATCGCGTCGTCCCTCCCTTGATATTATCGCGAATCGGCAAAGTCGTGAGCACACGATCCTGGAGAGCGATCATCTCGCCCCGGGTCCCGGCGGGAATCCTGGGCCGCACGGGCGGCCGGTCGCCCATCGCCGAACTCCGGACAAACCGGATTAATCCGCGCGTCCGATTCAACCGATAAAGTCGACGTCGAGCGGAAAGTCGATGCGGTCCGAGTCGAGACCCGATCCGGGATAGGAAAGTTGCCGCATGCCGCCCCAGGAACGTCCCCGCCGGGCCTTGATGACGGGATTCCTCGCCGGATCGCTGTCCCTCATCGGGTCCTCGATCGCCACGGCGCAGGCCCCGGGGCCTCCGATCCCCGCCCCGAACCCCGCCCCGGGGGAGGGCTCCGCCGCGGCCGGATCCACGTTCGACGAGCGACTCCGCAAGCTGGAGGAGACGAACAACCGGCTCCTCCGCCAGAATCAGGAACTCAACGAGAGCCTCCGGGCGGTCAACGAGAGGCTGAACCTGCCTTCGCCCGCCCCGGGCCCGGCGGCCACGCCCCCGCCGGCCGTCGCGCCCGACCCGGGCGGCAACACGCCCGGGCCGGCGACCGCACCCGGACCGGCGTCCGCGCCCGGGGGGGGCGACCTCACATCCCCGGCGGCCGGGGGCCCGGCCGACCGGAGCGCGGGGGCGAATGCCAACACACTGGAGAATTTGCCGTCGAGGGGGGCCTCCTATGGCGGCGGCGACCTGATCTCCTTCGCCCCCGACGACCCCCTGGATGCGACGGGGATCCGGATGAACGGCCGGTTCGGCCGGAGGTTCACCAATAATGGCCTCTGGTTCGAGTCGCCGGACAAGGTCTTCCAGTTCCACGTCGGCGGGCGGACCCAGATGGACGCCTCGGCCTTCTCGGCGGGCAATCCGGTCCAGTTCGGCCCCCGGGGGATCGGCAAGCTCCGCGACGGGGTCGACGCCCGTCGGCTCCGCTTCCGCATCGAAGGAGCCTTTTATGAAAATATGCTGTTTTGCTCCGAGGTAGACTTCGTCAACAGCTCGATCCCCCAGGGGACGCCCGGCGCCGGGCCGCTGACGAGCGTGGCCAATACCCCGGCGGCCGGCATCCCCGTGCCCCTCGACCTCTGGGTCGCGTTCCGGAACATCCCCTATTTCGGCCATTTCCGGATCGGCAACCAGAAGGAGCCGATCGGCTTCGAGCGGCTCACCAGCAGCCGCTTCCTGAGCTTCATGGAGCGTTCGTTCAACAACGACGCGTTCTATTCCCCGTACGACAACGGGTTCGTCCCCGGGATCACGACGTATAACACGTTCGCCGAACGGCGTGGGACCTACGCGCTGGGGATCTTCAAGAACGTGACCAACCCGTTCGCCTACGACGTCGGCGGCGGCAATGTCAAGGTGACGGGGCGGGTGACGGGGCTCCTCCTCGACGCGGACGAGGGGCGAAAGATCATGCACCTGGGCCTCTCGGCCCGGGAGAGCGGCTATGACAACGGGCTCCAACGACTCCGGGTCCGGGGCCCGGAGCGGGCCGGGATCAGCACCGTCTGGCCATTGTACGCCAACACCGGCGTCTTCGACGGCCGGGGCGGCCAGCAGGACCTCAACATCGAGTCGGCCAACGTGTTCGGGCCCTGGACCGTCGACGCCGAATACCTGTTCCACTGGTCGCACAACGCCTCGCTCCCCGGCAAGCCGAACATGGGGACCCTGTTCTACTCGGGCGGCTACGTCGAGATCCTCTACTTCCTGACCGGCGAGCACCGGGCCTACATCCGCGAGTCGGGCCTCTACGACCGCGTGGTGCCGAAGCAGAACGCCTACTGGGTCGAGGGCAAAAAGGGCGCCCCCAACGAGTCCGGCCACGGGGCCTGGCAGGCCGGCGTCCGCTACAATTACCTGAATCTGAATGACAAGAAGATCAATGGCGGGATCCTCAGCGACATCACCGTGGGCCTGAACTGGTTCATCAACCCGAACATGAAATTCCAGTGGAATTACAGCATCACCGACCGGCGATCGCCGGGGGGTCAGAGCGACGGGACAATCCAGGGATTCGGGATGCGTTACGCCGTGGACTTCTGAACCGGGCCGGGCCGTCGGGCGGGGGCCGACCCCGATCGGGCGACATCGAGGGAGCGACGTCCCATGACGACCAGATTCGGGATTCGCCTGCTGCTGGCCCTGGCCTGCCTGGCCGCCCCCGGGTGCGCCGGGCCCGGGCGTCGGCCCCCGGCCCATCGCGACGGGGATCAGGCCCCCGGCGCCGATCGGGGGGACGGCCATGCGGAGCTGGAGCGGGAACTCAGCCTCTACTCGGATTGACGGCGGCCGTATGGAGTCGGCCCACGAAAAGACGACGCGGCCGGGTCCGCCCGATGGCGCCCCCGGCCGCATCGGGATCCTGCTCAGCGGGCCGGGGCGACGGCGATGAGCTTCCTGGCCATCTCCAGGTCGACGCCGTTGGCCTCGGCGAGCTTCCGGCCGAGCTCCTCGTTGGCCCGGTGGAAGTGGCCGACCATCTTGGCGACCACGTCGCGGTTCTTGACCTTCTTGAACTCGCCGGTCAGGTTCATGACCAGGTGTTCGCGTTCGGTCGTGCTCAGGTCGAGGTAATGCTGGCCTGCCTGCTTGTAGTCCTGCGGGTCGCGGTCCGCCCGGTAGACCTTGTTGCCGGAGAAGGTCCCCGAGTCGTTGGCCCTGGGGTTGGCAACCAGCCGGTCGGGCCGCTTGGTGCTCGGCGAGTAGTTGATGTCGCCCTTGCGGACGGCATGGTCGTCGAGCCCTTCCTGGTTGTCGTTGGCGACGGCGTGGCGGGGCTGGTTGACCGGAAGCTGCTGGTAGTTGACGCCGAGCCGGTGCCGCTGGGTGTCGGAGTAGGAGAAGTTCCGGCCCTGGAGGAGCTTGTCCTCGGACGGCTCCACGCCGGGGACGTAGGCGCCGGTGTTGAAGGCGATCTGCTCGGTGAACTCGAAGAAGTTGTCCGGGACCCGGTTGAGGGTCATCTTGCCCACCGGCCGGAACGGGGTGATCGACTCGGGCCAGAGCTTGGTGGCGTCGAGCGGGTCGAAGTCGAACTTGGCCTTGAGGTCCTCGGGGGTCAGGACCTGGACCTGGAGCTCCCACGAGGGGTAATCGCCGTTCTTGATCGACTCGTAAAGCTCCTGGGTGAGCGCGGCCGGCTCCTTGCCGCCGATGACCTTGGCCTCCTCGTCGGTGTTGTTCTTGACCCCTTGCTGGCTCTTCCACCGGTACTTGACGTAGAAGACGTCGCCGGCGGAGTTGGCCCACTTGAACGTGTTCACGCCGAACCCGTCCATCTTGCGGAAGCTGGCCGGGGTCCCCTGGTCGGAGAAGAGCCAGGTGAGCATGTGGGTCGTCTCGGGCATCGCCGAGAAGAAGTCGAAGAACCTCTCGGACTCCTGGATGTTGGTCACCGGCGACGGCTTCAGCGCGTGGATCAGGTCGGGGAACTTGATCGCGTCGCGGATGAAGAAGACCGGGATGTCGTTGCCCACAAGGTCGTAGTTCCCCTGGTCGGTGTAGAACTTGACGGCGAACCCCCGGACGTCGCGCGCCGAGTCGGCCGAGCCCTTGGACTGGACCACGACCGAGAACCGGGTGAAGACGGGCGTCTTCTTGCCCACGGCCGAGAGGAACGACGCCCGGGTCATCGCGGTGACGTCGTGGGTGACGACGAACTCGCCCATCACCCCGGCGCCCCGGGCGTGGACCACCCGTTCGGGGATCCGCTCGCGGTCGAACCGGGCGAGCTTCTCGATCAGGTAGAAGTGTTCCAGGAGGGTGGGCCCCTCGGGCCCGGCGGTCATCGAGTGCTCGTCCGAGCCGACGGGCCGGCCGGTGTCGGTGGTCAGGTTGGGCTTCTTGTCCGGCGGCTGGTTGTTCCCGGGCGCCACGGGGGGCACCTGCCCCCGGGCCGCCGGCCCGGCGACGATGACGGCCAGGGCCAGGACCCACGCCGTCGACCTCGGGAAGCGGTCTCGCCCTCGTCTCGCGTTCTCTTGCATGGAATTTCGCCCTGATATGTCCCGCGGGTCCCGGAAGAGCCCCGGCGGGCCCGCGCATCGGGAGGCGACGCGGGCCCTGGGCGGAGGCCGGGATGGACCCTCCTTCCCGGCAGATCCCATACCAATCGCCTCGCCGGGAGTCGGGCGCCTCGATCCCCGGCCGGGGTCAGGCGGTCCGGTACATCGAGTTCGATTTCTCCAGCCCGAGCCGCCGCTCCTGGTAGACCTTCCCGTCCGGGAACAGCTCGCGGAGCCTGGCCAGCGACAGGACCCGGGTCTCGCGGATCATGTCGACCCAGCCGGGCCACTTCTTGTTCCACCGGTTCAGCATGTTCTCGCGCATCCCGGCCGGGAGCTTCCAGTAGAGCGGGACCCCGGTATGGATCTCGATGGGGAACCGGGGGCTCGGCGTCTGCACCCAGTAGACCGGGGCCAACCGGCGGGCCTCGGCGGCGAAGAGGGCCTGCTTCGACTCGTCGCCGACGTGCTCGATCACGGAGTTGCTGAACACCGCGTCGAACGAGTTGTCGGCGTACTGGCCCCGGAGGTCGCACGCGTCCCCCTCGACCGCCTCGTACTTCGTCGGGTCCGAGACGGCCGGGTTGAACCCGGGGAGGTTGACCATCGTGACGTGGAAGTTGTGGTCGATCAGCTTCCAGTTGTATTCGCTCCCGCCCAGGTCGACGATCCGGGCGCGGTCGGGCAGGTTGAGCAGCTTCACCATCGCCCGCATCCGCTCCCCGCGCCACTTGGGGATCATGTTCGGGTTCGAGAAGGCGATCCTCGAAATTCGTTTGATGAGAGACTGCATGGATCCGGCTTTCCTCGGGCGATCCTGCGGTACGGTATGGTCGTCTGCGAACCATTATTTAACCTGGATCGGGCGGGCCCTGGCAATGGGAACGGCCGTGATGTCGCGTTTAATCGTCGGATTTTCATGGCCCGGACTCGACGGCCGGAGGTCAGGAGACGTTGCGGCCTCCGGTCCCGCGGGCTCTCCTCTCCCCGTTCAATAATGAGAGCCGGAAACCCGTGAATGGGTCGATTCTTCGGGTGCAGGCCGGGTCGCCCTCCCCACGGGCAGCCCGATTGCGTTTTTACGAAACGAAGCCAACTCGTCACAATTTATTAAATGATCGGCACTTGCGATCGACATCAGGACAAACAAACCGAGAGCCATTAGCCAAAGCGAATTCAAGGAGCGCCTTCCGATCTGGGGAGAAACGAACCCAACCTCCGGCGGATTGTTGAGGCCGGGAGATTCGCGCGGGCCTGCGGTGGTATTATATTCCCCGAAGAGTCGTCGAATTTAATCGTGTTTTTGGAAGGATTGTTCTTGAATGGGGGCATACTGAGCTGCATCGGTGGCTTAACCTGGCGACGTGGCGGGCCCCGGCCTCGGTACTCGATCGGATCGCCTCCGGTCCCGCTCGGGCTCGGTCCGCTGAGCTTGTGCATCAGGTGGCGGGGACTCCCCACCGACCTCATGTCGTGATATCGTCGACCATGGCCCGTTCAGGCCTCGGGGAGTGAAGATGGACGTTCGCTTCCACCTCGACCCGGACAGCGGGCTCCCTCACATCGACAGTCATGGCGTGACCGAGGATGAGGCGGAGTTCGTGCTGCGACATCCGGGCCAGGACCGGCCGGGCCGAGACGCCTCCCGGCACGCATTGGGGCAGACCCCCGCAGGTCGGTACTTGCGGGTGATCTACGTCCCCGATGAACAAGGTGATGGTGTGTTTGTGGTCACGGCGTGGGAACTCCGGGGCAAATCGCCACGGGCCTACCGGCGGAGGAAACGACGATGAGCGAGCCTAAGTTCCCGGCGGGTTGGGACGCGGAGCGGGTCAAGCGGTTGATCGATCACTACGAAGAGATGTCCGAGGATGAGATGACGGCGGAGGATGAGGCGGCCGTGGAAGATCGCGGCGGCCAGGCCGTCATCACGGTACCCGACGAATTATTGCCCGCGATCCGTCAGCTTCTCGCCGGCCACAAGACAGCCTGACCCGGGGACGGGCGGCACTTATAGCCGTTTCCGGGCCGCACTGGTCGATTACGACCGGTGACACCCGCCGCCCGGATGGTGGTCGGTCGGAATACCGAACCGGGGCACCCGGCGACAGCTTTGCTTCGGCAGTCCGTTCTGCTGAACTGATTCATCAGGCAGCATCCAGTAGCCGTCGAAGGCTGGGATCGTCGATATCTGCACGCGGAGGGACCGAACGTGCGAGCGAGAGCGATTCCTGCGTCCGCCGGGCTCCTTGCCGTCCTGGCATTCGGCTCTATCTGGATGCCGCCGGCCCGGCGATCGGACGCCCGGGCCCAGGAGGCGTCCATCGAAAAGGCGAAACTGAGGGATGACCTGATCAAGCTCCGTGTCGAGTTGGGGCTCATGCAACTCGATGCCGATGCGGAGCGGGACGCCCTCCTCGATCTGATGAAGATCGAGCGGGGCCTGGAGGCTAACGAGATCGCGGCGAATCTCATGGCCGGCATCGCGGGCGCGAACGATCGAAACCTCAGGTCGATGCTCGACATCAAGAAGAAAACAGCGGAGGCATATCGCCCGCTGATCGAACGGAATCGAAGGGTATATGCCGAACGGCTCAAGGCGATCACCGGCAAACGTCTTGAGGTGGAAGACCTGGAGAGGTCGTCCCTGAACGCGAAATAGAATGGATCTCATCCGGATCGTCGTCGGCCGGGGCTTCAGAACCGCCGAGCCCGGCCGAGTCTCTGTGTCCCGAGTCGGAAATTCAACGATGATCCGATCGGCCCATGGGCCCGGGTTGGGGCCTGGACGGATCGGGCGGTGGGCGGGAGGATGGGAGGCCGATCGGGCCCGGATGCGGCCCGCACCGCCGCCGAGGGCCCGGCGAGGATCAGTCCCCAGTCCGCTTCGTTTCATAATGCAGGCCGATCGTCCGAGGATGGAACGGCCCCCGGGGGCAGGTCCGATTGCCAGTGCCCCGAATGGGCGTTTTCATTTTTACGAAACGAAGCCAAATCACCACAAACACAACGTTGATAACCATTTGAGTACAGCTTGAGGCCGGGCGGGCCGGGAAGCCTCGGGGAGGACGATCTCATCGGGACACCCTCCGATCTGGTCGATAACGAACCCATGCCGCCGGCGGATCGGGCCACCCGCGACGCCCGCATGGGCCCCCCGGACGTCCTTATATTCTCCCGGATGTCTTCGGATTTAGTCGTGTTTTTGGGAGGAATTTTGTCAGCCGACCGCCGTCAGGTGCCGGGTTTACGAGCGGCCCGAGTGGGTCGACCCGCTCGAAGTCGGCGGTTTGCCATGGTTTCGAAAGACGACGGGGGACCTCGGGACCTCCGCGAAGGATCCGACGCCCTTCCCTCGCGCGGATCGTGTCGCGATCGCCGCGATCTCGGCCCCGCCCGCTTCCGGTAACCACCTTGACCGACGGGACCTCTTCGAGGAGAGTCCATCTGATCTCCCAGGATCAGGCGTCCGAATTGGCCGGTTTGCAGGTGTCGTTTCGGACGACTGATTCCAGGCCAGGGGGCGGGGTATCATGACCTCCGAGCCGAACCCCTATGAAGCTCCCCGCTCCTCTCTCGATCGGAACGCCGAGCGTGTTCCCCGGATCAACTACCCTTGGTGGGTCAAGCTCAGCTTGTGGGGCGTCCCCGGCCGCGCGGGCCTCTGGGCGTTCGTCGCCCTGTCCGTCGCCTCCGCCGTCGGCTGCGTCGTGTACGGATTCTGGGACCCGCGATTCTTCCCCGGGGTGGGATTCCTGTTCTCGGCGCTGATGTACTGGCTGAGCATCCGATGGGTCGATCGTCACGGTTCGTGGGCTTCGGACACCTGACCTGGCGACGCACCGGACCCGGCCGGCCGCGGCGCTTTCCGGTAACATGGACGTCAGACGCGGCGGGCCGGTCCGCCCGGCCGGACGACAGGCGGCGGGGATCATGACATTTGAAGTACGACCGGACCCACGCCTGGCCTCGCGACGTCGTCGGGTCCGGCCCATCGCTGCCATGCTGCTCCTTGTCGGGCTGGTTGCCGGATATCGGTGGCCCACGTCCCCACACCTCATCGTGCTGATCTGCGGGATTGGCCTCGGGCTGTGCTGGATCGCCATCGATGGGCCATTGCCGATCTATCGATGCCCCGCTTGTCGTCTGCGGCTCCGGGATCCGATCCGTCCGGCACCCGGGGATCAGGGGGCCGGTCCGATCCACTATCCCTGCCCGGAGTGCGAGATCGAGTGGGAGACCGGCTGGCGAAGCGGCGGGGCGGAATCCGGGCCCTGACCCCGCGCCGGGGCGGTTTCCGTGCTATCATGGGGCCGTCTCGGCGGGCCGGTCCGCCGAGCCTGGGCGTCAGGCGACTCGGAGGAGACGCGGATGGTCGGTCGGTTCGCTTCCCCGGCAGTAACGCTCCTCCTGGCGGCGGTCGCCGGCTGCGACGGGTCGGCCCCGCAGCCGGAAGCTCGGCCCATGGCCATCGGGACGCTCGAGCGAGTGACCGTCTGGAACAAGCCGGTCATGCGGCCGGGGGAGACCGGCGAGAATACCGGCTACTCGCCCCCGAAGGGGAGTCGGGTGGAGGTGCATGGCCAATTCATCCTGATCACCCCGCCAGAGGGACCGACCGTCCTGTCGCCGCACGGCTGGTACACCGACCTGGCCTTCAAGCGTGACCCTCGGCGGTGAGCCGGCCACCGCCCGATTCGAAGCCAGGCGGCGCGGGCCGGCGGCGGCTCGCCCCGATCGGGAAGGCGCCTGCATCGGCGGATCCGGTCGGCGAGCATCGGCGGCCGGGCCCGCTGTGCCTGGGCGTTCGGCGTCTCCCCGGAGGGTACGGTGATGCACCCCGACGCTCAGCACGCCAGCGAGGCGCTCGGTGTATTCCTGCTCCTCGCCTGTGGGGTCCTGTTCCCCAAGCGTCGGGGATGCGCCGTCATCGCCCCGGTCCTGATCGGCCTCGCGCTCGGCGCGGCCGGCTACCCGTTCCTCCTCGGTCTGGTCCTGGGCTGTCGGTCCGCGGCCGAGGGGCCGGCCCGGCTGTTCTGGTCGACATTCCGGGATGTCGGGTCGTTCTACGCCCTGGCTCCCGTCACCGACACGGTGCCGAGGGGGGCCGTGCTGGGCCTCCTCCTCGGGCTCGTCGTCGGCCTCCGGCGGGCGGGACGCCGCGATAAGTCGCGTCGTCCGGGCATCCTCGCTCAAAAGCCCGACGCCTGACCACTCGCCTCTGGACCCGGCCCGCCGCGGTGCGTTCTGGTATCATCAAGGTCACTCTCGGCCGGCCGGTCCGCCGAGCTTGGACTTCAGGCGGCTCGGAGGCGGGCTCGGATGGCGGTCCCTGGCCTAAAGTATGTCGCAGGCTTCGTCGCGGGGCCAGACGAGGCTCAACTGCTCGACGCCGTCGATGCCATGCCGTGGCTGTCCGACCTGAAGCGGCGGGTCCAGCACCACGGCTACCGCTACGACTACAAGGCCCGCAAGGTCGATCCGTCCATGTACCTCGGCCCGCTCCCGGAGTGGGCCCGGCCCCTGGCGGCCCGGCTGCTCGCCGACGGGTACATGATCGATGCCCCGGACCAGTTGATTGTCAACGAATATCTGCCGGGCCAGGGCATCACGCCGCACGTCGATTGCGTCCCGTGCTTCGGGCCGGTCGTCTGCTCGCTCACGCTCGGGTCGCCGTGCGTGATGGAATTGTCGGCGGTCGAGGGCGACGGGGCCGAGTCCTTGCGGCTGGAGCGGGGCAGCCTGCTGATCCTGGCCGGCGAGGCGCGGTACAGGTGGCGACATGCCATCCCCGGCCGTAAGACGGACAAGGTCGGCGGCAGACCGCTGGCACGCGGCCGGCGGGTGTCCCTGACCTTTCGCACCGTGCGGCTGGAGTCATAGCGACCGCCGCCTGACCTGGCGCCGCGGCGGGCCCGGCCCGCCGCGGTGGCTCCTGTCGTCTCAAGCGGCCCTGGGCAGGGAAAGCGGACATTCTGAATATCCCCAGGGAAAGCAGGGAAGGGCGGAAAAGAGTCCTTCTGGAATATCGACAGTTGTCCTACGCCTTGGACGGAAGATCGCCCAACGTAGCGCCGCGGCGGACCCCGGCTGCGGGGCGGAGTGCGGGGGTGGGTGGGCCTCTTCGAAACCTGTGGCGATTTGATTAGGGGGGTTACAATGGACTCATGGCGACCCCCGAGTTCCTGGACATCGACCCGAGGTCGCTCCATCTTCCGAGCAGCCGTCTGTCTGGTGCCGATCCCGTCAAGCTCCACGACCAGATGGCGCGTTTCGGGACGAACGTGGCCGGGATGCCGCCGGTGCTCGTGTATCGGGGCTCGGACTCGGCGCTGATGATCTATGACGGGGTCACTCGGGCGGCTCGCGTCGCCAGGTTGCTGCCGGGTCAGGCCGTCCGGGTCGAGGTGATGAGGACCCTTGCCAGGCCCGTCGGCCATCTTCCCTTCCTCGGGGATACGCTCGCATGACCAGTCGAGAATTGAAGCAAGAAATCCTGCGATCGCTGGCCGAATTGATCGAGCACACCCCGGACGTCCGGTTCGGTCAACTCATCGCTAACCTGTCCGTCATCGCACGGGGACCGACCCCCGAGGCGGTCTGGGATATGGAGGATGACGAGTTATTGGAGGCCGTGAGAAGCCACATCGGGGATCATGACCGTCGCCATGCCGGGATCGCCTGACCTGGCGCCGGGCGGCGGAAGTGGTCGAGAGATAGCCGTCGAGCCGGTCCAAATATCAGAGAAACCGCATTGCTCCTACCGCATGTCGATAGGAGTCGCCCCGATGTTGGCGTACAAGGCCGCTTTCCAGTTCGTCGATGGCGGGGTCCACGCCCACCTCGTCGACTTCCCCGGCGCGATCACCTGCGGGGCGGACCTCGCCGAGGCCCGACGTCTGCTCGCGTCGGCCCTGATCGACCTGGCCGACTTATGCCTCGATCGCGGCGAACCCTTGCCGGTCCCGGATCCGTCCCGCACGGACCCGGACGCCGACATCGAGGAGCCGCTCTACTTGCACCTGCGAGCCAGCACGGCCGTCGAACGGACCCCGGCCGGCGTGGTCGTCCCGTGAAGCGGCAGGAGTTGATCCGGCACCCGACCCGAAACGGATGCGTCCTGGCGCGGGAGGGCTCGGATCACTCCATCTGGGAGAACCCGGCCAACGGCCGCCGTGCCCCGGCACCGTGAGATTCCCGACATCACCGCCCGCGCGATCTGCCGCCAGCTCGGAGTTGCGGACCCATGGGATGGTCCGCCCCGGATCGTCCCCGTCGCCCGACCTCGCGCCGCGGCGGACCCGGCCCGCCGCGTCCCCTTCTTCGCCGAACATCGCCCGATCCCGCCTGGGGGGCCGACCGGCCCCGGGGTTGGGCCCTGGACGGGGCGGCCGGGGCGCGGGAGGATGGGAGGCCGATCGGGCCCGGATGCGGCCCGCACCGCCGCCGAGGGCCCGGCGAGGATCAGTCCCCAGTCCGACAGCCAGGAGTTTGCCGATGATGCCTCCCCTCCCGACTCGCCGGAGGTCCGCCCCGTGGTGCGCGGCCCTGGGTGTCGTTGCCCTGGCCTGCTGGGCCCCGGCCGCCCGGGCCCAGGTGGGCCCCGACAAGTCGGCCGCGATGCTCAAGCCGGCCGAGGGCCTCCAGGCCACCCTGTTCGCCTCCGAGCCGATGGTCAACAACCCGACCAACATCGACGTCGACTCTCGGGGCCGGGTCTGGGTGGCCGAGGGCCAGAACTACCGGATGACCCACCGCAAGGACCTGCCCAGGATCGAGGGGGCCGACCGGATCAAGATCCTCGAAGACACCGACGGCGACGGCAAGGCCGACAAGGTCACCGTGTTCGCCGACGGGATCTACCCGATCCCGATGGGCCTGGCCGTCGAGGAGATGTACGACAAGGACGGCAAGTACAAGGGGGCCCGGGTCTACGTCGGCAACAGCCCCGACCTCCTCGTCTTCGAGGACACCGACGGCGACGACAAGGCCGACAGGCGATCCGCCCTCCTGACCGGCTTCGGCGGGGTCGACAGCGACCACGGGGTCCACGGGATGACCCTGGGCCCGGACGGCAAGCTCTACTTCACCCACGGCGACGGCTGCTGCTCGTTCGAGGCGAAAGACGGGTCGCACAAGAGCCGGAACTTCGACGTCGTCGACAAGTCGGGCCGGCACGTGATGTCGTCCAACCTGGCGAATACCCTCCGGGTCAACCGCGACGGGACCGAATTCGAGGTCCTGGCCGACCGCCAGCGGAACAACTACGAGACCAGCCTGAACGCATCCGGCAACATCTTCACCTCGGACAACGACGACGACGGCAACCGGGGCTGCCGGGTGATCTGGGTGATGGACGGCGGGACCTACGGCTACCACACCCCGGGGAGCCCCCGCCACTGGGGCGAGGAGGTCCCCGGCAACGTCCCCAAGCTGGTCGGGACCGGCAACGGGAGCCCCTGCGGGATCATGGTCTATGAGGGGTCGCTCCTGCCCCCCCCCTACAAGGGCGGCGTGTTCGAGGCCGACGCCGGGACCCGCCAGATCAACTTCTTCCCGATCCAGCGGCACGGGGCCAGCTTCCGGACCGATTACAAAGTCCTCCTGGCCAGCGACGACCCCTGGTTCCGCCCGGTCGACATGACCGCGGCGCCCGACGGCTCGGTGTTCGTCGCCGACTGGTACGATGCCGCCGTGGGCGGCCACGCCTTCCGCGACCAGGACACCGGCCGGATCTACCGGGTCGCCCCCAAAGGCCACAAGCCCCGGGCCATCAAGGCCGACTTCGCCACGATCCCCGGCCTGATCGCCGGCCTGAGGTCGCCCGTCGTCGCCACCCAGGACGCCGCCCGTCGCGGCCTGATCGGGCGCGGTCAGGGCGACCAGAGGGAGGCGGTCACGGTGGCCCTGATGGCCCTTTACACCTTCGGCGACCCGATCTTCCAGGCCCGGGCCCTCTGGGTCCTGGGCGCGATCACGCCCGAGACGGCCGTCGCCGCGCTGAAGGATCCCAACGCGACGATCCGCGAGCAGGCCGTCCGGATCCTCGGCCGCGACGTCAGCCGGGTCGGCACGGTGGCCTTCACGAAGCCCGAGGCCAGGAAGCCGCCGGCCGCGCAGGCGCACCTGAAGGACCTCCTCCGGATGGCCGACGACCCCGACGCCGGGGTCCGCCGCGAGCTGATCCTGGCGTTCCGGTGGCTCTCGACCGCCGAGGTCGGCGGCGCCCTCAAGGCCCTCACGAAAGCCTGGGACGGCCAGGACCGCTGGTACCTGGAGGCGCTGGGCCTGGCGCTCCAGGATCGCGAAGGGCCGTTCATCGCCGAGCTGTTCGACGGCCCGGTGTTCGGCGACCTCGACCTGGACAGGGCCGGCCAGGACGGGCACGTCGCGCTCCCGCCGTATTTCCCGGCCGACCGGAACGAGGCGTACATCGCGGCCGGGACCGCCGACCTCCCCGCCAACGCCCTGAGCAAGGCCCTGGGCCTGGCCTGGCGGATCCACCGGACCGAGGCGATCCCGGCCCTCCGCCGGATCCTCCCCGGGCTCTCGGCGGCCGAACTCCAGCAGGCGGCCGACGACGCCCTGTTGCAAATCCCCGACAAGGAGGCCGGGGTCGCGATGGCCGAGCAGGCCCTCCGGTCGGTCGACCCGGGCCGCAAATTCGCCCTGATGAATGCCCTGGGCCGCAAGATCGGCGGCCCCTGGCGCGACGCCCGGGGCAGTGCGGCGGTCGTCCGACTGGTCGAGTCGAGCCTGGCCGACCCCGCCGCGCGGATCCCCGGGATCGCGCTGGCGGTGGCCAGCTTCGACGGCCGGTACGGCCCGACCCTGATGGGCTTCGCCCGGGACGAGAAGGCGCCCGAGCCCGTCCGGCTCGCCGCCGTCGAGGCCGTCGGCCGGATCCGCCCGCCGGGGACCGCCGAGTTCGTCGACGCCCTGCTGGCCGGGGCGAAGCAGGGCGGCTCGACCCCGATCGCCGAGGCCGCCGTCCGGGCGCTCCCCCAGCTCCGCGACGCCAACCCGCAGCTCCTGGCCATGATCGGCGGGGCCGACTACCCGCTCGGCCTCCGCCGTGAGGCCCTCCGGGTCTACGCCCGGGGCCGCGACGGCGGCCGGAGGGTCCTCGACCTCGCCAAGGGCGGCAAGCTCCCCGACGACCTCAAGAGCGAGGCGACCTCGATCGTCCACAACGACCCCGACGCCCGGGTCCGCGGCGACGCCGCCGACCATCTCCCGGCCCCGAAGATGGCCTCGGGCCGCCCCCTCCCCACGATCAAGGACCTGATCGCCCGGGATGGCGACCCCGACCGCGGCCGGGCCGTCTTCGCCAGGGCCGCCTCCGCCAACGCCTGCGCCGCCTGCCACCGGGTCCAGGGCCAGGGCCAGTGGGTCGGCCCCGACCTCTCGACCATCGGGACCAAGTACGGCAAGGACGAGCTCCTCCGGTCGATCCTCTACCCGAGCGCCGCGATCGGCTACAACTTCAAGTCCAACGTCCTGGCGCTGGCCGACGGCCGGGTCCTGACCGGCCTGGTCGTCGAGGAGGCGACCGACCGGATCGTCCTGAAGACCGCCGACGGCAAGCGCCAGGCGATCCGCCCGGCCGACGTCGAGAACCGCAAGGTCATCGAGGTCTCGCTCATGCCCGAAGGGCTGGCCGGGGCGATGACCGACGGCGACCTGGTCGACCTGGTTGGCTTCCTGTCGACCCTCCGCCAGCCGGTGAGCGTGGTCGGCCAGTACCAGGCGTTCGGCCCGACCGCCGAGGCGTCCGGCCCGATCACCCCGAAGACCATCGTCGTCAAGTCCAACCCCCCGAAGCCCGCCTGGCGCCGGCTCGACGCCAACGCCGAGGGGTTCGCCGACCTGGCCATCGCCGCCGGCCCCGACGCCTCTCGGGCCGCGTTCCTGTTCACCCCGGTCCTGTCCCCCGAGGACCTCGACGCCAGGCTGGTCCTCGACACCCCGGCCGACCTCAAGGCGTGGCTCGACGGCAAGGAGCTGACGATCCCCGCCCCGTCCGCCGACCGGCCCCGGACCGTCCCCGTCCGCCTGGCCCGGGGCGAGCACGAGCTGGTCCTCCGCGTCGCCGGGGGGACCACCGCCGGGGTCGTGACCACCTTCGTCGCCGCCAAACCCCTGGAGTTCCGGACCGGGGAAGGGTCCGGGGCCCCCGGGCGCTGAGCGGACCGGGCCGATCGGACCTCCGGCGGGGCGGGCAACGAAGCCCGCCCCGTCTTGTTCCGGGATGGGACATCGCTATCGCGAGGCGTCCGAGGTCGATTCGGCCCTCCGGATCATCCTCTCGACTTGCGGGTTTGCCCGGACGTGTTTGATCCGAATCTGCGGATTGTTGCGGCGGAAGACCCGGAAAATCTCATCGGCGAAAGCTTGGCCGATCTCCTCGACACCGGCGAAATCCAGCGTGACTTCCTCGAAACGCTCGAACCGCGAGAGGACACGCTTGGCCTGCGATCGCGAGATCAATTGATCGTTACCGTACTTTGCCAAGGTCAAAGGTACATGCGTCTTGGAAAAAGAATATTCTTCGTCCTCGACGTCGCTGTAACGGTCGAACACATCCTTCAGTTGCTTGTGCGATTGCGCCTCGATGCCCATCAGCACGACGGTCCCATATCCTTGCAACGGATCGACCTCGATCAACCAGTCATCTCCGCCGCTCTCGTGGGCAAACAACAGATGATTCGATCGGATCGAGAACGAGTCGAAGATTCTCGATGTGAAGAAGATTCCCTGGCCGGAGTGGTGGGCGGGATCGGTGGTGAACTTCCCCTTGACCAGTTCGAGGATGGCCTGTCGATGATCTTCCAGGCCGAGGCTCTCCTTGATCTTCTCGAAAATCCCGACCCCATCGTCGAGGATTCCCAGGCGAACATTCCTCGAGGAAACATCGACCGTCACCCCCGCGCTGGTCCCCATGGAATGATCGATGACGTTGTTGAACATTTCGGTAAACCCATAATAAAGAATCGTTTGAACGTTATCGGGGAGGTGCTCCACGGTCGGCTTCACGTAATCCCGCCAGACCTTGTCTTCCTCCCGATGATCGGCCAGGGGAAATACCCAGGAATATTTGGATTCACTGAGCAGATATCGGCGCTTCCTCTTCTCGCCCTCTGCCTTGAGCACCCCATCTTCGATCAAGATCGTCAGATGTCGACGGACCGCCTGCCGCGTGATCGCAAAATGCTCGGCCGTCACCTTCGCGATGTCGACAGGATGCGTCTCGACATGATCGACGATGAATTTTCGTATGATCGCGCTCTTGGGATGCGCCATTGATCGCCAGCCTCCGCAAACATCGCCCCCTCAGGCTGTAAATCAAATGAAAGGCAATTGACAACAAAAATCCATGATTTTCAGCCGACGCGCGATGCCCTGACCGCGACCATCTCGGGGATCGTCAGGCCGATTCCGCCGCTCTCCGAAGGGGCGGAGGTGGAAAGCGGAGTTCGAGGCGTGGGATCGGGCCGGTGTCTCGGCCCTGATGAGGGTCGAGATGATCCGGGGCTTGAGAACCAGGGCGAAGGGGCTTCGATCGCGGCCGAGCGAATCCGGGACTCGCGCGGGTCCATGCGCTATACTATCGGGCGTGGCCCGGATTCGCGGGCCGGGGCGGTCTATCGGGTGGCTCGCGGGCCGACATCTTGCCAGATCCCTCCGTCCGGGCCACGATCGCCGTGGCGATCCCGTGTTATAACGAGGCGGCGGCGGTCGAGGCCGTGGTCGCCGAGTGGCGCGCCGCGCTGCCGGGGGCGGAGGTCGTCGTCTTCGACAACAACTCGACCGACGGGACCGGGGCGATCGCCCGGCGGCTGGGGGTCCGGGTGGTCGAGGTCCCCGAGCAGGGCAAGGGCCACGCCGTCCGGGCGATCTTCGCGGACCTGGCCGACCGCGACGCCGTGATCATGGTCGACGGCGACGGGACCTACCCGGCCGACGTCGCCGCCGACCTGCTGGAGCCCATCCTGACCGGCCGGGCCGACATGGTCGTGGGCGCCCGCCGGCCGGTCGCCAAGGCGGGGGCGATGAGCCCGGTCCGGGGCCTGGGGAACCTCCTGATCAACGCGGCGTTCGCCGTCCTGATCGGTCCGGGGACCGGCGACCTCCTGTCGGGCTACCGGGTCTTCGGCCGGCGGTTCCGCGAGGTCGTCCGACCCCGGTCGACCGGCTTCGAGATCGAGGCCGAGCTGTCCGGCCAGGCGGTGACCCGGGGGCTCCGGGTGGTCGAGGTCCCGGTTTCTTACCATCCCCGGATCGCCGGGACGGCCAGCAAGCTCCGCGCCTTCCGCGACGGGCGGCGGATCCTCGGGGCGATCCTGGCGCAGGGGATCCGGTCCCGACCCTGGCGGCCCCTGCTCGCCCTGGCCGGGCCGATCGCCCTGGTCGGGCTGTCGGCCGGGTCGTGGCCGATCGTGCTGGTCGCCGCCACGCTCGTGGTCGCCGCGATCGCCCCGGCCGCGTGGGTCGCCTCGTCCCGGGGGTGATCGGGGGTGCCCCTCCCGATTTTGGAGTTTCAGAGTGACCGCGCCGGGTGGCTGGGTGGCCGGGGTCTGCGGTACTCCGCAACCCCGGGACTTCGCCCGTGAGGTTGACCCCCGGACCGGGGTTGCGGATTACCGCAGACCCCGACGCATCCCGACAAACCTCGCCAGAATCGAGAGGGGCACCCGGTGATCGGAGGATCGGAGTGGCGTCCTTGCGACGCCCCGGGCGTCGTGGGACGATGGGGCGGTCCAGGAGGCATCGACGGCCTGCACACGGAGTCATCGCGATGGAGGCATCACGCATGCGGGCCCGGCTCGCCTTCGCCCTGGTCCCGATGATCGTCGCGACCGTCGGTGCGACCGGGCCGCCGGACGGGCTGGCCGGGCTGATCGATGGGGCGGACCGGCTGGTCGTCCTCGAATCGCCCGACCAAGGCGCCGCGGTCCTGTTCCGGTCGTCGGACCGGCGCGACCTGGATGCGCTCAAGGCCGCGGCCCGGGTCGGGGAACCCGACAGTCCCGTCCATTGCATGTGCGACGGGACCCCGGCGATCTTCCTCTATGCCGGGGAGCGGGAGGTCGGCCGGATCTCGAATCATCACGGCCAGTTGATCCGTTCCAACCTCTGGCGGACCGACAAGCCGCCGGCGGATCCCGAGGCGTTCCTCAAGTGGTTCGACGACCGGGGGATCGTCGGCCCGAGGCGGGAGGTCGTCGCGGCCCGGGCCCGGCGGGAGGAGGCGGAGAAGGTCGGGCGGAAGTGGCTCGATTCGATGCCGCCCGCGCTGAGGCCGCTCTGGCCCTCGCTCCAGGCCCCGATCGGCAACGACCTGACCCCGATGCGGGTGGCCCTGGCGGCGAAGGTCCCGGGCCCCGCCGACCGGATCCGGGCGCTGTTCCGGTGGTACGGATCGGGGGCGGGGCCGTGGTCCGGGTTCCCTTCCTATGAGGACGTCGCCGAGAAGATGCTCCTCGAATATCCGACCCGGGACCTGCTCGCCGCGATCGAAGGCCAGGACCTCGACGAGGCCGAGACCGAGGGCGTCGCCCGGCTGTTCGGCGGCTGGAGGTTCTCGCAACTCCGGCGCGGGGACGGGGCCCTCCTGCCCGCCGGGCTCAAGGCCCGGCTGCTCGCGCACAGCCTGGCCTCCCCCGACGAGGACAAGCAGGGGCGGGCCCGGCGGGCCTTCGGCCGGGAATGACGCCGGGAAATCGGGCCATTTCCCGAGAAGACCCGATAAGGCAAGGCCCGCGATAACGATAATATAGAAGGCGGGGAGTCGGGGCGATCTCCCGCCCAAGTCGTCGCCCGTCCGGGGATTGCGGCGAGTTGGGTTCGTTTCGTAAAAATCGAAAGGCGAGTCGGTCGCGGCGAGGGCCGCCCTCGCCGGCCGGCCCGGGGGCGGATCGGGCCGGGACCCTGGACGGATCCGCCCGGTTGGATTAGCATCGTGCCGACTTCGCGACGTGCCGGGCCGGGGGGCCCGCGCGATCGCCGTCGGCCCCCCGCGAGGGCCTGGGGAGGGTTGCCGTGGTCCAGGATCGGATGTTGGACGAGGTGTCCGATGCGCCGAAGGCGACGATCGGGGGCGCCCCCCGGTGGGCCCTGGCGACGTTCGCCGCGCTGTTCGCGATGAACCTGCTCGACTACCTCGACCGCAACCTGTTGACGGCGATCCGGCCGCAGATCCGCGAGGACATCGCGATCGACAACGAGCACTGGGGGCTCCTGGCGACGGTCTTCCTGGTGAGCTACTCGGTGTTCAGCCCGGCGATGGGGTGGATGGGCGACCGATACCGCCGGACCTGGCTGCTGGCGGCGGGCGTGGGGCTCTGGAGCCTGGCGACGATCGGCAGCGGGCTTGCCCGCGACTACAAGCACCTGGTCCTGGCCCGGAGCATCCTGGGGATCGGCGAGGCGACCTACGGCGTGATCGCCCCGACGATCCTGCTCGACCTGTTCCGCCGCGAGCAGCGGGCCCGGCTGATGTCGGCGTTCTACCTGGCCATGCCGCTGGGCTCGGCCCTGGGGATCATGCTCGGGCCGATCATCGCCACGAGGCTCGGCTGGCACCGGGCCTTCTTCGTCGTCGGCGCCCCCGGCCTGGCCGCGGCCCTGTTCGCCCTGCTCCTGCCCGAGCCGGTCCGGGGCGCGAGCGAGGAGGTCGACCCCGACCGGCTCCTCGAGCACGAGTCGGCCGGCGCCCGCCGGGAAGACTACGTCGACCTGATGGTCAACTCGTCGTACACCTATTCGGTCTTCGGCCAGGCGGCTTATACGTTCGCCATCGGCGGGCTCCTGGTCTGGGTCCCCAACTACCTGTTCAGCACCCGGGGGTTCGACCAGGAGAGGGCCGGGATCCACCTGGGCCTGGTGACGTTCGCGGCGGCCGTGGTCGGCATGGTGTCCGGCGGGTGGCTGTCCGACCGGATGGCCCGGACGAGGCCGGGGGCCTTGTTCGTAATCCCCGGGCTGGCCATGATCGCCTCGATCCCGTTCGTCGTGCTCTCGCTGGTCGCCCGGTCGGAGCCGGTGATCTACGGGTCGATCTTCCTGGCCGAGGCGCTGATGTTCGTCAACACCGGCCCGTGCTGCGCGATCATCGCCAACGTGGTCCAGCCCAACCTCCGGGCGGCGGCGTTCGCGATCTCGACGTTCGCCGTCCACTTCCTGGGCGACATCTGGTCGCCCTGGCTGATCGGCAAGGCGGCCGACATGTTCGGCGACCCCGAGACGATGGGCAGCTCGATCGGCCGGGCCCTGAAGGCGATCGGCGCCGAGCCGACCCGGGTGGCCGGCCAGCGGCCCGAGAACATCGTCGCCGGCCTCCTGTTCGTCACCCCGGCGCTGTTGCTCTCGGGCGTCGTCCTGCTGGCCGGCGCCCGCCACCTCCCCCGCGAGATGGCCCTGATGCAGGCCAAGCTCAAGGCGGCGCCCGGGCGGGCCGAGGGGTCTCCGCCGCCGTTGTATTGACCCGATTCCCGCGTCCTCCGCACCGCCCGACGCCCTCCAGCCTGGGGATCGATCGACCATGACTCAGCCCATCCGCATCGCCGTCACCGGGGCCGGGGGCCAGATCGGCTATGCCCTGATCTTCCGGATCGCCTCGGGCGCCGTCTTCGGCCCGGATCAGGCGGTCTCGCTCCGACTCCTGGAGATCACCCCGGCCCTGCCGGCGCTCGGGGGGACGATCATGGAGCTGGACGACTGCGCGTTCCCGCTCCTGGCCGACGTCAAGGCGTCCGACCGGGCGGCCGAGGCGTTCGAGGGGGCCGACTGGGTCATCTTCGTCGGCGGGATGCCCCGCAAGGACGGCATGAGCCGGGCCGACCTGATCCGCGCCAACGGGCCGATCTTCACCAGCCAGGGCCGGGCCATCGACGAGGCCGCCGGCCCCGACGTCCGGATCATGACCGTCGCCAACCCGTGCAACACCAACGCCCTGATCGCCCGGTCGCACGCCCCCAGGGTCGCCGCCGACCGATGGTTCGCCATGACCCGGCTCGACCAGAACCGGGCCGCGGCGCAGCTGGCGCAAAAGGCCGGGGTCCCGGTCGGGCGGGTGGGCCGGATGACGATCTGGGGCAACCACAGCGACACCCAGTACCCCGACTACAAGAACGCCCGGGTCGACGGCCGGCCCGCCACCGAGGCCATCGCTGACCCCGCCTGGTTCGCCGACACCTTCGTGCCGACCGTCGCCAAGCGGGGATCGGCCGTGATCAAGGCCCGGGGCGCCTCGTCGGCGGCCTCGGCGGCCAACGCCGCCATCGACGGGATCCGGTCGGTCGTCACCCCCACCCCCGCCTCCGACTGGTTCAGCGCCGGGGTCGTCTCCGACGGGAGCTATGGGATCCCCCCGGGGCTGATCTACTCGTTCCCGCTCCGGACCGAGGACGGCAAGTCGTGGACGATCGTCCCCGGCCTGGAGATCGACGACGACGCCCGGAGGCGGCTCGACGCCTCGGCCCACGAGCTGATCGCCGAGCGCGACGCCGTCAAGGACCTCCTCGGCCCGGCCGCCTGAGTGATCCGACCGCCCGGCGCGAGCTGGCCTTGACCATCCCGGCCGTCGCGGGTAGGTTTCGCGGTACATCCCAAGGACGGGTTGGAGCGGCCCGGGCGACGGGCGGGCGATGGCCCGCCTCGCGACGTCCAGGCCGCCATCTCAAGGAGGAGTAGTCCGCATGCCGGCCAACGACCGTCGAGCCGCCGCCCGCCGCCGCGCGTGGGGGCGAGGCCCCATGATCCTCCGGTTCGAGCCGCTCGAAGGACGACAGCTCCTCGCGTCGGCCATCGGCCCGGACCTGGTGGCGACCCAGTTCATCACGGTGAACGCCGCCGACTGGGGCGACCGGATCGAGGCAACCGGGACGATCGCCAACCAGGGGACCGCCGCGACGACCGCCCCGGTCGTGGTCGACATCTACGCCTCGAGCACGCCCAAGCTCGACGACCGCGGCGCGGTGGGCGAGAAGCTCGGCTCGGTCGTCGTGCCGGCCGGGCTGGCCCCCGGGACGACCTACGATTTCGACCAGGTCGTCGTCCTGCCGCCGACGACCGTCCGGGGGGTGTCCGCGGCCCAGACGCTCTACATCACGCTGAGCGTCGACCCGTACAACACGGGGCCCGAGGCGGTCGTCTCCGACAAGCAAGGCCGGGGGGTGGGGATCGACACCTCGGTCGTGTCGATCGGGTCGCACGCGCCCGCCGTCCTGATCGGGACCTCGATCTCGGTCACCCCGACGTCCCAGTCGAAGCCGGGCGGCCTGTCCTGGGGCGACACGTTCAGCATCACCGAGCAGATCAAGAATAACGGCCAGGGCAACGCGCCGCCGACCCGGGCCCGGATCGTCCTGACGCCGGCCGGGGCCGCCCAGGGCGGCAACAGCGACGTGACGATCGGGACCATCCGGGTCCCGGCGATCTCGGCCTACCAGACGACCAACGTCGTCCAGCCGGTCGCCCTCCCGGCGGTCGAGCCGGCGTCGCTGGGCGCGGCCTCGCAGTTCACGATCTCGGTGATCCAGGACGCCGACTTCCTCACCCAGCCGGTCTACCCCCGGATCGCCGAGCAGGGCGCGGGGCGCGACCAGGGGCCGATCGGGATCGCGCCGGGGCCCCAGGCCAACACGTCGCGCGGCCCTCAGCCCGACCTGGCCCCGGCCAGCGTGGTGGCCTCGCAGGGGACGCTCAACTGGGGCCAGCAGTTCCAGGTCGGGGCCGTGATCCAGAACGTCGGCCAGGCCGACTCCGGGCCGTTCCGGGTCCGGTTCGTCGCCACCGGAGTCACCGGCGACGTCAGCCACGGCGTCTTCCTCGGCGACGTCAACGTCGACGGGCTGAAGTCGGGCGGCAACGCCAACGTCCTGACCACCGTCCAGCTCCCCTCCAAGCTCCCCTATGGGACCAACATCGCCAGCCCGGCCTATGCCCGGATCTACGCGATCGCCGACCCCGAGGACGCGCTCGACCAGTCGATGCGGTCCAACAACATGGCGTCGTCCGCCCCGGTCCTGCTCCAGGTCGTCGGCAACAACGGGACCACCACCGTCCCCACCTACCCGGCCAACGTCTACGCCAACGCCTCGCTGGCGCAGAACGCGGCCAAGCAGGCCGGCAGGAATGGCAAACTCGGCGCGGCCCGGCTCGCCTCCTCCAAGCCCGCCCCGAAGCACCACGTCAGCTTCCTCGCGGGCCTGTCCGAGTCCTTCACCCGCGGGATCGAGCACCAGTTGAGGGCCTTCCCCACCAACTTCAACAAGCTCCTCCACCGGATCGGCGTCGCCGGCAATTCCTCGGGCGGGAACCCGACCCCGACCCCGACCGCGGTCGCGGCGCCCCCGGCCGATAATCCCGCGGCGGCCCCCTCGAATCCGACCGTCGCCAGCAACAGCCTCACCCGGAACCCGACCGGTGGGGGCGCGGGGTTCGGGGCCAGCGGGATTACCAACTGATCGGCGACCCCGCCCGGGGACGCCGGCGGGACGGTTGGCCGCCGGCCCCCGAGGATCGCGACGGGCCAAACCGGGAAGGATCCGAGTTAGACGGCTGGGCACCCTGGAGAACCCGGGAAACATGGAGGGACGCCGCAATCGCTGGGATCGTCAAGGTTTGCGTTAATCTGCCCAGTTTTCGGCCGATGCGGTAAAAAACTTGAACAAAAACCGGGAATTATCTGGGCGATTTGTTGAAGATCGGCAATTTCCCCGCTAGACTTGCTCAATCGACGAGCGGGGACGAGATCGGGGGTCGAGCGGAAGCGGCCCGGGCGGGATCCCGGCCGCGTCGAGGGTCGGGCGGGCCGGCCATGCTGTCACTCGGGAGCACCTGGGATGTCCAAAGACCGGCGGGACGCTCCACCAATCAGCTCGCCCGCGGCGACGGGCTCGCTCGTCGAGGCGCGGTTCGTGCCCCAGCGTTACGAGCCGAATTACGCCTATCCGCTCCTGGTCCTGCTCCACGCCCGGGGCGGTGATGAGCAGCAGATGGTCCGGTCGATGCCGGCGATGAGCTGGCGGAACTATGTCGGCCTGAGCCTCCGGGGGCCCGAGGTGGTGACCCGGCGTGGCCGCCCGGTCGGCCACGGCTGGGGGCCGGGCTTCGGCCGCCGCGAGCGCCCCGCGGCCGTCCCGGCGGCCTCCGACGCCGAGGTCTTCCGCCGCCGGCTGGCCGCCACCGAGCCCGACCCCGTCGACATCCTGGAGGACGGCCTCTTCGACTCCGTCCGCCAGATCCGACGCGCCCTCCACGTCCATTCCGAGCGGATCTTCCTGGTCGGCGTCGGCGAGGGCGCCGCGGTCGCCTACCGGGTGGCGATGGCCCACCCGGAGCGATTCGCCGGCGTGGTCGCGATCAATGGTTGGCTCCCCGGCGGCTTCCGGCCGCTGGCCCGTCTCAAGGACTGTCGGGGCCTCCGCGTCCTGGTCGTCCACGGCGAGTGGAATGGCCGGGTCCCGGTCGATCACGCCCGGAAGACCGTCGCCACCCTCCGCAACGGCGGCCTCAAGGTCGCCTTCCAGACCTACCCCTGCGCCCACCGGCTGACCTCGCACATGCTCTCCGACGTCGACACCTGGCTGATCAACCAGTGTACCCGGGAGTTCTGACCGGCCGGATCCCGCCCGCCCCGACCCCGGCCCGATGAACGTCTTCGACCAGGCGGCGCGTTATGCGGTGAAGGCCGACCCGGCCGGGTTCCTCCGGTGGCTGGTGCCGGGCCTCCCCCCA